>Ga0209826_1002197_pt1 | contig 13025 bp, 13 predicted proteins | sample GOMGulsemesocosm_5_FD_184637 | JGI IMG/M metagenome (GOLD analysis project Ga0209826, IMG submission 184637) | Methane-oxidizing microbial communities from mesocosms in the Gulf of Mexico - GOM15C Gulf of Mexico (SPAdes) (version 2) | ecosystem: Environmental > Aquatic > Marine > Cold seeps... | reverse complement strand
TTGAGCTTCACTTCGTTCAGGTCAACCTACGTACCAATGAAATAAAGCCATTTATCACTATTAAGTCAGGAGCCAAAGAGGTATGAGTGATTCCTTTGTTCTTTATTTGATCTAAAACTTTTGTGCTTTTAACCTAAATTAAGTTACACTAAAATTAAACGTATTCGTTGTGTTTATTCAAAAGGTTATTTGTAAAAAATTATGAAAGGAAATCATCAACAATCGAGTATATTATCTGCATTATCTAAAGGGCAGTTAATACCCAGTACTAGCATAGATGATATATGTGCTGATTTTGTCGGTAAGGGCAAACCTTTTATTCGCTATTTGGTTGAAGATAAAAATTTTAATGGTAAAAAAATTGCTCAAATCCTTTCTAGCCAATTCGGCTATCCTTATATTCAACTCAGCAGTTTTGATTCCACCCTTGTTCCTGAAGGTATTCGTAACGAAAAGCTCATAACAAAGCATAATGCCTTACCTCTGTTTTTACGTGGCAAAGTGTTGTTTGTTGCTATGTCAGACCCAACTAACCTTGATGCGCTAGAAGAAATACAATTTAATACTGGTTTCAGTACTGAATTGATATTAACTGACGAACATGGCTTACAAAATTGTATTGAAAAGGTACTTGAAGACGAAAGTGACGCCCTTGATATTTCCGATATAGACTCAGATGAGTTATCAGGTTTAGGCGTTGAAGAAGAAAAAAAAGATGACGACCCTAGTACAGGCGAAGACGATGCCCCTATCGTGGTATTTATTAATAAAATTTTGCTTGATGCGATTAAAAAAGGTGCATCAGATTTACACTTTGAACCTTATGAAAAATCCTTCCGCATTCGCTTTCGTATTGATGGCATATTATCTGAAATTGCTCGTCCACCCGTAAGTTTGTCTTCACGTATGGCTGCACGTTTAAAAGTGATGTCAAAGCTTGATATTGCTGAACGCCGCGTACCTCAAGATGGCCGAATTAAACTGGCGCTTTCAAAGAAAAAATCTATTGATTTTCGTGTTAGTACCCTGCCTACGATGTGGGGAGAGAAAATTGTAATGCGTATCTTAGATTCATCAAGCGCTATGCTTGGTATTGATATGTTAGGTTATGAGCCAGAGCAGAAAAAAATATACACCGATGCGTTAGATCAACCTCAAGGCATGATTTTAGTTACAGGCCCTACGGGCTCAGGTAAAACCGTCTCTTTATATACTGGCTTGAATATTCTTAATACTCAAGAACGTAATATTTCAACGGCAGAAGATCCTGTAGAAATAAACCTTGAAGGTATTAACCAAGTACAAATTAATAACCGTGCAGGTTTAACTTTTCCTAGTGCCTTACGCTCTTTTTTACGTCAAGATCCTGATATTGTGATGGTTGGTGAAATACGTGATTTAGAAACAGCTGAAATTGCTATAAAAGCAGCACAAACAGGTCATTTAGTATTATCAACGCTTCATACTAATTCAGCCGCAGAAACCCTAACTCGGTTGTTAAATATGGGGGTTCCTTCATACAACGTTGCTAGTTCAATTACTATTATTATTGCGCAGCGTTTAGCAAGACGTTTATGCCCTCAGTGTAAAACCCATGAAGCACTTTCTGAAACGCAACTTGCCGAACAAGGCTTTCCTGCTGATAAACTAAGCGAAATAAAGTTATTTAAAGCGGTAGGTTGTGATCAATGCACAGGCGGTTATAAAGGTCGTGTTGGTATTTATGAAGTAATAAAAATTAGCCCTAAAATCTCTTCTATTATTATGGAAGGCGGTAATTCTTTAGATATTGCCAAACAATGTCAAATAGAGGGCTATAATAATTTACGACAATCTGGTTTAATAAAAGCTATGAATGGCATGACGAGCCTTAAAGAAATAAATCGCGTGACCAGTGCATAACAAATTTAAAAAGGTGTATTTATGGTAACTGCAGTAGCAAAGAAAAACACGCCTAAAGCTAAACCTTTAGATGTTTTTGTATGGCATGGCGTTAATCGCAAAGGTAAAAAAATTAATGGCGAACTGTCTGCTCATAATCTTATTGAATTAAAAGCACAATTACGCAAGCAAGGCATTACTCCCAGTAAGGTTAAGAAAAAAGCAAAACCATTATTTGGCATGGGTGGAGATAAACCCATTACACCCAGTGATATTGCGGTTATTTCGCGTCAAATTGCTACCATGTTAGGTGCTGGTGTGCCGTTAGTGCAAACCATCGAAATGATCGGTAAAGGTCATAACAATGGTAATATGCAAAAATTACTAGGCGAAGTAGCTCATAAGCTTTCTTCTGGTATTCCTTTATCAGACTGTTTACGTGAACATCCTAGACAATTTGATGATTTATACTGTGATTTAGTTGCTTCAGGTGAGCAGTCTGGGTCTTTAGAAACAATTTATGATCGTATTGCTACCTACAAAGAAAAAGCTGAAGCACTAAAAGCTAAAATTAAAAAAGCAATGACCTACCCTATTGCGGTAATGGTCATAGCGGCTATTGTAACCTCTATATTACTCATTTTTGTAGTGCCTGTTTTCGAAGAAATATTTGCCGGTTTTGGTGCTGAATTGCCCGCATTTACCCTTTTTGTTGTTGGTATTTCTGATTTCATGGTGGCTTATTGGCATTTAGGACTAGGAGCTGTATTTCTCGCCATATTTTTATTTAAACGTGCGCACAGAAATAGTCAAAAGCTTCGAGATCAAGTCGACAGACAAATATTAAAGTTACCTGTTATTGGTGATGTATTAGAGAAAGCAGCTGTGGCTCGTTACGCTCGTACACTTTCAACTACGTTTGCTGCCGGTGTTCCATTAATAGATGCGCTAGAATCTGCTGCGGGTGCTTCTGGTAATGCGGTATTTCGTGATGCTATATTAGAAGTTCGCGCCGAAGTAACCTCTGGTATGCAAATGAACCTTGCTATGCGTAATTGCAATATTTTCCCTGATATGGTTATTCAAATGGTTGCTATTGGTGAGGAGTCAGGTGCGGTTGATGATATGTTATCAAAAGTAGCCAATGTATACGAAGCCGAAGTTGATAATGCCGTGGACAATTTAACTGCTTTGTTAGAGCCAATGATTATGGCTGTGTTAGGTGTTGTTATTGGCGGCTTGATTATTGCCATGTACTTACCCATTTTCCAAATTGGTATGGTTGTATAAAATCAGTTTCGAGTTTCGACAAAAGAGTTCCTTAACCACTTAGGTTTAGGGACTTTTTTAGTTATTAATTTTGTAAATAGCTTTAAGAGACGTTTATGTTTGAGCAAACCTTAGCCTTTTTTCAGCAATATCCCACGGCCTTTAATATTTTTGTCGTTATACTTTCTTTAATGATTGGTAGCTTTTTAAACGTTGTGATCTATCGATTACCTAAAATGATGCACAATGGCTGGTATTTAGAATGCCGTGAATTTTTAGCCGATGAAGTTAAAGATATTACCGCAAAAAATATTGAGCCTTTAACGTTATCTAAACCTGATTCAACTTGTCCCAAATGCGGTCACAAAATTCGCTTTTATGAAAACATACCTGTACTCAGTTGGTTATTTTTAAAAGGTAAATGTAGTCAATGTAAAAATAGTATTTCGTTTCGCTACCCTTTAGTTGAAACAATCACTGCACTTTTAAGTTTAGTTATAGCAAATCAGTTTGGGGTTTCTTTAGAAACCTTATTATTACTAGTGCTTACTTGGGGTTTAATAAGTTTAACGCTGATTGATTTTGATCATATGTTATTGCCTGATCAAATAGTTATGCCACTATTATGGCTTGGCTTATTAATGAATATAAATGAAACTTTTGTACCGCTTAGCGATGCGGTTATAGGTGCTGCTGTTGGCTACATGAGTTTATTTAGTGTTTTTTGGCTATTCAAATTATTAACGGGTAAGGAAGGTATGGGGCATGGCGATTTTAAATTATTTGCCTTGTTTGGTGCTTGGATTGGATGGCAACTGCTACCTATTCTCATTTTAATGGCCTCTGTGGTCGGTGCTTTTGTCGGCATTTCTTTAATGATATTTAAAAATCATCAGCGTGAACAAGCTATTCCTTTTGGCCCATACCTAGCTGTTGCTGGATGGATCACCATTTTATGGGGTGAAGGAATTTGGTCTTGGTATCTTCTACAAATTAGTGCGTAATAGCAGCTTGATTAAACGCATTCGCTAATTGAAAAATAACTTAATTATCTTGGACTAAATCATGTCAAATTTTATTGTAGGCCTTACGGGCGGTATAGGTAGTGGTAAAACGACGGTAGCAAACCTTTTTGCTGAATATGGTATTAACGTAATTGATGCTGATGTTATTGCTCGCGAAGTGGTCGCGCAAGGTAGCGCGGCTCTTCACGCTATAAATGAACACTTCGGTGCTGATTTTATTCAAGCTGATGGGCAGCTAAACCGACCTTTACTACGCAAAAAAATATTTAGTAATGAAGATGATAAGCTATGGTTAAATAACCTATTACATCCCCTTATTAGAGAGCAACTTCTTTTACAAACAAAAGCTGCCTCAAGTCCCTATTGTTTACTCGTAGCACCACTATTAATTGAAAATAATTTAATGACTTTAGTGAATCGTGTTTTAGTTGTTGATGTAAAAGAGTCTACTCAAATAAAACGCACAACAATGCGAGATGCTAACTCAGAAGAGCAAGTTCAAGCCATTATGGACAGTCAAGTGAGTAGAGAAACCAGACAAGCACATGCTGACGATTTATTAAATAATGACGACAGTTCATTAACTAAATTAAACGCTTTAGTTGCTAAACTACACCAAGATTATTTAACTACATATTGTGAAAATAATCAGGCAAAAGCAAATATGAACAAAAAATAATCTACAAATGATTCGCCATTTGTATTTTCTCTGGTTACTATAGCCAAACTAATTAAAATATACATTTCAAACTTTTATATCATTTACATGACAACAATATTATATGAGCATCCGCTCAATGAACGCATTCGCAATTACTTAAAACTTGAACAATTGTTTAAGCAAGTTAATCATTGTGCTAATTCAGATATTTCAATGAGTCATCAAGTGTTTTTTAATGCTCTATTCGCTATTATAGACATGCTTGAACGTAGTGATATTCGAGGTGAATTGATCAAAGATTTAGAGAAATTACAGAAAAGCTTGGTGGTTTGGTCACAAGCACCAAATATTGATACCAGTGTTTTAGAAGATAACTTACGAGAAACCGTTTTTTTAATCAACCAATTAAAAATCAACAATCAAACATGGTGCCAATTAAAAGAGCACAAGTTACTTGCTAGTTTAAAGCAACGCTTTGCGATTCAAGGTGGTAACTCTAGCTTTGATCTCCCTCAATTACAGTTTTGGCTACATCAACCTACCTCATTAATAACAACAGACATTGGCCAATGGTTATCGTTACTTGATAATATAAAAAAACCTTTAGCCTTAATATTAAAGTTTATTCGCCAACGAGCCGAATTCAAGTGCATTGAAACAGAGAGTGGTTTTTACCAAGATAATGGCGAGGGCTTAATGCTTTTACGCATTAAAATTGATAAAAGCGCACAATATTATCCAACAATAAGTGGTAATAAATTTCGTTACTCTATTCGTTTTATGTTGCCATGTGAACAAGACGGACGACGCTACTTTAATCAAACAACCAAGTTTTATTTAGCTCGCTGTTAATAATACCAATCACACTAAATATGTGATCATTTATACTTGTTAAAATCACCAACTACTACGTTATTTATTTAATAATTAGAGCAACTAGTTAATGAAATAAATGCCTTGTATTTGGCAATTTTTCCTGCGTATAAAATAGATCCCCTAATTAATGTAATTGGTATAACTAGTTTTCATTAACAGCAAAAGCTATAATGTAGTTAAGACTTATCAATCGAATATCTATTCTATGACCTTAAAAGTTTCTTGTCCAAATTGTACTAAAGATGTCATTTGGCAAACTAGCAGCGAATTCAGACCTTTTTGTAGTAAACGTTGTCAATTAATTGATTTAGGTGAATGGGCTGAAGAGAACCACAAAATAAGTCAATCAATTCAGGGCGCAACCCCCTTAACAGAAGAGATGCTTGATGCAATGGAAGATGAGTTTCTGATGAGCAATAAGTTTTTTGTTGAACCAGAATAAAAGAACGGTTATGAGTTACGAGTTACGAGTTTTGCAATAATAGCTTGGCTTGCTTTTTCATTATAACCATAAAAGCAACGAGTTAATTAAATAAATGCCTTTTATCTGGCGATTCTCCTCGCGTATAAAAATATCACCTAATTAATGAAACTGTATAAGTTTGACTTACTGATAAAACGTACATACAATTAGGTAATGAAAATTACTTTTGATAACAGTAAAAGACAACAGACACTTGAGCATAGAGGTTTAGATTTTACTCATTGTGTTGAAGTGTTTACTAACCCACATATCGACCTTGAAGATAATAGAAGTGATTATAGTGAACCTAGGTTTATTTCTTTTGGTTTCCTTAAAGGTCGTGAAGTTGTTGTTGTCTGGACACCTCGCGGTGATAGTCGCCGCATTATTTCAATGAGGAAAGCTAATGAGCGCGAACAAAAAAAGTTTTACCAACACTTGGGTTGACCCCGATGATGCATCAGAGCTAACAGAAGAGTTTTTTACTCAAGCTACTAAGATGATCGGTAATGATGAGGTATCTGCTGAAATATTTGCTAGTGCAGTAAAGTCAACGCGAGGCAAACAAAAACGGGCGATAAAAGATCGCATTACAATACGACTGTCACATGATACGGTTGAGCACTTGCGCGCTACTGGACGTGGCTGGCAAACTCGATTAGATATTAAATTGCATGATTTGATTGCTAGAGGTGAGTTGTAAAAGACTGCTAATTAGCAGTCTATAAATTTATTGCAAATCATAATAAAAAATGGTTATGAGTTGCGAGTTATCAACTCTGCAATAATAGCTTGGTTTGCTTTTGGAAAGTCTAGTGATTTAAAATCGTCGAGCAAAAACCACCCTTGTTCTTGTCCTTCTTGAGCGTTTGGCTCTGCAGTGTAGTTGTCAACAATAAAGACCTCTAAACAGACTTGCTTATCACCATAATCATAGTCAATTATTGTTAGAGGAATACATGATAACACCTCAATGGCTACTTCTTCTTTAAGCTCTCTAGCGAGCGCTTGAGCAACAGTTTCACCGTCTTCAAGCTTACCACCAGGAAACTCCCATTTACCGCCTTGATGACTATGTTCAAGGCGTTTTGTAAGGAAATATTGTATTTGCTGTTGCTCGTTGGTTGACGTAATAACACCAACAGCAACATGGATAATTTTATTCATAAATAACGCGCGATTATAATCCTGTATGTTCTTAAAAAGCGCGATTAAAACCCCGCCTACGAGCTTAAGTTAACTTCCCATGACATTGTTTGTATTTTTTTCCTGAGCCACAAGGACAAGGTTCATTTCGACCAACACGTGGCATTTGCGGTTTTTCTTCTATACCTGCCGCGCTTTGATGTTGAAATTCTGCTGGCGTTTCAGATTTTCTATGCTGCTCTTCTACTGCTTCAACATCTGACTCAGCTTGAATTTGTACTTTTGATAAAATACCAACAACATCGTATTTTAAGTGATCTAACATTTCAGTAAATAACTCAAAAGACTCACGCTTGTACTCTTGCTTAGGATTTTTCTGAGCATGAGCACGTAAACCAATACCTTGACGAAGATGATCCATTGCCGCTAAATGCTCTTTCCAATGAGAGTCTAAACTCTGTAGCATAACGGCTTTTTCAAATTGGCGTAATACATCTGCACCAACCATTTCTTCTTTGTTTGTATAAGTTTGTTCAAATTCTGACACTATTTTATCGCGTAAACTCTCTTCGTGAAGCGCTTTATCTTCATCTAGCCACTTAGTAATAGTTAATTCAGTATTAAACTCACCTTTAAGTTGCTCTTCAAGGCCAGTAACGTCCCACATTTCAGCTAATGATTGCGGAGGAATGTGACCATCAATAACACTATTAATAACATCTCCACGAATAGCTTGTACTACTTCACCAATATCTGCTTCATCAAGTAATTCATTACGTTGCTCATAAATAACACCACGTTGATCGTTTGCAACATCATCATATTCTAATAATTGCTTACGCATGTCGAAGTTACGCCCTTCTACTTTACGTTGAGCATTTTCTATACTGCGAGTTACCCATGAGTGTTCAATAGCTTCTCCATGCTCCATACCTAATTTACGCATCATATTTGAAATACGTTCAGAGGCAAAGATACGCATCAATGAATCTTCCATTGAAAGATAGAAACGTGTTGCACCTGCATCACCTTGTCGACCTGAACGGCCGCGTAACTGATTATCAATACGACGTGATTCATGACGTTCTGTAGCAACAATTTTTAAACCGCCTAGTGCAAGCACATGTTCATGGTCAATTTTCCATTGTGCTTTTAACTTTTCAATTTGTTCTTCTGTTGGCTGTTTCTTTTCTGTCGTTAAAGACGATATAGCGGCATCTAAATTACCACCAAGAACAATATCCGTACCACGGCCTGCCATATTTGTAGCAATAGTTACCGCGAATTCTTTACCCGCATCAGCAACAATTTCAGCTTCTTGAGCATGGAATTTAGCGTTTAAAACTTTATGCTTAATTTTTGATTTCTTTAAAAAGTCAGACAAAAATTCAGAGGTTTCAATAGAAATAGTACCAACCAATACAGGCTGACCACGTTTAACACAATCTTTAATATCCTCTAAGATAGCTTCAAATTTTTCTTCTGCTGTTAAGAAAATCAGATCAGCCATATCGTCACGAATCATCGGTTGATTGGTTGGGATAATAACGGTTTCTAAACCATAAATATGTTGAAACTCAAAAGCTTCTGTATCAGCCGTTCCTGTCATACCTGACAATTTTTCATAAATTCTAAAAAAGTTTTGGAACGTTATAGATGCTAATGTTTGGTTTTCATTTTGAATATTGACGCCTTCTTTGGCTTCTACTGCTTGGTGTAAACCTTCAGACCAACGACGTCCGTCCATCGTACGGCCTGTATGCTCATCAACAATGACGATTTCGCCTTTTTTAATGATATAATCAACATCTTTTTGGAACAACTTATGCGCACGTAATGCTGCCATAACATGGTGAAGTAAAGTGATATTTGAAGCTGAATAGAGTGTGTCTCCTTCTTGCAACAAACCTTGCTCTTGCATGATGCCTTCAATACGAATTTGACCACGTTCTGTTAAGTAAACTTGCTTGGATTTTTCATCAAGTGTGTAGTCACCTTCAACAAAGTCTTCTGACTGACCCGTTTCTTCGTCTTTATCTTCCTCACTTTGTACTTCAAGTGTTGGTACTATTGTATTTATCGCTTGGTATAATTCAGAGCTGTCTTCTGCTTGACCAGATATAACCAATGGCGTACGTGCTTCATCAATTAAAATAGAGTCAACTTCATCTATAATGGCAAAGTTTAATTTTTTCTGTGCGCGTTCTTCAGATGAAAAAACCATGTTGTCGCGCAGGTAATCAAAACCAAATTCGTTGTTAGTACCGTAAGTAATATCTGCTTGATAAGCGGCTTGTTTATTTTCTGGTGACATACCTGAAATATTACATTCAACAGTTAAGCCTAAAAACTCAAATAATGGGCGACTCCAATCTGCATCACGCGTGGCTAAATAATCATTAACAGTGATAACGTGTACACCTTCACCTGTTAATGCATTTAAATAAGAGGGTAACGTTGCGGTTAAGGTTTTACCTTCACCTGTACGCATTTCGGCAATTTTACCGTCATTTAAGACCATGCCACCAATCATTTGTACATCAAAATGACGCATACCGAAAACACGTTTACTGGCTTCACGTACAACAGCAAAGGCTTCTGGTAGAATTTGTTCTAACGTTTCTTTATTGGCTAAACGCTCTTTAAACTCAGTTGTTTTCGCTTTTAACTCTTCATCACTTAGCGCTTCAAGAATTGGCTCTAACGCATTTATTTTGTTTACTTCTTTGGCCATTTTCTTCAGTAATCTATCGTTACGACTACCAAACATTTTTGTTAACAACTTTACAAACATCTTATTTAACCATTTTGTGAAATTTAGTGTTCAAAATCATTTTGACCACTGAGTTAATATTATTATTGTCGAACAGAACAACAATATGCGACTTAATAATCTGAGACTTACATTTTTTATTGTTACTTAGCTTTGCGATAAACAAATTTAAGTGGATTAATTTGTTTGTTCTTGTGCAATATTTCATAATGAACATGCGGCCCTGTTGAGCGACCTGTACTACCCATTCGTGCTATTACTTGCCCTTTTATGACAACATCACCAACGCTAACTAATAGTTTTTTGTTATGACCATAGCGTGTTTTTAAATCACCGCCATGGTTAATTTCAATTAATTGACCATAACCGTATCTGCTATCTGCCCAACTGACAACACCTGAAGCTGTTGCAATAATATCGCCATCTTCCTTGCCAGCAAAATCAATTCCTTTATGCATAGCAGGCTTACCATTAAAGGGGTCTTTGCGCATTCCAAAATAGGATGATAGCCAACCTTTAGTAATGGGTCGACCAGACAAGTATCGTGTATTTTCTATATGGTGACCTAAAGTTAAAGATTCAAGCATGTGTAGTTGATTTTCTTCATGATCGAGTGAGTTTTCTAATTGGTTAATTTCTGCAAATAACTGTGAAAAAGACTTCGCACTCATTTCATTTACTATTGAAGACGGGCCACCGCTAGGAGGAAGTTGTTGAAAATTAAACTCTTGATCGGGTATATTCGCACCTTCAGCTAAACGCTCACCTAGAGCATTTAATCGTAAAACATGACTTTGTAAATCAGCGAGTTTCATGGTTAGCGCTGTTAATTGTTGTTTTTTTAATGCTATGCTTTCTGAGCCTGAGTCAGAAGTTATGTTATTGTTTTTAGATGCATTACCATACGAGTCTACCGATTGGCTAGTGAGATAATTAACCTTATTGCTTGGTTTTTCATCTGTAGACAGCATTAAATGCACAATCGCACCAGAAAAAATAGCAAAAGCCAAGACAGCAGAAAGCCAATGCAGCTTATTTAAGCGCATTGTAAATCTTACATTCTTTCCGCGGTATAGTAGTGTTAAACTCATACTTTCTTTCTTAATATTTTCTATAGTTTATATAGCTTATATAGTTTAGTTATTTACGGAACAGCTATGGCACGAAGACCAAAAGCTCCCAAGCAACTGTCTACATTATTTAATTCTACGACAGGCACTTTGGCACAAATTCAGTCAAAAACCAACTCTTTGAGTCTGTTGTCAGATATTGTACGACAAATATGCCCTGACCTGCCAGAAGATGCGTTCAATATTGCTAATTTTGTACAATCAACTTTGATTATCGAAGTAAAGTCGCCTGTTTGGGGACAAAGATTACAGTTTGAGCGTAATACTATTTGCCAAGCGCTTATTAAAGAAACTCAAGGACAGTTTTCAAAAATAGAAATAAAGATAAATCCGCAAGGACATAGAAAGGTGCCAAGTCAAAAGACTTATCAACATAAAACAGCATTACTGAATGAAGGTTCAACACAAAATATTTCGGCAAGCACGGCTTCAAATTTATTAAAAATCGCTAAAAATGCACCCAAAGGTTTAAAAGAAAAATTAGAAAAATTAGCGGCTAGTGCACAAAAAACGAGGAGCTAAAACCTAAGATTTAGAACCTCGTACTGAACTACATACCGTCTAAAAACGGTAGGTTCTTTAAGGACTGAAAGTCCTATTTAGTTCGGTATTTCATATTAAAGCAATATCTATATTTACAGTTGACTCTAATCTTAATCGCGCTCTGAGTAGAAAAAACAACGGCTAGCTAAAGCTATCCCGTCTAAATACGAGAATTCAAACCGAAACCTGCGGACGAATCAAGAACTAAAAAGCAGTATTAACCTCTTGGTATTCAATGGGAGATGCTAACTTATCATCTTCATAAGTGACCCATTCCCAAGCATCTTTCTGTTTGAAAACTTCTCTAAGTAACATGTTATTCAAACCATGCCCTGATTTAAAAGCATTTAATTCACCTAAAATACTCGCGCTGCCCATATAAAGATCGCCAATAGCATCAAGAATTTTGTGCTTAACAAACTCATCATCGTAACGCAGCTCATTTTTATTTAGCATGCGGTATTCATCAAGCACTATCGCATTTTCCAAACTACCGCCGAGGGCAAGATTATGAGAACGGAGAAACTCAATATCTTTCATAAAACCGAAGGTACGAGCACGACTAATTTCTTTGATAAACGAGCAACTAGAAAAATCCATACTCATCGTTTGGCAAGTATTAGCAATGACAGGGTGATTAAATTCAATAGCAAAATTTACTCTAAAACCTTCAAACGGAAGTAGTTCTGCCCATTTATCACCTTCTTCAACACGTATTGCTTTTTTGATTCGAATAAAACGTTTGGCAACATTCTGATTTTCAATACCAACAGACTGTATTAAATAAACAAAAGGTAGTGCGCTGCCATCCATAATAGGGATTTCAGAGGCATCAACATCAATAATTAGATTGTCAATCCCCAAGCCGGCAATAGCAGATAATAAATGTTCAACAGTAGATACTTTTATTTGCTGCTCATTAACTAAACATGTACATAACGTTGTTTCACCAACCGCTTCAGGGGTCGCTTTAATATCAACCACAGGGTCAAGATCAACTCGACGGAATACAATACCAGTGTTTGCTGGCGCAGGACGGAGAGTGACCTGAACCTTTTCACCTTTATGTAATCCAACACCTACGGTTGAAACGCTTGTTTTTAATGTACGTTGCTTAATCATATAGCCTCGTTTACTGTTTTTCTTATGCATTAATGCCCATAATTACCTTTTAAAATAACGTTAAAGAGGTAATAAACTTAAAGCGCCAACACAAAGCGGAACACCTATCTCGTATGCGCGTTTTTTAGCCGACGTA
>Ga0209826_1002196_pt1 | contig 13025 bp, 16 predicted proteins | sample GOMGulsemesocosm_5_FD_184637 | JGI IMG/M metagenome (GOLD analysis project Ga0209826, IMG submission 184637) | Methane-oxidizing microbial communities from mesocosms in the Gulf of Mexico - GOM15C Gulf of Mexico (SPAdes) (version 2) | ecosystem: Environmental > Aquatic > Marine > Cold seeps... | reverse complement strand
CTGATTCAAATCAATGGTTCGCGAAGGTCTGCTATAGGTTTTGAAAGGTGGGTTGTGAGGTGTTTTATAAGATGGCGATTGAGAGGGATATGAGTGCCGAATTGTTTCTGACTAGCCACAACTTCCTGTCGCCACCTGTCGTAACGACCAGAGAATAACCAGAGGCCAGAAACGAAAAAAGCCTGTATTTACATGCAGGCCTTTCGTAATAATGGTGCCCGGAGGCGGAATCAAATCTATTAATAAAACGAAGGAGATCATGGGGTTTTTAGGTGGCTTTCAACTAAATACCCCTAAATATACCCCCATAACCCACCAACCACACTGAACTACCAGCCTAATATCAGCCATAAATTTGATGGCGCCCGCCCAGCGCAATATTCCAAGTCCAATGTGTTTATTGGCCCACCCTGCCAGTAGAGAACGACCAATATAGTATAGCCTTACTCGAAAGAGCACTCGAAGATATACGCGAAGAACAATTGAGGGGGGCTAGAGCGTCCGCTCGCCATCAACGGTATTAGTCTTTTTACATCAGTTCTTTGTATTAGGCCAAGGGACTTGGATAGCAATTGTTCTTTGACAGGTTCGGTCATATAGGTGTTAGAGCGTAAGACCTACTGCAGGCTAATCACGATTATCACCAGCATTGATATCCCAACGTTGCGGAGTAAGCATGCTTCCCAAGTAACCCGCAAACGTCAGAGCGGCCAAGAAACTGCATATGAATGCGTGTATCTGCGTACGCAATAGATCTAGAGGGCAACCAGCTCAGCGAGCTTGGCGGCAACATTTGCTATCGGGTATTCTGCGGCATGCAAATCGAATAATTCCATTTATTAGCCGCATTCCTTCTGTCTGTTACCTTTTCTGCTGATTCATAAAACAACTTGAACTCACCAAAGGCCAGCTTTTCCGTCCTTAAATTCTTCCACGTAAAAATCTCCGATGGTTCTGATGGCTAACGCCCAGTTTAACTGGTGAACTAAATGTAGTTAAGCGAGTTCAGTCAAGTACATTTTTTGCGTCCTACGATGCTATACCGCTTGTTAGGTTAACCCCACTCCTGCCAGTGTTTTCCACCAATTGCCTGAGCTGTATACCTTACTACTTTTCTAGATCTTTCTAATTTTGTCGTCTTGGTTGAGCTAGCTGCCTGTATTTTTAAAATTTCATTTTTCAGAACTTTTCCAGACAATTTATGCTGTGCCTTCAAATGCCAGACAATCATGGTCTTTATCGCTACCTTAGGACATAAAGGGCACTGCTTCAGATTATCCATAACGAACCTAACTCCTCAATACGGGACGGATCTAGCTTACACCTGTTAATTTTTGTCACGATTTCTAAGTAACACAGTAGGAAATATGAACAATCCAGATAGTAAGAGCATACCACCTGAGAGTGCTGCAAATTCTAGGCTTTCGATAGCTCTATCTGGGATATCGAAAGTTGAGTAGCTCCACAGCCCAGCCGAAACTCCAATTAACATGTAAATTAGCGAACGAACCAACTTTGGCGTACCAATTCGCTTTAAAACTGGGCCCGCGAGATAAGCAAATGCTAAAGCAGCAATAAGAATTGGGACTACGTTTACAATAGATTTCTCAAACATGAATCCTATAATTTTTTCCATTTTCTCTCCTTGAAACTCAATGCACCAACAAACTGCTCCCACGCTTTTTCGCATTGACCAATGAAGGCCATCGTTTTTAGTGAGTGGTATGAATCTAAGTAACCTGCTAGGTGCGTAGCAAAACCTCAACAAAATGTGAGTTAACAAAAACAAAGTAACTCTCAGAGTATTGTTTTGCGTCAGCCTCTAGCATTACGGCCACTTCATCACCTACGCCAAATTGAGAGGCGGTAGCATCATATATTTTCCCATCATGCCGTATCCAGTGATGCTCTTCATCATTGTATGTGCCGCAGCAAATGCAGGTATCAATCTTGGACTTTACGGCCTTATAAGCAATAGCCAGAGTCACCTCTTTACAAGCACCATCAATCGTTTTTCTTACGCCTATCTGGGATTCTCTGACTTGATTGCAAATATCAAATAATTTTTGATTCAAAATTCAATACCTTGACACATAGAAATATTAACTCCTAGGGTGCTCGTCTTCAGGATCATGGATTAGTGCCGCGTAATAGGCGCGAGCTTGCGAGCGCCCTAATGGCGTGCTTGTTAGAACATTGTGCCTACTACGTAGCATACGTTTTGCAATGCAATAATTGCTATACACAGTAAACCCGCCAAATAACTAGTAAATGACAACCATATTACCGTCTGATTATGTTCATCTAATACAGCATAAACAAAGTAAAATGCATTACTGTTTTTTCCTAAATTTTCGTTAACATTATTAAATAACGATAATGACTCTCTATCTAGCTCATCTTCTGTGCGTTTCTTTTGGTCTTTATAGTATTTGAAGTAAGAAGACAAAGTCCCTGTGTACTCTGTTTTCACACCTGGTTTTTTGTTGCACCAGACAGTATTCTTTAAAGCAGAATTGATTTGCATGCGAGTTTTTCCATGGGACTCAAACTCGGAGTGATTTTCGTAGGACTTTACAAGATCAGGGCAAAAAATACTAAACAGTATATTGGCAACACTAAAAAAACAAGCAGCCATAAATAACAATTGCCACGAAAACGGTAAACTTGTGGATAATGTTATCTGGGCGTCAAAAATCGTGAAATTAATCGACTCATTTAACGAGTGTAAAACCCTTGCTAAGAGCGGAACTAGCAGTAACCATATATACGAAGACTTGACAATTTTACTATTTGCCAGTGATCTTTGAGATGTCCATTTCATTCTGAATTCCCGAGGGGTAACTCCTAGCACAACTGCCGGAGGCTTCTAGCGAATTTTTGCTGGTTTATACGAAAAAAGGTGGCAGTGTTCGAAAGCTAGAGTACCGCCACTCGTTATTCCTTAAGCTAGATATCATACTCTTTAATAATTCCTTCTCTAAATATTGATTTCTTCTTTCCTTTAGAGAGATATTCGATAACACCTACAAGCTCTTTAGAAAAGTCAATTGTCATTACGTCATTAATTGGCTTTCCAATCGAATACTCAATTTTATAGCCATTTAATTTCCATTCTATATTTTCAAATGAAATAAAGGCATTATCAAACTTTTTATGGGCTGAAAAAACACCATATCTTTCATTACCAATTGGCTTTAGCTGACTTGCAAGATCATATAAAGAATATTTTTCTTTCCTAGCAACATCATCAATAAATATTTCATTGTTTAGGCCTGACATTTGTGGAGGGCTGCTAATATCAATGTCAGTATTTTCAGCTAGCCATGTAGCATCTAAGATTGGATCAAATTTGGTTATTCTAGCTGGGATAATCATTTGCATATTTATGAAAACTTCTCTGACAAAAGGGTTACCGGCTGAATCCTCCCAATCTGTATCGTTTTGCTCTCTAATGATAAGGAGATCAATTTTATTCATTTCAGCCTTTTTTTTAGCCCCTGATTGATACCCTTTTTTAGTTGCAAAAACAGCTCTCAAATCAGGAATATCCCTTACCTTACCAATCAATGCATCAATTTTTTCAACGGAGACTTTCGAATTATAATCTTTACACTCAATTACTGTTTTATAAATTAGTCCTCCTAATTCATACTCCCAATACAAATCAAACTCTCTTTGATTTCCACAGTTATCTTGGATTTTTTTATTTAGCTCAATTTGAATATTTTTTTGATTTGTAAAGGTTTCAGCATTTAATAGTGCTTGCTGTAGAGTAGCCACGAATTTCTCATAGCCTTTCCCATCATTATGCATTTTATCTCCTTCTAATTATTTTCACGATCTATCCATAGAGGTAACGCCGGCAGTTGTGAGAAAATAGTGCCGCGGACGTTTGCAAAACGGATGACGCGCCACTCTATCTGCAGCACGTGCTTGCTAAGCCTTTGCAATCAATGCATTGAGAATTATCTCCCAGTCTTGAGAGGATATTTCTGTTGGAACAAAAACTGTTGTTCCGGTTATGTTCATAGCAGCCGAGACACTAGCTTGCTGTGAGGCCGCCAAGATAGGCCAGTTTTTCATAGCTTCATCCTTATGGACCTGCTTGTCAGGTGTTCCGAGTGGATGTATATGAAATGGCAGCCTCCACTCTCCGCCCCAAACGTTCGTGACTCGATCATTTTCATCGGGCGATGAGTAAACCAAAAACGGTGTGGTGAAAGAATGAGTTTCAGTGCAATAGAGCAATCCCGCGGAACCAACCTTCATCCTCTTGGATTTCTTGACCCGAGCCTTCATATCAGACTCGGAGGTCTCAGATACAGCCCAAAGACCAGCTCCGATGCCTGCCCATATGTTAGTTATAGATTTTGAGGCAAAACAAAATATTTTCATTACTTCGTTCCTCTCGGTGGCTTAGCGCCGTGCTAAGCGGCGGCCGATGCTACGAGCAAGTTGTCCCACAGAGGACACATTTTTATGGTCGGAACAAACTTGAGCAACTTGTTAGCAGCATGAGTTTTCATGCTATTTTGTAGGGATACAAGTCCCGCTGGTCATTTGCTCGCTAATCATATCTAAGGATTGCTTTGGAAATTCTTGCGTTAAGGCACTATTAAAGATAGTTGCCCACTTCTGACGCATTTCAGCTTCTGCACTTAAGCACTTAAGCACTCGCGGAGAGTGTCAAATTTCAAATTTGTTTCCACAGGAGAATTAGCAATTATTACAACCAATAGCCATTTCATATAACTTCTCCTTTTCATTTTTTATACTACTAACGCCGCCCAGTGCAATGCGTCTTTTGCATTTCACGATTGTGCTTGGTTTTGTTAGCGATTTCACTCACGATTAATGGCGCTCTTTTTGAAATTTGAGCCTTTTGCCACAATCAAGACGCGCCAAAACTCAAAGCCTATATAAAGAACCACCAAGCCTATTAACCACCAAACGACAGAAACCGAAGATATACCAAATGCATACACAATAAAGCAAACAGTGTACATGATGGTTGTATTGCTTATACCATGAGTAACAAACCAATCTACGTATGTACCTAGATGCCCTTTCTCGTGATACCCCATATGAGTCAACACGGTATCAGCCACCCACGTAACAATAAAAAGCGCCAAAAAGCTTGGACTTGTAACTGATATAGAAAGAACAATTAGTTTAGTTGTATCTAGGGCTAAGAATAAATCTGGGTTAAGCCTATAAATGAGTAGAAATGCAGGAGCAATAAAAGACACAAAAAATATAGCTAATATCACTGCTGAATTTGCATTTAATCCTTTAACTTCTTCGATGATACTCATTTCTTCCTGCTTAATTTCTAACGCCCAGCTTTGGGTCGGACTTTGAGCTGCGAAGCAGCGGAAAGGCCGTGCCAGCCATGCGCAGCATGGCGATTACAGCCGCTTGTTAAGCTAAATCAGATTCTATAGGATCTACGGCGTCAACTCTAGAACTTAGAGTGCTGAGCAATAACGCTACTAAATAATTAAACCTATCTCTAGCTCTAGATTTCTCTTCCTCATTTAGAGGACCGAACCATTCTAGATTCATTGTAAGACCGCGAATTTTTTGTGTTTCGAAATTTAAACCTTTCCAGTTATGCCCAAATTCGTTTCTAATCTTTCTTATTACCTCGATATCTGAGAATTCATCTTCAGCGATTAGGCCTAGTGAACGGCAAATTATAGCTTTGCTAGAAAACGTACCCAAAGGGGAATTAAACCCAGAAAATAGGCTATTTGACGCCTTACAGTCTAAGAGTCTTTTTCTAGCCAGATTCTCTAAAAGATCCTCAATTGCTGAAGCAGCAATCAAAGCCGAACCTCGATCACTTTCTGTTTTAAACTCCGACAAAACCTCATCGAAATCAGACCTATCAATACGATTCTTCATCTTTCCTGCTTAACGCTTTTGGCATTGGCGGCGAACCGTAGGTTTGACGTCTTTTGTCTAAACTTGTTATGTGATTTTTCCACTATTAAATGTACATTCTTCATTGCCATATATTGAGTCATATGTAATCTCAAACATTAGATTTCCAATAAATTCACTTAACTCCGCATTGGGATCTCCTTTTGGTTCTACCGGACTCAGACTTAACAGCGTGAGTTTTGAATTAGGTAGGTAAGAATTCTCCTTCGTTGGCATATGAAATTTGTATTCATAACCATACAACCTTTCCTGCTCAAATATATCTGGGTAAGGATCGATTTCTGGATTTTCAAAAATTGTATTTTTGTACTTTATTATAATATTTTTGATAACAGCCGGACCAAGCCCTTGGTTTTCCATATACAAGTGAAGTCCATCTAAAGTACTGAGATTAAACTGCAGCCTAGGTTTAACCGACAAAATATTATGACGCCTAGAAAGCCAACCCTGCCAAACTGCAATACCAAATGCAGACACGGCGACAGCTAGAGATGCCAATGCTATATAATCAGATGTACCCATTAGTTTCTCACTTCACATAGTCGTGAATTATAAAGAATAACGTCTTGTGAACTCGCTTTACGACACTCTTTATAGCTCGACACATAAATCCACAGCACTTTTTAAGAACCAATAAAATCATTGATCAGAGGCAACTAAACATTCGTACGTAGGTACTAAACGAGCGCATCCTATTTGCTCTGGGGTCCAATCCTAGGAAACTTATTCTAACTATGATTTTATAAAAATCAATTAGTTAGCGATTAAGTAACCTGATTAGCTGCGCTTCTATTCCACTGAATACGGAATTTCCCGCGTTAATAGAAGTCGTTTGCAGGTAGACGCCTCTTCTGCAGCGGGCCGGAGCAGATATCGCGCTTTAGATAAATGTCTCGAGTAGCGTAGCAGGTACCGAGCCCAAATGGGGTATACCGCGAGCGTCAGCTATGGGATTACTCTTGGCCCCCAAACACTAGCCACGATCGTGCCCCCCGAATACTTCCGAAAAAGGGAGCGCGGATAAACTCCAAACTATTCACGAGCCATCCCGCCAAACTACTCTTCTTCATTTACGTGCGGGGAAGGGATCATAACCGCCCCCTAGCCTTCTCAAACACAAAACTAGGAATCCGTGGCTCGACGTCCGGCGTACCGCACTCACGCCTAGTCTCATCGATTTAGTTCAGCGAGCTCGGCTGCGTAACCGCCTAAGGTGATCTCAGCAACTGCCAGTGCAGCTCAATGGTGTTGGTAGGCGCTGCTGTACGCGTCTTTCAAGCTTTCGAAAAGCACATGCTCGATGATGCCCCTTCAATATTCCTCAAGTCGAGAAAAGGGCGCTTAAGGCCTAATTCGAATTGAAGGTAAATTACCATACGAAGATATTCCATCAAGCCAAAGATTCAACGCGCCGATGACTGCGTCCAAAAATCTAAAGCTAGCGGTGATTAAGACAGGAGCACGACCCACTGCTATAAATGGAAAACAGCCTTCAACTCGCCTCCTCCGCGTTGTAGCAGCATCCACGGCTCTCCTTTAGGGTTTCCAAACCTCGGTAATACCGGTAGCGACAGCTCGATAAACAAGGCTTAAAGGTGCGCGTGCTGTGGCCTTGCCTCGGTGCGCAGACAATGTGTTTTGGCTCATGTTGCTTGCGCGCGCCGCGACGCGCTTCTTGAGCGGCTTATCGTTCACGTTACCGGCAAGGCCCTTTCTTACAATCAAATCAGAAGCTTACCGTCTCGCCTTTGTGGCCATCAGCGCACGAGGTCTTCTTGGTTTACAGCTGTTAGATATAAGCCAGTAGACTGGACCCACTAAGGGATTAAATTTTGATCAAGCCATTTGATATGACCCAACTGACCGCGAAAAAAAACGCCGATGATAGCGGTACTATCTCCCGGCGCTCTAGGTATTGAAGCCGCCCCTCCCCCTAATGCAGAGATCGGGTTCGTAGCCATACGTTCGCTTTATAGCGGCCTTTATTTTGCTTTTTATGCTCAATAGGCTCTTCAGCCATTCCCGCGATCCAAACATTCACATAGCTCTCGAAGACCTTTCGCCTAAGCGACGGTAACGCCGGTAAGTAGATGTTTAAATACTTGATGTCATCAATGGTAGGTTCGAGGCCCAACCCTTCAAGCACCTCTCTTACAAGCCTGATAGACCGCCATCTGATCAATCTTAGCTGACCCGCCGCGATGGCCACTGCGCCAGACTCTTGCGCCGTTAACTCGTGATTCGTCGAGCCGAGCACTGGCGGACTTGGCGGACTTGGCGGACTTGGCGGACTTGGCGGACTTGGCGGATTGTCTTTTAACTCTAACGGCGAATCCAGTAGCTTTCCGCCGTTTCCGCCAAATCCGCCACCCATCAACTTTCTTGCGAAACTCGCAATATTGAGATTAAGCATCACGCAGCACCCATGAACTTGGATTGCTGCGGGCGTCGTAAGAGGCGACCTCTGCTACGCCGCGATCAACAAGCATTTCCATGTGATCTCGGACATCCGAAACTGAACGGCGAAGGCCTAGCGATCTAGGAGAGTATTTTTGAATATCATCAATTGCCGCTGGCATCGCCTGCGATTTAAGCCACTCAATGAGCACTATGCATTGCTGCTCTTCTTTCGTGGCGTCGGTTTTTTGAGCTATTCTAAGTGCCTGTTTTAAATAATACTCGCCAAGTATGACGGCGCCGGCCATGGTTTCGACTGAGATATTCGGCTCATCATTGAAGACACTTATTACAGCTGCAATTCTAAGCACGTTCTCGGCCATTTTGCTGGCCACTGGCCTAATCAGTTCGAGCTCGCCGCCCGCAACCTGTTGAAGTTCCGTTTCGTTATAAAATTCTTTCCATATCCGTTTTGCGTTTTCATCGCAAGTGATACTCGATAACTCAAGCCCACCGTCTCCAGAAAGCGACATTTCTATGGATAGTAATTGAGTTACCCTTTCGTAATAGTAAATAATCGCGGGCATTTGATATGGATCGACACCTTGGTAAACCCGAGATCCCGCAAGAGTTTTGGACGTCCCAATCAAAAACCGCGCTAATATACCCTGTTGCTGCAATAGAGAATTCGACAAAATCTTAGTGGTCACTATCGGTTGAGCCATTAAGTGAACCGTCAAACGCCGGCCGTACATTGTATAACTTTCACCAGTTGCAGCACGAGTACGCACTATCGGCGACCCATCCCAAATTTTGGAGAGCCCTGCAATCGACTTGGTACAGTTTTCCGGGTTCATCGCATAACCGCCGAAGAACTGACCACCTTCATCATTAAACAGCCCCTGTGAAGGCCGCCCATCCTTTAGGCTTCGTTGTAGCCCTTCTAGCGTTGGTTCTTGGCATATAATATCCGGCGATATAGGTAAAATCGGCTCGTCTAGTTCGCCAAGCGACGCGGCGATAACCGCGCCGCTCTCTTTGGTTGCTCTAAGAACTCGCTTGGCCTCTTCTTCGTAGCCTTTTTTTTGAAGTTTGTGATTTTCTAAATCATCGAAATATTTTTTCTGCATCATTCGATGCCATTCTTTGACTGGCTTCATCGCAACGCTGTCACATCCACTTTTGCGATCCCCGCTCTCTGCAATGGTCAATAAATACAACGACACAGGATAGATTCGACCATCCATTTCGACGTTAACTATCGACTGAGTTACGAGAGCAACAACCCCCAAAACAGAGTGCGCCGCGATCACGAGGGGGGCTTGAACACCCATCGCGATCGCTTTAACAGAGGCAGCTAAAGTTGGCCCTAGCGCGTCAACTGGAAAATCCCCGAGTGATTCAATTTGCGGGAGCACTTCAACTTCCGGCACAAGCTCCAAGAAATTACCGTTTTCATCAAAGGTATTCATGGGCATCCTCCAAATAACAAAACAGATCGTTAAAGTCTGTTAGCGTGGAAGGCGCGTCAGGTGGCCATTTAGGAATGACAAGCTTTGCCCCAATAGCCTTGGCCGCTTTTTCAGCGTACGCAATGCCAGGGTTTCCATCGGTATTGCGGTCGTCATCGGCGGCAATCACGAATTTTTTGTGTGGGTATTGGGCCGCGAGTGATTTTGCAACCTTCACTAAGTTTGATGCATTCATCGCACAAACCACCGTATGTGAAGTCATTTTATGTAAGGTAGCTGCCGTAGCCCACCCCTCACAAATATACGCAGGCCCCGAAGATGACAAATCGCCAATCACAGAGCACGCCCCCTTTACCACACCGCCTTTAAGAAAGTACTTATCGCCTCGCTCGTTGATGAACTGCAAGTTAACTAACTTTTTTTCTTTAAACAGAGGAACCACTAGCTGACCGCCCCGCTCACGCAAATTATGGGGCTCTACCTTTTTCACACTCAAATATGGATGCCTACCCGATGAAGCAGAACTGGCCATCCATATTTCTTTTGCACGAATCGCGGTGACTTTTTGAGATTGCAGAACTGCTTTATCTCGTGCATCTCGCTCTTTTTTCCGCTGATACGAATCACAAAAACTAGTGCTTTGAGAGTTATTTCCCGACGCCTCAAACCAATATCGAACGCCGCCGACTCTCCAACTACCGAATGCCGCCCATGCAGGGCTATCGAGATGCATTACATACCAGCCATTTCGAGAATGAGGCTTATCACCTTCAACACGAAATCGATGTAGAGCACCATCAGCAACAACCCCATCTCTAGGGTATAGACCTTCATTAGCCATGGCTTTTTCGCACGAATGAATTATAGAAATAGAATCGTTCATTCACTTATCCCCTTCTGAAGATTTGCTACTAGCAATACATTGCTTAACCCACGCATCAATCTGCGCTAACGACCAACCAGTACTTCTAACGCCGAGCTTTATTTGTGCGGGAAATTTACCTTTTGAAACCGCGAGATATATCGATGAACGAGAGAGGCCTGTAATTTCCATAACCTCTGGAAGTCGAACCATTCGATCTGGCATGTAATTCTCCAAAATTTGATGGGTATCAATAGCAGCCAACTGGCTACTGAATTTGGAGGCTAAATCAAACGAAGATCAAAAACAGAAAAAAAAATACACAAAAAAATTGGAATAAAAGAAAAATGATACCAAATGATATACATGGATATAAAAGTATGAACACTTAAACAATAAAAATAATATTATAATTACGATTTAATCTATGGTTCCGATAGTTTAAAACCCTCAACAAAGATTATTGTTAGTTTGATCTCCACCATCACCTAGATCTAGCTCCAAAAAAATAGACTTTTTACCAGAAATATATTCGACTTCTAGATCCTAGATATTGATCATACTCCCGCACTTTACTCCGACAATTTACTGTCGAAATACTCTTAGAAAAACATGCAAAAATTAACCACTGCCGCCGAAAGAGCCCAACAACGGTGTAATAGGAAAGGACGAAGTTGTGCTCAAGAATTTTATAGCGGGATGGAATTCGTTTTCGGCATAAAATTTATTGCGGTCAACCGAAAATCGTCGGAGAAGATAGCGCTGTTCTATTGGTCCACCAAAGCATCATTGTTAGTAGAGCCCATCAATGTATCTTATCTATCATTATTCACTGGCACGCATCTTAATGAATCCAAATAATCAGCCCACTGCTGCATCATCTGCTGGCGCTGCGGCAAATGTTTAGTTCGGTTGTAAGCTCGCCCCAATGGATCACTAGGCTGATGCGCCAGCTGGTGCTCAATCCACGCGGAATTAATGCCAAGCACTTCATCCAACATCGTCCGCGCCGACGCTCGGAAGCCGTGCGCGCACATCACCACTTTAGTGTCGTAGCCCATATTTCGAAGGGCTTTGTTGATTGTTCCTGCGCTCGCGTGTCGCCCTTGGCGCCGCTGACTCGGAAATACGTACTCGCCATTACCGGTTAACGGCTTTATATCCATCAAAATCGCTAAAGCCTGACGACTTAAAGGCACTACATGCGCAATACGGCTTTTCATGGTTTCAGCCGGTAAATTCCATTGTGCCGAGGCCACATCGATGTCAGCCCAACGCATCGAGATCATTTCTCCGGGTCGCTGAAACAGCAACGGGCAAAGCCCCAATAAAGAGCGAACAATATAGCTACCGCTGTAGCGGTCGATTGCTCGCAGGAGCTTTCCGAAGTCCTTCGGCTCAAGGATAGCCGGTCGATGGATGGGGGTTTTGGGCGCTAGTGCACCCTTGAGGTCTTGTGCGGGGTCGTTTTTGGTACGCTGCGTCGCTCTTGCATAGCGAAATATCTGGCCCGCGACTTGGCGGCCATTGTGGGCGGTTTCCTTGGCGCCTCGATTTTCAATCCGCCTTAGTGTGTCGAGCAATTCAGCGGCGTCTATATCATCTATCGGCCGATCACCCAGCCAAGGGTACAAATCGTTCTCCAAAATGGCTCTTCGCTTCTTAGCCGTAGAATCTGCCCATGTGGCCAACTGCTGCGAATACCACTCATCGGCAACCACGCGAAACGAGTTGAGCTGAGATAGGCTGATTTTGGCTTTAGCCGCTTTTTTGAGCTGCGAGGGGTCTTTGTTCTCATCAAGCAGGCGCCGAGCATCACCACATTTCAGTCGTGCGGCTTTCAGCGAAATCTTTGGAAAAACGCCCAAAGCCAACAGCTTTTCTTTCGCGGCGTAGCGATATTTCAAGCGCCAGTATTTACCAACACCTGATTTTGTAGATTTGACTGACAGGTACAGGCCATCTCGATCGAAATAGCGCTTTTCTTTGCCATTGTCTTTGGGCGTTGCGGCCCTAACCTCTGCGTCCGTTAGCACTAGCGCACCTCCGTGGGGGTACATTTGATACATCGCGGTGAGAAATGAGAAAATACCCCTAGAGATACCCCTGAAAAGTTTGGCTTTCCTAGGATATTGGGGGATGTTTTAGAATGGAGTATAAACAAAAAAGCCCGCAGTTACGCGGGCTTTCGGACGATCCTGAATGTTACTGGATCTCAATATGGTGCCCGGAGGCGGAATCGAACCACCGACACGGGGATTTTCAATCCCCTGCTCTACCGACTGAGCTATCCGGGCAAACCTGCTGACACCGAGGTGTTCGCAAGAGGCGCGTATTAAACCCGT
>Ga0209826_1002195_pt1 | contig 13027 bp, 13 predicted proteins | sample GOMGulsemesocosm_5_FD_184637 | JGI IMG/M metagenome (GOLD analysis project Ga0209826, IMG submission 184637) | Methane-oxidizing microbial communities from mesocosms in the Gulf of Mexico - GOM15C Gulf of Mexico (SPAdes) (version 2) | ecosystem: Environmental > Aquatic > Marine > Cold seeps... | reverse complement strand
ACAGTGAGGCTGCCGCGTCTGGTAGGTCAGGGAAAAGCGTTAGAGATTGCAATGACCGGCCGGAAAGTTCCTGCTGAAGAATGTTACACCATTGGATTGTGCGAAAAAGTGGTTGGGGAGGGAGAGGCACGTGCCGCTGCCGAGGAAATGGCCCATGAAATTGCGCGTTTTCCACAACAGGCTATGTTGACAGATCGACGCTCAATAATCGAGACACGGGGAATGCCCGTTAGGGAAGCTTTGCGCGTTGAGTGGGCAAATGGTGTTCAATCTGTCTCTAATGAAGGGGCTGCCGGAGCTGGGCGGTTTAAGGACGGGCTTGGACGGCACGGAGATTACACTTCTATCTGAAGCGCAAATTAAGAGAGGTTGCCGGAGGGTGGGATTGATTGACAAATGAGGAGATGATGGTTACCTAATCAAGTCCTCTTATTGCATGGAGCTTTGATGTCCAACTCAATTCCGGCTGCCCTTCGGGGCGGTGAAAAAGTTAGCAGAAAAACTGCTATTTCTATCATTGGTCTCGGATATGTGGGGTTGCCTTTGGCCGTGGCCCTTGCTAGGCAATTTGATGTGGTGGGCTTTGACATTAGTGATGCCCGGGTGGACGAACTCAATAACGGTTATGATCGTACTTTTGAAATTGAGCAACCTATCCTGCGGGCGAGCAGCGTTCGCTATACAACGCAAATCGCTGATGCAAGCGATGCTGATATCCATATTGTAACAGTCCCAACGCCGGTTGACAGTTCAAACAAGCCGGATCTGGAGCCCCTTCGACATGCGTGCCGAGCCATTGGTCCGATCATGAAAAAGGGATCTATTGTGGTTGTGGAGAGTACAGTTTATCCCGGCGTTACAGAAGATGTATGCGGGCCTATATTGGAAGAGATTTCCGGTCTTAAATCTGGTGTCGATTTTTATCTGGGATATTCACCAGAACGCATTAATCCGGGCGACAAGGTACATACAGTTGATAAAATTATCAAAGTCGTTGCTGGGCAGACGGAGCAGGTTGCTGACATTTTGCAAGATATCTACGGGGCTGCTACGACGGGCGGAACGTTTCGTGCCCGGAATATTAAAACGGCAGAGGCTGCCAAAGTTATCGAGAACGCGCAGCGTGATATCAATATTGCTTTTGTAAACGAAGCAACCATGATTTTTCAGAAACTGGGTATTTCCGCTTACGATGTTTTGGAGACAGCCGGCACTAAATGGAATTTTCTGAACTTCACTCCGGGTTTAGTCGGTGGGCATTGTATTGGAATTGATCCCTTTTATTTGGCCCATAAGGCCAGTGAAGTTGGCCATTCCCCTGACTTGATTTTAACGGGACGCAGAATTAACGAATCCATGGGTAAATTCATTGCAGATACTGTGGATGTCCAGATAAAGAAAAATAGTCGAGTTTTACTCCTTGGATTGACTTTCAAGGAAAATGTGCCTGATTTACGCAACACAAAAGTATTAGATATCGTGAAGGGCCTTGAAGAGTTGGGCCATACAGTGGATGTTCATGACCCTCTTGCGGACAAGGCGGAAGCTAGCCAGTTCTATGATATTGAGCTGAAGGAAAACCTGAAAAACCTGACTGGCTATAATGCCGTAATCGGCGCCGTTGCCCATTCTGTGTATAAGGACCTGTCCCAAACCGCGTTGGAAGGGATGGTTAACTCAGACGGGCTCATCGCTGATGTTAAAGGTATGTGGCGAGATAGGGAATTTTCCAGCAATTTAAAACGCTGGCAGTTATAATTCAGTGTCACTTTCACCGAGCATTTTAAGAGACCATTTGATGCTAAGAGGGGCGTTTCCGTGGAGGCGGCCCCGCAGTACAATTTGCTGACTTTTTCGGGGCTTGCCAGCTTGCGCGCAATAAATACTCTCTTCCAAAGATAAGTCGCCTAAGCTACTCACAAACTGCCAGCCATCTCCATTTTTTGTTTTAATGAATAAATTTCGACCACCAATGCTCTTGGAAATACTCAAATCGGGATGCATGTGAAAACGAATTTGGAATTCAGTTGTCTCTGCCGTATCCCTTGTTGCAGTAACAACTTCTTCCCCTCGTAAATTTTGTCCGCCCGCTTCCAAATATAAACGGCGTGTATGGGTGACCCCGTGGCTGGCAAAATAGCCGGGATTGGTTAAATCAAGCCATAAATTCCCACTCTCTACATGGGTCGTGACTTTTACGGGGTCTGGTTCTTTGTTTTTTGTAGGCTGGGGAAAGGTTGCATTTTGATCAGACAGGCAAAGTGTGGAATGTGCAGCAGTAGCGCCAAGCGCCTTCCCCCAAGGAGAGGTTGCATCAGGATGGGCCCCGCAATTAACAAAAATCCGATCTCGACCATAGCTAAATTCCAAGCTGCCAATACCTTGATGGGAGAGGGAAGTTATCGGGCGGCCACCCTCTCCCGTTTCAAGGAGTAATAAAGCGCGACCTGCTTTTAGTCTCTCGAACCCGCCTTTGGGGCAACGGTGTGGTGGGCGTCCGGGAGCCTCTGCAATGGCAAGAAGGTGATCAACAGTTCCCTCTGTTGCCATAACCGAGCCATTAAACAGAGCAAGAGAGCCATCCCCATGTTGAAAAAACCGAACAACCGGGGCCAATCGATCAATACCACCCATTAGGGTACTGGGTATCTCTTCTTGTAGGTTATTCAGGGTGTGTTTCAGGCCAATCATGTCCGATAGCAGGATCATATGACGGGCGGGGCTTCGGGAGGTATGGCAACCATCGGCAAGTATGGTGCCGTCAATTTGTTCCAGCAGCAGCTTTTTGTGCTTTCTGGCCTGACTGCCGGTATCTGGAAAGCACAAAGCGCATAAATAGAGGGCGAGTGCTATCTCAAATTTGTCATCATCGCGTGAGACAAAACGGTTATACCGGCTTAAATGGTTATATTGCTCTCTCAGTGAACGCAAAAATTTGTAGTTGAAATCTCCTTCGTGAGGAGTCATTAGGAATTGGCTCTGGCGGGTCCAATTGATAAGCCGGCGCGCCAAAATAGAGGCATCCCAAATATGGGGCCGGTAGGTATCAAAATGTCTGGTCCAGGACAGAACTAGCGCCCGCGCATGCCTGACAGAAGCATCGGATGCATTGGCGGAAAAATCACGGAGCCAGTCAAAATTATGGAGCTCATAATGCCAATGGAGAGGCATGTCTGTCGCAAACCACGGATCAATATTTGTAAGTTTCGCCTCAATCCCTGACAACAGAAAATGACCTTGAAATATGGCATCGGCGCGCAAAGCATCACCAGGCATTGCCTCAACGGGATTGGCGATTAGCTTTTTTGGGGTTCTAGTACGTAAGCTTGTTGCGTAGGAAGAAGTCGAGAAAATGAAATCAAGGAAAGACTTTCGCGGCGGCAAAGATACGCTTTTAAGGGATGATCCTACCGCCGCAATGCTCATGAGCGACCCAGTAACGCTTTAATATTGGCTGCATAATGGTCAGGGCCGCCTTTAAATGCGGCACTTCCCGCTACAAGTAAATCGGCACCGGCTTCAATAGCCAAGGGGGCGGTCTCCACATTGATGCCGCCATCGACCTGCAGGTCTATATCGCGGCCAGTCTCGTCAATCATACCGCGCAACGTGCGAATTTTTGCCAGTTGCGATGGGATGAATTTCTGACCACCAAATCCGGGATTTACGGACATCACAAGAACAAGGTCAACCTCGTCCATCACATGCTCCAAGGTGGAGGCGGGTGTTGCCGGATTAAGGGAAACCCCTACTTTTTTGCCGTGGGATTTCACCAATTGGATGCTGCGGTGCAGATGGCTGCCAGCCTCCTGATGAAGGGTAATGATATCGGAGCCAGCATCAACAAATTCAGGAATGAACGGATCAACCGGAGAGATCATCAGATGACAGTCAAAGACTTTGTCGGTGTAATTTCGCAAAGATTTGATTACGGAGGGGCCAAAGCTGATATTGGGGACAAAGTGACCATCCATTACATCCAGATGAATATAATCGGCGCCAGCCTCGGCAATGGCGGCTACTTCTTTGCCTAAATTGGCAAAGTCAGCTGCTAGGATTGAGGGGGCAATTCTGACCGGTTTACGCATAATCTTCCTTATACTTTATCGTCACGGCCCACTCAAAGAGGAGAGCCTATTTTTTCATAAGGCGGCAGGCAAAAAAGCCGTCCATACCGCCGGGTTTATCATCGTCTAGTCCCACTGAGTGGTGGGGCAAGCAGCGAATCTCTCCCTCTTCATTGAGGATATGAGAAAGGCCGCCAATTTCTTCCGATTTAATTGGAACTCGCTCCATCTCAGGATGCTTCTCAAGGAAATCCTTGATCTGCCATTCCCCTTCCTCAGATTGCAACGAGCAAGTACTGTAAACCAGTGTGCCGCCTGATTTTAGCTGTGTAATTGTGGCATCGAGAAGGCGAGATTGAAGTTCAGCCAGTTTTTTTACATCTGCATCGCTCTTCAAAAGCGCAACGTCTGGGTGCCTTCGAATTGTACCGGTACTTGAACAGGGTGCATCTAACAAAATTGCATCAAACAGCTCGTCAGGTTTAAATCCTGTGGCATCAGCGATTTTGACTGTGACCTCAAGATTGAGCCGTTCCATATTTTCTTCAAGTTTTTTTAATCGCGCTTTGGATCGGTCCAGAGCGGTGACATGCGCCCCTGTGAGCGCGAGCTGCGCTGTCTTACCGCCGGGGGCGGCACAAAGGTCCAGAACCTGCTTGCCGGCAATATCAGTAAATAATTGGGCGGGGAGAGCTGCAGCTGCATCCTGTATCCACCATTCACCGTCATCAAATCCCGGAAAATCTATAACAGAGCCACCGGCCAAACGGCGGAGCGATCCTGTTGGCAAAATAGTGGCCGATAGCTTGTCAGCCCAGCCTTCCAAGTCGCCTTTGACACTGATATCTAAAGCGGCTTCTGTTAGATGGGCATTCCCAATCTGTGTGGCAGTTTCCTCACCGTAGAAATCTTTCCAACTATTCCACAGCCAAAGCGGGGTATTCCTGTAAGGCTGGTTCATCTTATCGAGCAATTTTGGCCCTTGTCTGTCGGTGCGACGAAGCAGGGCGTTGACCAAACCTTTGAATTTGCTGTTATCAGGAATGAGCTCAACAGTATCATGAACTGCGGCGTGAGGGGGAATATTCAAAAACAGAATTTGAGTGATTCCAAGGCGAATAATATGCCGTACGCGAGTGGCTTTTACAGGCAATGGCCGATCGAGCATCTTGTCAATCAGGTGGTCAATAATCCCAAGGTGGCGCAGGCAAGTGGATGCCATAGCGCGGGCCAGCGCCCGATCACGTCCGGGCAGGCCGCTAAGAGACCCGGTCAGGATGTCTTCTAGCAAGTGGTTTTTTGTCAGGACCTGATCCAGGATCTGAACGGCGCGTGCGCGTGGGTTGGGCTGTTCCATTGTCATGAGGGGTTTGTACGGTAAATTTGAAGTGGGGTCTATAGCCGCGTATCCGACAATGTGGTAGTTAGGATCAGAAATCGCCCACAAGGAATAAGTAAATGGACAAAAGCTCAAATAAAGATGCGGCACCCGCAGAAAATCTAGATGCTGAGAAAAAAACTGAGCAAGAAAATCCTGCTCTTAAAGTCAAGCAAGCTGAAGGTGAAATCGGCGGCCCTAAAGGGTTAGAGCCGACGCGCTATGGTGACTGGGAACGCAAAGGGATTATCAGCGATTTTTAGGTCGCTAGGTCGGGCTTATGCTGATTTCTTGCCTCGTTCAGCAAGCCAAATACCGCCAAGAACCAATAAAAGGGATAAACCGTGATATAATTCGAACGGCTCGTTCAGAAATATGACAGCCATAATGGATGCAAAAATCGGGACAAGATTGACAAAAACGCCTGCACGTCCGGGGCCGATTAAACTGACACCGTTAATAAAACTCAGTTGTGCCAAGAAAGACGGGAAAACCGCAATGACGGCGATTAAAAGCCAACCGGTAAGCGTAGGCGCTTGAAAATCACCCAAAAATATTTCACCTGCAAGCAAGGGGATGCATGACAAAAAGGCCCCTCCTGCCAGCATGGTAAAAAAGGAGAGGGCGGGTACGTTTGGCTTAAACCGAAGGGCAACAGTGTAACCGGCATATAAAAGACAAGCGATGATCATCAAAAGATCACCAAAATTAAAATCAAGGGCGGCAAGCCGCTCGAAACTACCCCCAGCGCCTACTGTAATAACGCCGATAATCGTTAGGGCAACCCCAGCCATTTGAGAAGGCGTGACCGGTGTTTTAAAGAATGCGAGGGCTCCAAGAAACACGAAAACCGGAATGGAGCCTTGAAGAATGCCAATATTGACAGCGGTCGTTGTGTGAGCCGCCACATAAAATAGAGCATTAAATCCGGTAAAACCGATAGCGCCTAATAAGAAAAAGAAACCAAGTCTGGGCCGTAAAAGTGGCCAATCGCGGCGGACATTGCGCCGGGCAAAAACAAGGAGCAACAGAATAACTGCGGACCAGCGAAGCATAACCAATGTCATGGGCGATACCTCACCCACAGCCAAGCGACTGAATATGGCATTTCCTCCCCAGCAAAGGGTGGTGAATGTCAGAAAAAGATAAGCCCGCCCGCTGCTATTTATGGCAGGGCTAGGCGCTGAACTGTTACTCATAACTGGAATGGCCGTTGAAATAGGAATGGTCCGCAGACACTAACCGAAAATTATGGGTAGGCCAATAGTTGTGATGGGAAGGGAAAGGCTTAAACGCCTCCTTTATAACAAATCAAATGCCACGACGCGTCATCAATGGGGACGACCGATAGTCTACTTTGACGGATCAATGCCAGTTCAGACAATTGAGGCTCAGCTTTTATATCGGAAAGCGAGACGGGCGTTTTAAGTGCTTTGACAGCTCGAATATCCACCATACCAAAGCGGCCTGTTGCGTCGGTGTGATCAGGGTAATATTCCTTGATCACTTCGACAATACCGACAATTTTCTTTTCTTTAACTGAGTGGTAGAAAAAACATTGATCGCCAATTTTCATGGTTTTCATATTGTTAGAGGCCTGAAAATTCCGAACCCCATCCCAATAGGTTCCAGCCTCTCCTGCCTTTATCTGATCGTCCCAAGACCAGGAACCGGGCTCTGTTTTTACCAGCCAGTAAGTCATGATTACAGACCATTGCCAATAGCATGTTTCCAAGGCTGTACTTCTACGCGCTGGAAAAGACCTGCAGCACCATAGGGGTCGTTTGAAATCCATACTATTGCAGCTTCTAGGGACGCATCTTCAAAAATAATAAGACTGCCATTTGGTGTTTCCCCGTCCGCTAAAGTTGTTGGGCCTGCTATCTTTAACGCATCGCCTTTAGCCTTGAGGAACTCAAGATGGTCAGGGCGGTTATCAAGGCGCACTTGTAAATGATCATCTTTATCCAAGCAGTGAGCAATAAATAACATAGTACAATCCTATTTTTGGTTTTCGTTAAAATCCCGCCAGCTTTTCATCTCTAAAAGGGCGAGCCAATAATTCTTCAACAACCTCAGTCACAGAGGCGCCTTCATTCAGTATCTTATTCACAGCAGCGCATATTGGCATATCTATTTTATGTTTTCTTGCAAGTTCGCAAATTGCAGCGGCTGTATGCACCCCTTCTGTGACAGAATGACGGGTTTTTAAAAAATCTTCAAGTCGGCACCCTTCGCCCATAGCCTTTCCGAGCGAGAAATTGCGTGAAGCGGTGGAGGAACAGGTCAGCACTAGGTCTCCGAAACCTGAAAGCCCCATAAGAGTCTCAGCCCGCCCCCCGAGTTTTTCTCCGAGCCTTAAAATCTCGGCCATTCCCCGAGTAATAAGGGCGGCCCGTGCATTTTCCCCAAGTTTTGCGCCAACAACAATACCGCAGGCAATAGCTAGAACATTCTTAATGGCACCGCCCATTTGAGCGCCGATGACATCATCGGTGAAATAAGGACGGAAGGTGGGAATACCAATAGCCTCAACCAATCGGCGACCCAAAGTGCCATCTGAAGTGGCAAGTGTTGTCGCAGAGGGGAGGCCTTTTGCCACTTCATGTGCAAAATTTGGCCCTGACAAAAGAGCATAGGGTTGGAGAGGGAGAACTTCCTCCACCACTTCGCTCATCATTTTACCAGAGATCTTTTCGATCCCTTTTGAACAAATTATAAGAGCTGTATTTGCGGATATTTTTTTCGATAAAGCAGTCAAATTTGCTCGCAAATGTTGAGCGGGAACAACGTTGAGTATTATGTCTGCTGCGGCTGCCTTCTCAAGGTCTGATGTGGCTTTAAGGCTGCTTGGAAAAGAGATGCCAGGGAGGTATTTTTTATTCTCAAGGTCATGGTTCAAAGAGTTTGCTTGTGTCTCTTCTCTACACCAAAGTTCTACATTTCGACCGGAATGCGCCATCGCGATTGCAAGAGAGGTTCCCCAAGCACCAGCCCCGATTACATTAATTTTTTCCATAAATTCCTCAGTTTTCCTAGCCTTCATTACCATGAACCGGTCCTACGCTGAAGGACAGAATATAAATATTCTCGGAATATCTACATGTTTATCGCTCTGTGGGTTTGACTCCTGAAGATGCTGCTCAATATTAAGTGGAATAGGAGGGGCATATGAATAGTTCGCAAAAATTGATGCGTAAGGAAATACTTGAGGCTGCAAAGAGCCGATTTATAAATCCGGGCTATGGAAAAACAACCATGGCGGAAATTGCAGATGACGTGAAAATCTCAGCCCCGCATCTTTACAATTTCTATAAAGGGAAGCTGGATCTTGCTGTTGCTATCGCTGATCAAGTGACAAGTGATCAGCGAGGAATACTACACCGTTCATTGAAGGCAAGTATGAATAACGGATGTGAGCCCGCTGAAGTTCTACATAGCTATTTTCAATTGGAATTCGAACTAAACTTCAAATTGCAGTCAGAACAGCCTGGAATGAGGGCTCTTCTTCGCCTTGTGGCGACAAAACGAAAATTCTCGTCAGAAGTCTTTCGAATTCGGTTTTTAAAAGATTTAAGTTTGTATCTCAACCAGAGTATGGAGAAGAGAGAACTAATAAAAATGGACCCTTTCTGGATGGCGGAGTTATTACATGCCGCCACCTTTTCCTACCGTGATTTAGATTTTCCTCTTGAGCGGAAGTATCTGGATCTATCGAAGGAGCTACGAGGAGTTCTGGATTTGCTTTTGACAGGTTTTGTGATGTCGGTGCAAAAAAATGCCCCCTACCGGGAAGCAGGGGGCATAAGTCTGAGCTAGAGAGGATAAGCAAGGCTTATTCTCGAGGCCAACAATAGCGAAAGTTTTTAAGATTGCAAATCATTATTAATAGCGAAATAAAGAAAATTTCCAGATTTTCCTAAACTACTATTATTTCAGAGGGTTAAGAGCACTTATAAATGCCCTTACCAGCGTTCATCAGTCGGTAAGGGCAGGGATAGATTAATCCCGTGTGAAAACTTTCACGCCGTCATCGCTTCCAATAAGAACAATATCAGCGTTGTCGATGAACAAGCCATGCTCCACTACGCCGGGCATTGTGCTTAAGGTTAAAGCCAGCTCTTCAGGGTCACTGATGACGTCAAAGGCGCAATCGATAATGAGGTTGCCTTCGTCTGTTTTGAAAGCAACATCATTTTTAGCGCGGATCGCAGCGTCTGCACCAAGGGCTTCCATTTTGGGGAGCAGAGCTTCTGCGGCGAAGGGGATTACTTCCACAGGCAGTTTGAAAGCCCCCAGCGCATCCACCATCTTTTTGTTTTCCGCGATAACGATCATGCGATCGGAAAGGGATGCGACAATTTTTTCCCGAAGATGGGCACCGCCGCCGCCTTTAATAAGGCGCATCTGCGGATCAACTTCGTCGGTACCATCAATAGTCAGGTCGATGATGCTAACTTCATCAAAGCCAACAACTTTAATACCAAGCGCTTCAGCCTGGTTTTTAGTGGCATCGGATGTGGGAATCGCTACGATATCAAGGCCTTCTTTTACCCGTGCGCCCACCAGATCAACCATTTTGGCGGCTGTGGAGCCCGTGCCAAGGCCTACGACCATGCCATCTTTGATATAATCAACGGCGGCGGCGGCGGCGGCTAGTTTCTGTTCATCTTCTGTCATGGTTTTATCCTGCTTTTAAGCTTTCTTACCGGCGAAAGGGGCCGGTTCAGCATCGGGGTCAAGCGGCCATCGGGCGCGCGCTGTCATATCTAGTGAATCTGTCAGACCAAGTTTAAGGCGCTCAACTCCCGCCCAGGCAATCATTGCGCCATTGTCGGTGCACAGGCTTGGCGGTGGCACCACGAGGGTGTAGCCATGCTTATCTGCCATCTTGTCTAATTGGGATCGCAAAGTCAGATTGGCGGCGACGCCGCCCGCAATGACAATATTTGTCCCGCTTGGATAGTCTTCTTTGAAAATCTTTAGGGCTTGAGTCGTGCGGCTAATGAGCGATTCGACCGCAGCATTCTGAAAACTGGCGGCTAAATCTTGTTTGTCTTGGTGGGAAACTTCATCCCCCAAATTGTCTCGAGCTTGTCGAACGGCCGTCTTTAATCCTGAGAATGAGAAATTACAGCCGGGGCGTCCCTTCATAGGGCGGGGCAAAGTGAATCGATTTGGATCACCCAGCTTTGCCGCTTTCTCTACAGCGGGGCCACCAGGAAATCCCAAATCGAGCATCTTTGCTGTTTTATCAAATGCCTCCCCCACCGCATCATCAATGGTAGTGCCAAGGCGCCGATATTTTCCGACCCCTTCAACCACCAGTATTTGTGAATGCCCGCCAGACACCAAAAGAAGAAGGTAGGGAAAAGAAATTTTATCAGTCATACGGACGGTAAGCGCATGGCCTTCCAAATGGTTGACACCGATCAGCGGTTTCTCGGTCACCGTTGCAATGGCTTTTGCAGTCATTAATCCCACAAGAACGCCGCCAATCAAACCGGGGCCAGCCGTGGCTGCAACAGCAGAAAGATCAGAGAAATCCTTGCGTGCAAGGCTCATGGCCTCCGCCACCAGTCGGTCCATTTGGGTAATATGGGCACGGGCCGCAATTTCTGGAACCACACCACCAAAGGGGGCATGTTCTTCTACCTGCGACAATACAACATTTGACAAAATCGTGCCATCTGCCGTAACGACGGCAGCAGCAGTTTCATCGCAGCTACTCTCTAGACCGAGGACAATCATTTGTTTTCTGTTCAAAAGCGGTGCAAATTGAATATGGCTCTATCATTGAATGGGTATTCAAGCAACATGACGACAGGCAAAAAATACAAAATCGGTACACGAGGCAGCCCTTTAGCACTGGCGCAAGCCTATGAGACCAGGGATCGACTCCTTGCGGCGCACCCGGATCGCTTGAGCGCAGAAGATTTGGAAATTGTAGTTATCAAAACTACTGGGGACCAGATTCAAGATCGACCTTTAAGTGAAGCAGGCGGAAAAGGCCTGTTTGTTAAAGAGATAGAAGAAGCCATGCTGCGCGGTGATATTGATATTGCAGTGCATTCTATGAAAGATATGGAAACGACGCTTCCCGACCGGTTAGTGATCGACTGTATCCTACCACGAGAAGATGCGCGTGATGTGTTTATTTCTGCAAGTGGGGCGTCTCTAAGCGATTTGCCTGCAGGTTCGCTAATTGGGACATCCAGTTTGCGGAGACAAGCACAGATTCTCAATCGTCGTCCAGATTTGAAAGTTGGCTTGTTTCGCGGTAGCGTTCAAACGCGCCTTCGCAAATTATCTGAAGGGGAAGCGGATGCAACTTTGCTGGCCTTTGCCGGGTTGAAACGGCTGAAAAATGAATCTGTGGTGACGCATCCCCTTGAGAAAGAGGATTTTTTACCGGCAGTGGCCCAAGGGGCTATTGGGATTGAACACCGGGCAGATGATACGGTCATGGGCGAGTTACTTGCCGGGATTAATCATGGGGAAAGCCGCCTTCGCATAAATTGTGAGCGGGCCATGCTTGCCGAACTCGACGGATCCTGCCGAACCCCAATCGCCGGACATGCTGTTCTTGTGGAGGCCGACGTTATCGAATTGCGGGCCAGTCTTTTTAGTCCGGACGGAGTCCAACGCTTTGATGTTCAAGGGCGAAGTGATTTTGCTGGATCCGTTGAGTTGGGCGAAAGACTGGGTAAAGAGCTTCGGGAAAAAGCAGGAGAAGATTTCCCCGCTTTTCAAATTTAGCTAGGCGGGCATACGATAAAATGAAACTGCTGATCACACGCCCAGAAGAAACCGCAGACACCTTGGCGGCCAAGCTAAATCATGTGGGCCATGAGGTTCTTATCTCTCCCCTTATTCAAATAGAATATGGGGAAGACTATAGTGTGAGCAACCCCATAAACCTTGATGGCGTGCAGGCTTTTGTCGTGACCAGTGCCAACGGGGTGCGGGGATTGTTGAGGGTAACGGAAAACCGGACACTTCCTCTTTTTGCTGTGGGCGATAAATCAGCAGCCGTTGCACGGCGAGCAGGATTTACAAAGGTGTATTCTGCCGATGGGGATGTGGCGGCACTTGCAGAATTGATCATTAACCAAGGTCAGACGAGTGAAGGTACTTATCTTCATGCTGGGGGTGCACGCCTTGCGGGGGATTTAAAGAATTTACTTACCCACGCGGGATTTCAATATCGGCGGGAAATCCTGTATGACGCCAAAGATGCAATACAGTTAGATGCTCTTGCAAAATCAGCACTGGAAGATGGCTTGTTGGATGGTATACTTCTATTCTCACCCCATACGGCTGCTGTGTTTAAATCAGTTGTTGAACAGCACGGGCTTACAGCCCATTTACAAGGGGTCACTGCTTGGTGTTTAAGTAATAATACTGCGAATGTAATTACGGGCCTACCTTTTGATCAGTGTTTTGTGGCGGCAAAACCAACGGAAACCAGTTTGTTGGAAGAAATCGCCATAAATGCAGTGGGGATGGTAGAAAAAGGGCAAAATAAGTCTGACAAGACGAGGGAGCAAATCGTGTCTGAGACACCAAAGAACGAAAAAGC
>Ga0209826_1002190_pt1 | contig 13037 bp, 9 predicted proteins | sample GOMGulsemesocosm_5_FD_184637 | JGI IMG/M metagenome (GOLD analysis project Ga0209826, IMG submission 184637) | Methane-oxidizing microbial communities from mesocosms in the Gulf of Mexico - GOM15C Gulf of Mexico (SPAdes) (version 2) | ecosystem: Environmental > Aquatic > Marine > Cold seeps... | reverse complement strand
AATTTCCCAATATATCGCCCATCTAATACACTACTCGCTAATCGAGCGACTTCAGTACTATTAAGATTATATTCTTTAACCCTATCATGACGAACCTCAAACTGATAAGTTGTTTTAGGGAGTCCTCGATCATTTTCCAGCTCAACTAAATATTGAGAAATTTGTTTTTCTGTCTGTAAAAAAACAAATACTTTCTCAGCTAACTGAGAAACTGCATTTAAATTACTTCCCATTACTTTTACATTAATAGCCTTTCCAGAAGGCGGGCCCTCTTTCATTGGGTGAACACTCAGGACAAAACCACTATGCTCAAACTCCTTTTTTAACTTTGTTCGCATCTCTGATAAATGCTGCATTGGATCAATAATTGTTTGATTTTTTTTGGCCGGCAAAGTAACAATAACAACACCAAAATTTTGACCATGAATTAATTCATAATCCTCATTCATATAAAGCCCAGCCAATCCTGTTGCTGACTTTGCTTTACCTGGCCCATCATCCATTATCGAGTTTGAAACAGCTCTATTTAACTTATCCATTGTATTAATAGATGTATTAGGAGGCCCTTTTATATCAACAAAATAAATGGCATAGTCATCAGGGAAGAATTGTGTTTTAACCAAAGGTAAAATACCCGCCATTGATACATACATAATACCAATCGACATGCTTAATAAAACCAATACTAAAAATATGGTTAAAACTCTAAACTTAAGAGTCCATTTAAGTACATGTTGAGTAATAACACGGAAAAAAGAAACTATAAAATTATCATTTTCCAGTCGCTGTGCTAATAACTGAGCTTTTTGAGGACCAAAATCCAGATAATGAACGGGTAAAATAAAGAAACATTCAAATAAAGAAGCCAAAAGAGCAAAACAAACAACTGCAGGAATCTGGGCAAAAAACTCGCCTGTAGTACCTGTCATAATCAGCATCGGTAAAAATGCAGCCATTGTTGTTAAAGTTGATGAAAATACTGGCAATGCGACTTCAGATAAACCTTCAGTAATAGCTTGGTGAGGTTGATACCCTTTTTGAATATAACGATAAATATTTTCTGTAACTACAATAGCATCATCAACTATAATTCCTGATACCAAAACAAAAGCAAATAAAGTAATTTCATTAAAACTATAGCTGGTTAAATACATAATCAACATAGTAAATAAAAATGAAAATGGAATTCCTATCGTAATCAACCCGGCATTCCTTATCCCCATAAAATACCATGAGCCTAAAGAAACCAAAATCATACCTACTACAAAATTCCACCCTAACGTTGTTAAACCATCATTTATTTTGATAGATGAATCTTGTGTTAAGGTAATCTCCAAATGCTCTTGCTTAAATAACGGTTGAAACTGATCCAACACTTTTGTGACATTTGACCTAATAGCCAAAGCATTCCCTTCAGGCATTTTTATAACATTAAGTGCAATGGAATTTTTCCCATTTACTGAAGATATTATATTTGGTTTTCGGTAATTAAATCCTGCATTACTAATCAAGTCTTCAAGCCGAATAAAACCGCCATCACCATCACGACGAACAATGGTTTGTACCATCATGTTGCGATCATGAAACTTTTCATCTACCTTAATCAAATATTCTTCAGATAATATTTCAAGACTTCCTGCAGTCATTGAAACATTAGCTTGCTGTAGAGCAAGGGCAACTTCCTCAAAACTTACCCCAAAATACCTTAATCTTTCAGGGTCTAAATAAACATGAAACTCTCTTATTACCTCACCAGAAATAATAATCTTTTTTACACCGTCAATTTTTTTTAACGACGACTTCAATTGCTCCGCCATTAAAGTCAATGCTCGATTTTCATGATCCCCACCCAAATTAACAATAACAACTGGCAATAACACCCCCATTGTTACAGTTTCTATTCTTGGCTGATCGACTTCAATAGGCAGTTCTGCTTTAGCATTTAAAATGTTAAACCGAATTTCATCATATAAATCATCATAATCACTATCGTCGACTAATTTTATACGAATGTAAGAATGTTCAGCTTGCGATGTAGAGGACACCCACTCTATGTTTTCAATATTTTCAACAGCTTCTTCGAGTTTACGCGTAACGAGTGACTCAACATCGGAAGGTGAAGCACCAGGATAATCCGTAACGACATTAACCACTGCCATATTAATGTCAGGATACCGCTCAGTAGGAAGCGCAAACATAGCAAAAAAACCAGCTATTATCAGCAGAATAAAGACAAGGTTAAAAAAAATCTTTTGTTCTAAAGAAAATCGACCAATTGATTCCATGATTTAAGATCCCACTTACAATTTATGTAGATTGAAAAAATTAATTCCATCTTTTTTCAAAACAAGAGATGAAGTAATTAATGTAATACTATTTTTAATTGATCACCTAACTTGATATCTCGAGAAGATATCGTTACTTTTCCATTAGCTTGTTCTCCCAATAATTTTACACGTAAACTTTTACCATCCTTACGCTGAACCCAATATTCTTCATATCTTTCTTCCAATGCACGCTTATCAATTGCATAAGATTTGTTATCAGAATCAGGGATTTTTAATGTAAGTGAAACTCTCATACCACCTTGAAGTTCAGGTAAACTTTTAGTAATTAATAGATCCACTAATGTTTTTCGCGTCGCCTCATCAAACGCAGGTGAAATATGATCAATTTTTGCCTGAACTTTTAAATTATATTCAGTAAAATATAATTCAATGGCTTCTTTATTCTTTTTCAATGCAACTAACTCTTTTTGAGACATCATCATTGGAACCCGTAATTGAGAATAATTACCAACATTCGCAACAACTTCACCTTGCCGAACCCACTGACCAAGCTCTATATTTCGATCAATTACAAGCCAACCTTCAGGTGCTTCAATACAATGGCGCCTCCTATGTTCTTCTAATCGTTGCTTATGTATTGAAGCTATAGATGATGCATCTCTAGCACTTGATAAATCACGTTCTAATTTATCCAAAACATTAACTGCAATAGTTTGTTTATCAACCAATTTCTTATGGCGCGCAACTTCTTTTTTATAAAACTTTATATCTACGTAATTTCTAGATATTTCTCTCTGTGCAGATTTAATATCAATTTGAGCAAAAGTATCATCAAGACAAGCAAATTTGTTAGCATCAGAAATAGGCTCACCAATATCTGCAAAAATTGCTCCCACTCTTCCTTCAACTTCCGCTGTTAAAGGCATCTTAGCTTGCGCATAGGTAAACCCAGAAAGAATAACGCTTCTTTCAGCTGGTTCAACAATAGACCATTCAACCTCGGCAAAAGCAGGTACCGTAATAATGAAGAGAATTAAAAAGGATATTAATGTAAGGTTGAATTTCATAGACAGCCTGCTCCCAAATGATATGACTACTTAATTAACATAATAAAAATCAAGTTAAGTCTAGTTGATTTTTAAATTTAAACTGTATCTATTATTTCTGTGATTTTATCAATTGCCAACACACAACTATTGTTTAGTTGCTTGTTCTTGTGGGCTATACCATAATTAACAGCATCAACAATACTTTTATTGTTAACTCTTCCTACACGTATTAATTTACCAACCCCTGCACGGTCAGCTAATGTCATCATAAGATACTGATCTAAATTACTTGGTAAACCAATTACAAATTTATTCTCTACAATACTTTGATACACCATTGGGCTACCGCCATTACAAATTACAATATCAGATTTTTTTACTACCTCTTCTGCAGGTAAGAATTCTGAAATAAAAACATTAGAGAATACAGACTTAAGTTTTATTTTTTTTGCAGTTACACAAATAACAGTTACCAACATATGACTAAGTGTTTCAAGAAGCATTGGTAATATATTTATATCTCCAGAACTTCCTAGGGTTACAAAAACAACTGGTTTATCTAATGGTAAATTACTCCACCATAAGGGTAAAGGCACATCTGCTGACCATAGAACTGGACCAATAAAAATATGGTTTTTAGGTAGTGGTTTCATTGGAATCAGAGAATGAATATCTGCATACAATGTATAGTCAGCACTTGTATAAACTTCTCGTAAATCATCACCCAGCATTGCATGTCCAAAATTTTTACAGACTCTATTAAATGCCAGTGTATGTAATTTAAAAACAATAGGCCGTACCACATTAAATATTTTTTGAGCTATTTTAACTCCAAATATTTTAGTTAATGGTATTTCAGGAATTGGATATTCTATATCTGCATATGGACTCCAATATGCATTAGTAATGGTAGCATAGGGAACTTTTTTTATTCGACAGCTAATTGCTAGAGAAAGACGAAAATCACCAATAATAAAATCGGGTTTTAAAGCTTCGATAATATTTAAATCTTCAGTAACATAATCAGTCAACGTTTGAACATTATAAATAGGTAGCCCTTGAGCAATTTTTTTTGCAAAATATTGACTCGATATAGAGTTAAGGGAAACCCGTTGATAAGGAACTGAGGCAATAACATCATCATATCGACTATCTGCAGCCAAAGTTATATTGTATTTCCCTAAAGCATACAAGCTATCAGCAAGAGCAACACAGCGCGCAATATGCGCCAATGTAACCGTCTCAGCAAAAAAAACAATGTGCTTTTTTTTAGATTTCAAATTATTTTTCATATTTTATGACTCCTCTCTCATTTCAAATATAAATAAATTATTGATTAATTCTTACTCGGTAGGATGGTCTTATTGGCCGCCACCAGAATAAGACCAAGAGCAATCGCGGCCAATAGGCCTCTTTACATTTATCGACTATTATGAAATTGATGACCTATTAATCGTCCCATTAGTTCTTACAGCACTATCTCTTTGGGGCTGTAGAGACAAGGCAAGCCTTGTCTCTACTTTAGGTGAACTCAGATAAAGAATGAACATGATTAGCTGTCAAAACTTATGGATCAATTAATATGACTCTTTAACCTATGGCTTATTAAAACTTATATGAACGGTTTTTAATCAAAAAGTTTATCTAACCCAGCTTTTATAGTAAAAAAGACAACTATACTTGAATTTGTAATATTTAAATGTATCTAGCAATAATAAAGCATTCAAATCTTTTGATTTATATTAAAGTTAAGGTATGCTCGATTCAAGATACTAAATCATAATTTAAAACTCGACAGGAAGCTTTATATGACTTACAAACAGACAACATTCAAACCTAACCGTCTTTCACTCACCATACTTATCCTTGCTTCAAGTGCTTTTTCATCAACTGCTTATACAGCAATAATTGAGTCAGAAACTTCAAATTCGAATAAATCATCACCTTCTTTAGAAAAAACCACACCACCTTTTTTTAATTTCAATAATGATTCCCAATATATTAGCAATCTTCTTTCCTTTACCTCGCACGAAGAAGAAATTAAAAAACTAATTAAACGCGGCCTCAATAATATAAAGAGTGGAAATAAAGAACAAGGAATAAAAGACTTAGAAAAAGTTTGGGCATTAAGGCCTAATAATGCTGCTACAGCTGTTGTTTTAACTAAATTATATAATAAAGACAAAAAATTCCAACAATCTCTAAATCTTGCAAATAAACTCAAAATAAACACACCCAACAAACCTGAACCCTTTATTATTGAAGGGTTTACTTACCAAGGTTTAAATGATGCAAAAAAATCTAAAACTGCTTTTCAACAAGCATTAGAAATAGATCCCGGCAACCCAATTGCTTCAGCCAGCCTAGCTGATTTGGCTTTACATAATAACAATATTCAACAAGCAAAAAAACTCTACAATAATGTTTTAAAATTCAATCCAGGCAATATTCGTACACTTATATTAATGGCCCGCCTAGAGGCATCTTTAGGTAATAGCAAACAAACAAAACAATTAATTGCACAAGCAATAAAAAAATATCCTAAAACAGGGCATACTCATAATAATTTTTCTCAACTATATAGCCAATTTAAATTATACTCTCTGGCTTTAAAAGAAATTGAAAAAGCAGTACAACTAGAACCTAAAAATTCTAAATATAAATTTAACCAAGCCAAAATTCTCGCATTAAATAAAGACTATAATACAGCTCAAAATATACTTACAAAACTATCCGCTGAATTTCCAAAAAAATCAGAGCCCCTTGAGCTTTTAGGAAAAATAGCTATAGATCAAAAACAAGCAGAAATAGCTGTAAAACAATTTCAAAAAGCATATTCATTGAATGCTCAAACATCCCTAGTCATTCAGTTAACACAAGCACAACTACTTGCCCAACAAAAAGCTGAAGCTTTAAATACACTGTCAGAGCATTTAAATAGATTTCCGGCTGATAACCAAACACGTACCTTATATGCTGAACAGTTACGTAAACAAGGTTTTCAAAACAAAGCAATACAACAATACCAAGAAATAATTCATCAACAACCAGAAAAAAAACACTTGGGGATACGTAATAACCTCGCTTCACAATTAGCACAAAAAGGTGAAATAAACCTTGCGCTAGAGCATATCCAAAAAGCTCATAAACTAGCACCACAAGAACCTAACATTATGGATACCTATGCAGTTATTTTATTAAAAAAAGCACGCTACAAAGAGGCCTATAACCTATTACTAAAAGCAACAAAAAAACTGCCTAAAAATTTAGATATACACTTCCACTTAACTCAATCATTATTAGGTCTGAATAAAAATAAAGAAGCACTAGATTTGCTTCATACTCTAATCCAGAAAAAAGGCCCCTTTACAGAACGCCAACAAGCAGAAATACTTTTAAAAGAATTGACCCAACAACAAAACTAAAGAGATAGATATGAAAACGCATCCACTTGATTTTTTGTTGTCAGGTTTTTTTACAACACTCCTTGTCTGCTTTAGTATCATTCCTATTATATTACTTAGCACTATAACTAAAAAACTACTTGGCGAATATCACGTTGTTTTTAATCCTTTATTATTCTTACTTCTATATGGTATATGGTCTGCCATTACCCTCCGGTTGATGTTAATCATTAAGCCTTTTCAAGCGGGTACCTATAAAATGACGACACCCTTATTTACTTATTGGAAATTATTTACCGTAATTAAAGAATTTGGTAAAGGTGCGTTACTACCTTTTACCACCTTATTTACAAAACCTCTTATTACAAAACTATTTGGTGCAAAAATAGGAAATGATATCGCTTTGGGAGGGCATTTAGTTGACTCTCAACTAATTGATATTGGAAATGAAGTTATTATTGGTCAAGATTCTGTTATTACTGCACACACAATCAATAGTGGCAGCATTACACTTGCCCCTGTAAAAATAGCTGACAGAGTAACTATTGGTGTACATGCCGTATTAATGTCAGGCGTAACAGTAGGTACAAACTCTGTTATAACGGCTGGATCAGTAGTAACACCAAATACTCAGATTCCCCCAAAAGAGATGTGGGGCGGGGTTCCTGCAAAAAAAATCAAATCACTATAACCTCCAACACTATAATTGAGCTTACTCATACTGTTAATTTCGTCAACTTCTTTTACAGTTATGCCAAACCCATATATCAAAAAAAATACATGTCATTGTTTTTAAATATATTTGTTGTTATGGCATAGATATAGCATTATTATGTATGTATTCAAATTTTTAGAGATCAAAACCATGACTAACTTAAAACTTAAAACATTAAGCGCAGCAATTCTCCTTGCTGCTGGTACAAATGTTTATGCTGCTGATGTAGACTTATTTACTACAGACCAAGCTAAAATCATATCCACAATAACTGGTGGTACCCTCACTATTCCAAATGACTTTAATTCTCTCGTCATTGCAAACACAACCGCTGGCGCAGCTGCCATGTCTACAGTAACAACTTTGGGTACAGATATTGCGGGCGGCGAGCGTGATATGTATGTACAAGCTGTAAAAAATATAGTGACTTCAACTGGTGAGTCATCACTGAATGTTTCTGGATCTACATTAACTTTCGATAACGATTCAGGAGTCGCAGGTATAGGCCAAATTCAATGGGATGGTGTGGATGGTAATGCAAACTTCGGTGATACAACAGCTCTAGGTGGAATCAATGCTAATGGTCTAAGTGGATCTGGCTCTACAGGTGGTTTTGACTTAACATCAGGCGGCACACTAAACGCCTTCGAATTAATCACACTTTTTGCTGATGCAACTTGGGAATTCTCATTAACTATGTTCCAACATGATGCCGATGGGGACAACACCAATAATGAATGGGTAAAAGTTACTTTTGATGCAAATCAAGTTCTTGGAGGTCCTTCGCACGTATCAACAATTGATTTCGCAGCTTTCTCTCAGTTTGAACTTGGAGTCTATGACGGCGCTCCTTGTGGCGCTCCAAGTACTTTAATTCCGACTCTACCAACAGGAGTTGTTTCTGTAGAATGTAGCACAGGCGTATTACCTACTGGGTTTGGTGATAACGGACTTGACTTAACTGATATAGGTGCAATCGTAGTAGACCTTAACACTGGAGATGCTAAAACAGTTTCTGTTGATTTAACCTTAGCTCAAGTTACAACAACACATGTTCCAGAACCATCTTCTCTAGCATTAATGGGCTTAGGCTTACTTGCTGCTGGCCACACTACTCGTCGTAAAAAATCAGCTTAAATATATAGAAAAACGATACCATTTCAGCAATGGTATCGTTTTTTTACCCTAACACTCCATACCTATTGCTGCCTTCTTAATGTTTTAGTAATATTTTCTTGCCCTTGTCCCAATCTAAATCCCATTACCATAGTACCATTCTTATCGATAGAGAATAATCTAGGTAGCATTTCGGCTGAACGTTCAACAAGTTTCTGCTGACCCTCTAAAAAGCCATTCAAACCGTTTTGATTCAACCTATTAATCAATAAAGGTAAACCTATAATAGGCTGCAAAGATAACCCCAGCAAGGCTGACTCTAACCATACTCGCTGAACAGCCCGCCCGCCCTGTACAAATGCGTATTTATCATTACCCTTGACACTCAACATTCCAAGCATTGAGGCTGTACGACAATTCCACCAACATTTTAGACCAATTATTCTGGATAACCCAAAATAATTAGCTATTTTCACAACCCACCAAAAACGCATTAACGGGAATGTCAACTTTTCTACAAAACTTAACCCTAAAGTATCAACTGGCATACCATCCAGTGTTTCTTCAATTTCCTTTTTATTCCATCTAATTTTATCAAATAAAAAATGATGTATGTCTTTACGTTCAAAAACCAAGCGATCATTTACCATCAATTCTTTTGCCAACTCATTAATCTTATCCTTTTCATAAACAAGGCTAATATTTGTATTATCATTTTTTTTTATAATTGAAGATAAGCTATCTATCATATCCTCGGTAATATTTTTCTGTTTAAATTGAAACCGATTAGTACAGCGCTTAAAAATCATTGGGTACAGCAAATCATCTTTTGGTATTGCTTCAATCAATTCTATTGTTGCAACAAGGTTTAATTCATTTTTATTTGGGAATAAATTAACCTGAGCCTGGCAACCCAAATGCCCAGCAGAAATCACAATATTTTCTATAACAGCCCCATGAGCAATATATGATGCGCTTTGATTGAAATTGTAATATGAATTATCTTTTTCTGGCAAATTATACAAATTAATTTTTGTATAATTTCCTAACACTTTAAACTCCCATGGCTGTACATTATCACCTGAAGGAGCCATTACAGCAGCATCTAATATTTTTTTTACTATTTTTTCATTCATTTTTCCTCCTCATGGAATAGAAGAGCCTTAGCTTATTAAAATTAAGGGGATACCCTCTATTCACTCATATCATGTATATACATAATTAAATAGAACTATATGACTATATACAAACCACGCATTGTCTTTTGGAAGCGAGGCTTTAGAGACTGTGAAAGTATTCTGCTTTTGGCCTCCCCCTTTGGAAAAGGGGGATTGAGGGGGATTTTGCAAAACAATAACTCATTGATATTACAATGAAATGTTTTTGTAATAAAATCTCCCCCAGCCCCTCTTTTCCAAAGAGGGGAGCTAAACCCAATACTTTCACAGTCTCTTTAGCCTCGCATGATTCAGCAGAGGCTAAAGCCTCACTTCCACGCTGAACATTGTGTTGGTAAGTATTAATTGTTCCATAAGTTTTGACAGCTAAAGCATGTTCATTTTTTATCTGAATCCACCTAAAGTAGAGACAAGACATGCCTCTACTACAGCCAAAAGAGATAATACTGCGAACTAATGGGACGATTAATATGAACCTATTTTCAACACACCCAGTGGTTTGCTCATAACCCTATAGAAGTATATTAACAAATCACAGCTTACTATTTATTTATCGGGCGAACCTTAACTCACCACAGAAACAGTTTTTTTAAATTCCTGCGGACTAAAGCCCACTCTACAAAGTTTTAGCCTTCTTTTTTATATCAGCTCATGTCACACAACTTACCTGCCTACCCATGAGTTTCAGTTAAATCAGAGGGTGTACCGCCTTTTCTCTTAACCCTCCCTTGCTGAGGAGACCTGAAAGCAAGCTTTTTGTAGATTAAGAATTGCCTGAGACTGAGCCTTATACTTAACCAGGCAACCTTATAGAATCCCCTCCTTTAATAAACCATTACTATTTACCTAGAATTATTTTCCGCGCAACATAAATAGCTATTTTTTGAATGATATTATTATTCCCCCAAGGCCTCCATGTTTTTTTAAATTTATTTCTATATGCATCAAATTGATAACCCCAAGGAGCAGAGCGCACCTCCCCCCTGCCCAACAAAATCTTTAACGCTTCTGTTGCAGTTGCTCCTGCGCATAGCTCACAAGCCATAGGAGTTGAAGGTCCTTTTTTATCACCAAAATTCACACGACTTTTATCAACCAAATAGGGCTGATGCAAGAATGATGGTGACAAGCCTACCAAAAATCTTATCTGCTGCTCCATTGGATCAAACCCCTGCAATCTAAAGTATTGTTCAAAACTCATTTGACCAGGGAGAAATATTAATAAAGCTGTTCCCATACCCAGTGGGGCAGCTGTAATAGCAGGGATTCCAAGCTCATAGCAACGAGCAAAAACTTTTTGACGAACATCCAATACAAAAAAATCCAAACCATCTATATACAGATCAACACCATCTAAAAAATCATCTAAATTATCAAGTGACACACCCGAGTCAAATCTTCTTATATCAAGTTCTGGGTTAATTTCTCTCGCCATAACTTCCATTGTGGCAGTTTTTTCCTTATCAAGATGAGAGATTGAAGAACCTACTTGTCGATTAAAGTTTGCTAGTTCAAATTTATCAAAATCAGCAATGTTAAAATTACCAACCCCTAATCGTGTTAGCGTTAATAAATGACTCCCTCCAACCCCACCCATACCAGCAATTGCAATCCGCTTACTTTTTATTATGGATTGTTCTTTTTCTGTAACCCAGCCAATATTTCGTGAGAAAGCTTCATTATAATTAAATGTAAAATTATCTGACATATTTCAACCTTGGGTTAAGTTATCTTGCAGTAATAAGCATATTTAGTACTGCGTTTCTATTTGTTTATAAATCCACAAATACAACTCTTTTAAATCATCATGCATATTATCCAAAGCCGATTGTGTTTGAATAAAGTACGGGGCTCTTATACCTCTATAGTCCATATCAACTCCTGACTTAATAAAGTTTATTCCAGACCTTTTCATCATTCTGGGCAAAAATGGTTCCATCATGGCAAATACATTTGTTTTATGACTAATATCTGTTAATGCTGTAGCAGCTAAAAATGCAGCAATAGCTATAAGCGAAAATGTACGTTGCTCTTGTTTTGTACAATCTAAACCATGAATTTCACCAAACCTAGTTAACTCCTCCCCTGTACGTCGCCTAAACAAACAATCTATTGCCAGTCTTGATATTTCACAAACTGTTTTTCTATCCAAATTTAGACCATCAATATACTCATGATCCAAACTATCATTACAATGAAGCTCTAACGGTAAAGATACTGCTTTATGCTGGTTATCATATGCAGGAACTAATCTGACACAGCCTGCAGGCAAGCCACTACTTTTATGCATAATCAAGCAATGTAAAGAAAAGTCATCAAACTCATCTTTTTCTTCTTCATTAGGAAACTTATCTATAGATTCATACCCAAACTCATCACAGTACACTCTATACCTTATTCCATATACTTGGCTTTTCTGTTTTGCAGTTTTTGCAACCTCAACAGTAAAAAATTCTTGAAAACTTTTTACTAATGTTGGTTTTTCATTAGTCATTGCAAGTCCTAAATTTTAATTCAATAGATAAAAACCTCAAAAGGAATTAAGAATAATCTTATCCTTTAACTTTTCTTCAAATTAGTACAATAAACTGACTAGTTAGAGTAACTTTACTATACTTATTTATCTAAACTTGTATATTCAAATAACATTACTTAGTATAGACTTTAAATACCCAAATATAATGATTTTGTCTTGGCAGGGGAAAATAAATGCATATAAATAAGACTGAAGTTAACTTTCAACAAATTCATATTGATATTGCTCGGAATGCAACTGATGACTTTAACCTATTTCATGATCCACATAAGTGGCATGAAATAAAACAAAACCCATTTGGTGGCCCTATTGTTTTAGGGTTTCAACTTGAGTCATTTATTGAGAACTTGGTATCCAATTATCGTATTAAAAACAATGAAATAGATATAATTTCCGATAACGAATTACATTTTAGTAACTATCAATTCACTTTTGCAAATGCTGTTAAGCCAGGACAGACAGTAAGCCTTGATATTAAAAAAACTCAAATTAAAGAAGTGGATGGGGAGACTATATTAAGTAATCGCATTGCTGTTAAAACTGATGGCCAGCTAGCTTTGATGGGTTACAAAAAAGAATCGACAAAAGCATTATTTTTACCTAATACTGATTTTTCAAATATTGAGCAGCTGGATAACTTTCCAGACCGCAACTACATATCTAAAAATGGTTTTTTTCTAAAACGCAAGTTTATGAATACAAGCAATGCAAAGAATTTTTTGTGCGGGTCTTTTACTGACCAATCTGAATA
>Ga0209826_1002188_pt1 | contig 13045 bp, 20 predicted proteins | sample GOMGulsemesocosm_5_FD_184637 | JGI IMG/M metagenome (GOLD analysis project Ga0209826, IMG submission 184637) | Methane-oxidizing microbial communities from mesocosms in the Gulf of Mexico - GOM15C Gulf of Mexico (SPAdes) (version 2) | ecosystem: Environmental > Aquatic > Marine > Cold seeps... | reverse complement strand
ACTCATAAAGCGCTATAAGGCGGCAGTTTTTTAATAGAATATTTTTTAGGTATTGAAAAGCAATATGAATATATTTTAACCATAAAAATATTATCAATCCAAAATAAAGCTGTACATAAAAACAGTTTGCGGAGTTTTGCGTATTTTCTTGTATTTGTTGTGCTTTTACCTTGTCTAACCTTGTTTTTGAATTAAACGTACAAAAGTAGCAGTTTAAAAAAGTTTTATTTTTTTTAACAAAAGAGACAAATAAATGAATAATAATATAATCTCACCTGCTGACGCTTATTTCCTTACTATTAATTCAATAGCAACAAAGGATTCATCTTTTTACCGCCTGCGTAATTTTTGCATGTTTACATTCAACACGCCCGATTTTGACTTATGCAAATGGGGTGACTTAACTTATATAAAAGTTTTAGATTTTATGTGCCACCAACAAAAAAAAGAACTTTCTTTTTCATCTATCAACGTAGGCCTTTCGCTATTAAAAGGCGTTGCGCTTCATGCTTGGCAATTAGAAGTTATTAGCATTGAAAGTTACATGAGAATAAAAGCCATTAAAAAACTAAAAACAAGCAAGTTGAGTTCTGGTAGGGCGCTTTCTCTTGAAGAAATAGAAATATTAAAACAAAAACACGAAAGAGCCACTAGCGTCATAGAGATACGCGATTTTGCGGTTTTTGCGCTTGCGGTTGGTACAGGCTTGCGAAGACATGAATTATCAAAACTCGACATTGAACAATTTAACAGCGACAAATTAATAATTACAGGCAAAGGAAATAAGGACAGAGTTGTTTATTTAACGCCTTTTGTGATCAAGTCGGTTAAACGTTGGCTTTCTGTTCGTAATGCTAGTAAGGGCGCTCTTTTTGCGCGCATATTTCGTGACGACACTTTCGGGAAAAGGCTGCAAATACAAGGCATTCACGGCAGCATAAGAAAAACGCAATTAAATAGCGGTGTTGCTCATTTTACTACGCATGATTTACGACGCACTTTTGCAACGACATTATTAGACGTCGGCGCGGATAAGTTTGCAGTACAACGACTAATGGGGCATGAATTACTAAGTACAACCGAGCGATATGATAAGCGAGGGGATAGGGCGGCAAAAGCCGCAATTGATTTATTACCTTTTTAACTGCGAACCGCTACTGAGTTGCAATCATCATGGCGGCGGCTCATTTTCAATTCTACCGATGTAATTCTATCATGGTGTTGGTCTTGTAACTTTTTCAGCCATGAAATTTCTGTTTTATTTGCATAGATGATAGCTATGCTAGAGATAAGATTCCCGAGAACTATTATCGCAATGTATTTATCCATTCTTTTTAAGCCCTTTATACCTGAAAATTTTATCTATACCAAAAACAGCAAAGGTTATTGATATATAGCCGCCAACGTACCATTCAGGCAATAAAGCTAGCTTTTCAAATGCTAAAGCGGTGCTTTGTTGTGTTGCAGGTATAAACATGCTGATAAAAGGATAAGACCAAACAATTATTAGAAATTCGTCACTATAGCCGCTTAAATGGCTTTTTGAATTTTCTATTCTTGCGATACTTTTCAATTTATCGGTTTCTTGCTTGTTATCAAACCAACTTTTAAACGTACCTGTAACCATGCTTAATAATAAATTAATCATATCAATACCCAGTCCTATGGCCAAAAATCAAAAAATTTAATGAGTAACATCATAAATCCAACCGCCTAACGTTTGATTTTTATCACCTGTTAAACTTTGAACTACTGAATTAACGCCGCGATTAAAAATATTAGTTTGACTAATAGGGTTTAGCGCATCACCTACTGCTCCAACGGCTTTTGCTGCTTGGTTTTTTGCGTACCAAATACCAACACCGCCAATAACGCCGATAGCTAATACCGCGCCCACTTTTGAGTTAAGCATTCTTGTTTTATTCATTATCTACTATTCCTTTGGTACGGGCTTTTAATTGGTAGATAGCCGCCGCGCAAAGCGAGGCGATAACAATTGTCCCAAGTGCGGTTTTAATGTATTTCATTATGTGAATATCTCCGATGTTTCACCCAAACGATACAAGCGAGCGATAACAAAGTCTGCTTGTGCTGCGAGTGCTGCGCCTTTTCTGGCTTGTTCAATGGTAAACGCTCCCTTTGACCCCTCAAAAACTGACATGTACAGCATCATTTCAATGAGCATTGCAGGGCTAACGTATTCGTTAGGTGTGAGTTGCATTTTATCGGCAACATAATCAACATAGGATTGCGTGTGGTTTCGATCTTCTGTACCACTTGGTGCCCATTTATTGATAATACTGTCAATAGTGTTATCTCCACGTTCTAAATATTGCAGCAAGATAATAAACCCTGCTCTAAATCCGTATTCAGGGCTTTTGAATTCTTCAAAGGTGGCATCAAGGTTTAGTGCGCGTTCGCCGTTCCAATCTGCCGACTCTTTGATATTTAATGGGTTATTGTTACGAACATTTTTAGGTTTTCTATTCATAAGAAAATATCCTATTGGTAAAATTAGTAATGGGGTTATGTAGAGGTAAGATTTCATTGGTTATGGCCTAGATGCGGTCAATACACCAGATGAAATTTTCCAACAATTATTATTTCTCATAACATCAGAATTCGCCTTATTTGTTACTTCTTTATCTTCTTTTGTTGCGCAACTATTAACAATTACGTGACCCCCTCCACCAGAAATAGCAATGTAAACAGGGCTTAGTGCTCCACATTTAGGAAAGTGTACATTGCTAATTTGAGACATTCTTGGGTTTGTTCCGTCCGCTAATAAAACACTTAAACATTCATCTGTTGCACCTTGTACGTCAATCATGCCACCATCTATGTTTACATCGCCCGATTTACTTTGTATAACTAGCTTGCAATTGTGCATTTGTGGGTTATTTATTGTTACCCCTTTCGTGTTATCCCTGCGAATATTAAAGCGTCTATTTAACAACCCTGCAGGACAATCAACTTTTAAATCATTAATAGTCAAACTACCACGACCAATAACATCACCAAACGACCCATCAAAGAAAAACAAATCGCTACTTGAGTCTTGTAAACATTCTATGGTTGTTGAATTAAAGTCAACATGGCGACCTACGCCGCGAGCAAAAAACTCACCGACTATATTGCTTGAATTGTTTACTATTCTATTATCTATCCAATCCAATAAACCATGAAACACATCAAACTGAATTAATGCGTTACTACGAACTTGATTAAAGTCATTATCCTTAACCGACAAATCCGCATAAGTAGTATTATCATTCGTCACAATATCTTGTAAGTTATCCCAACAATCATTACTGTGGATTTTAACCAGTGAGATAATTCCGTGACTTGCTGCTTGCCCTGCAAAATCACCAATAGAAAACGACCTATTATTGTAGTATATCCAGTTCCCTTTATATCGCGATGTTGCTGCGTATCGAGTGTGTGCTATAGCATCATTGCAATTATATATTTCATTATCATGGGCGTTTAAATCTTCTGAGCCATTATTTAATAGCCCATAACCTTGCCCCGTTTTACTGAATCCAAAAATTGAATTACCACTAGCTTCAGACCTTCCACCTTGTCGACCAAACACAGGGTTTGAAACTGCCGTTTCTTCATGACCAAAACCGAGACCCCCTTGAGAACGCCCTGTAGTATCATAAATAACATTATCTTTAACAAAACATCGTGGGCTATTAATTGTTACCACTCGACCTAACACACCACCGCCGCCCGCTTGTGTAGGATCCACAATATCCGAATGGCATTTATTATTTGCTATATGGTGAAAAGTATCAGTTGTTCCGCATTCAACACCAAACCACCTATAAGAGTTATCGAATCCATTAGGTGAATTAAACGTTATAAAACCGCCTACCTCACTTCCATCAACTACATCCTCCCAACCCCCTGCGGTCGCTATGCAACTCCAAGGCGTATAACCACCGAAATCATTACCAATAACCGCGCAATTTTTCGAGGCAACAATAGCGATTTGCTCAAAGGATGTTATTGAACCCGTTATCCCTCTGGTGTTGGTAATAGAGCCATTAATAAATTGAACACTTTGAGATTTTGCAATTAAAACCCCGTTTCCGTTGTTGTCTTTGATATGTACATTATCAAAAACAACTGAGTCACATTCTTTGACAAAAAACATTTGCACAAATGTATTTGGGTAAGCTGCGCTATCCGCGTATTCAACGCCATTACCATCAACGGTAATGTTTTTAAATAATACGCCATTTCGCCCTAGTGCTGGCTTACTTATTTTAACTAGCCATTCGTGTCCCGTACTGTATGCGGTCGCTACTGGCCACCCATTCCAATTATGCGTAACCGTTTCTAACCCTGTACGATTGAACTTGAAACTCCCACCATCCCATGTGAATTTATTACGACTTAAATTTAGATAACTAAATAGATAAGTTTTAAGTGCATCAGCGTTAACTCGTCTTACGGCTGTATCGTCAAATATAGCATTAATAGCTGCACTATCATCGACAACACCATCACCAACAACACCATACATTTCAGGGGTGATGATTCCATTATGAATTATTTTTGCAGCATACAAACCGACACACTGAACAACATTGAACTCATTAGTGGTGTACTCCGAAGCCAATACAACTTTGAAAAAAGCGTTGCCTCGGTCAGTAACAACAACTAACTCTCCAAGCTTGATACTTTTACTCACCTTGAACTGCGCTAACGTAAAGTATTTAACTCTACTGCGGATTGATTCAGGGCTTGATAATGCTTGACTCATTAAACTAACTCCAATACATCAACGAACACGCTTGATGCGCCATTGTTGAACGCCCAAAGCTCGCCCGAGGTGTCCATGTAATCAACCATGCCGACATCTAAAAAACCGCCTGAGCTATCATTAACTAAATTACTGCCACCAAGTGAGACACCGTTAAACTGGTCGCTTCGAATATTTATGCGGTTGCTTTTTCGTGTTCCTGCGGTGAATAATCTAGTGGCAACACCCGGTAAACATGCCACGCGTGGCTTGTGTGTGTTTGTTTGTGCTGATAAAACCGCAACATTCCACGGTATACCGCCCGACTGAGTAACAGCCCCGACGGTAAAAGCATTGTCAAATTGAACAACGATTGGTGCGGTATTAGTTATTTCTGCCTTGGTAACTTGTGTTTTTTTATCTACCATCATACTTGCAATAGTAAATTCAATAATTACCGATGAATCAGTGATATTTTGCAAGGTAACTTGCATTGCATCACCGATATTTACTTGGTCCCCCGTTTCCAGTGGAATATCTTCGGCGCCTTTGAATGACAATTCAACATCACCATCAATATTTAAAACAGTAAAGTAACCACCGCTTGAGTTAATCGTTCTTTTTTCATAAGCGTTCAATGTGATTTTCATTATTTACGCGCCTTTTTGTTTTTTTGCTGAAACTATAGCAAAGCCAAGTATGACCAAACCAATGACCCCAACCCCTGCCAAATAAATAGTTTTTGTTGTTTTTTGTTCGCCTACTTTTAATTCTTCGGCAAAATCTTTTAACGTGCCTAGCGCTTCGCTGCTACTGCTTTCAATGCGTTCATTTGCATTTTCTACCGAACCCATAGCACTTTCAGCAAAATCAAAGGCGTCTGAGCTTAATTCTTCAATAGCTAAAAAGCTTAATTTCACGCTGTCGTGGTCTGTCATTACAACGGAATTACCATCACTACCAACAATTTGCACGCCTGATTCATTGCTTGCGTTATTGGTTTTGTTTTCGGTTTCGCTCGATGTTGAACTTTTGGAACTGCCGCCCATTATAGAACCCTCTTAAAAACGTGCTCAACATGCTCAAAATGTTTGTTTATTAGCCTTGCTAGTGCGGGGCGTTTTGTATGAAAGCGTATTGAGGTAAAGCCGTTTGATTTTGCTGTATTGATAATATGCTCTGCCATTTCGTTAAGGTTTTGACCCTCGAAACAACAAACCACTAATTCTTTATATTCAACACGGGTAAGCATGTAAGCTTGCCCGTGTTGCAATCGCCAACACTGAGCCAAACCATCATCACAAAGCTGTCTCAAACTCTTATCATCACCATTCAAGGATTGACCAAGATATGAAGCCGCTTGTAAAAATGTAATTTTCTCAGCGCTTATTTTTTCCAAAGGTAAACACCTGTAACAACAAAAGCCCCGACCATAGCCGCGCCCATTACCCAAGTTGGCAAGCCGTTATTCACTGTTAAGCCGCCTTGTTTGGCGTTAGTTGTTGAGTAAACATCACCTGACGTAGCGCTTGACCCTAGGTCTGGTGCAAAAGCTCCACCACCTGTTGCTATATCGCCTATGCCTGGAATCATTACTTAACCACCTTGTAAATTACACCTAAAGTAACCAGGGCGCCGAACCCAATAGCGGTATAAATACCTATTTTCTTAATATTTAGCTCAGGCTCAATAACGATAGTTTCGCCCGATGACGTTCGTCCCATTTGAGGCTGATAAATAGTGTCAGTGTTGCCGCGTGCCTGATTCGCCACTTCTGGACGTTCGCGGCTAGACTCGCTATATGCGGCAGATACATAAGTATTTGCCAAGCCCATAAAAGCATCAAAATAGCCGCTACTTTCTTCTTTATCTTTGGTTTCTTCAACCACTATTTCACCTGACATGCATCACCCCTTATGCCGCTTCAAGCACTTCAAACAGTACAGGTATATTCCCTGCTGCTGTTACCGTTGGTTTGATTTCAAAAGAGTTACCTGCGGTTTGCAATGAATCCATCAAATTGAAACCTGACGCGATAGCATCAAAGTGAAGATAGCCCACTTGTTTTTTACGCCCAAAACGGTCAAGCATTAGATTACTCTGAGTGCTAGACATATTGTGTCGCTCCAGTCTGTTGTGCTTAATAATCAAACCAGAAATATTAACCGACTTCATGTGCATGCGCTGAATGCGAGGCCCCCGAGAAAAAGTGCTGAAATTATTTAAACCTGCGGCGCTTGCATCAATATCAAGTACATATTTTCGCGGCACTGTTACGCGTTGCTCTAATTGGCCATTTATAGTTTTTCGCGCTCGCTGACGTATAAAGCCTGCAATTTCTGGCGCATCACCTGCGGTAACTTGTGCCGATGTAGCTGCTGCTACTTTTAAGGTAATAGTTAAATTATCTTGCGCGGTGGTGACTAAGCCCGTTAAGTTTTGCCCATCTTCGGTGCGACCCGTTAAATCATCAAAAGGAATAATAAAAACACCTGTCGCGTTAGTATTGCCTTTGTACGCTTCAAGCATACGCAAGTCTTCACCTGTCAAATCATAAATAACGTCACCGCCAAGCTTTGCTTGAACTTGTAAAAGTTGGTCGTTGTTTAAATTTGTCATTAATGCGATTTCAGATAAAACCGCCCCTGTGTCTAAATGAAACGTTGTTTTACCACCGAACGGCACTGACACATTATCTAGTTGTTGTGTAGTAATACGCATTAGGCTTTACCGCCGAGGAATTTCGCTGCTGACACATTGTTAGACGCGTAAACAACCGCACTAGATACCGCTACAGCAATAAGGGCAGATAGCCCAATAGTTTTATAGTTCATAGTCGAACCCTTATATAAAAAAAAATAGATATAAAAAAAATAGAAATAAATTCGTTATTGAGTAAAACAAGCTTTTTTGAATTGAATCAAGAAGAATTCAGAAACGTTTCAGAATGACAAGGTAAAATTTTAGGCAATAAAAAAGGGCGCAATACGGCGCCCCTATTGACCTATTCAGAAATTTAGCGATAGGTTTTATAAATAGACAATTTATCTATTCTTTTTTGTTCAGCCGTCCAATCTTTTACTAAATATTTAGCTGGCTTTACATAAGCGGCCACTTTTTCAAAGGTGCCGATTGATTCAGAATAGAGATAATGAACCTTAGTTCTAACTATTTCATCAAGGCTTTTTGCATACATTGATAAGTCTGTATTTTTTTGACCTAAATCAACAATATCAGCCATAGTGCAGCCAAGCGCATCAATGACGCGTTTTTTATCACCCTCATAACCTTGAGCGCCTATTACTTTAATGGGGGAATTCGCCCAAACAGTTTTAGGTACCTCTGCGCTACGCTGAAAAACAGCAATTGCACGAACACCAAACTTGCGACCCTCTTTCCATATTTTACCGATAATAGTATCGTCTGCCGCGTTGCCCTCAGCATAACCGCCAAATTCTTCAAATAAGGCGTATAAAATACGGTTACCATCAGCCGCCGCCCATACTAATAAGGCAAACCAATGCGCCGACTCAATCAATGATTTTTTACGCTCTTTTTCAGTATCGCCACTAACATTAGGCGTAAAAGCCAAAACAAACGGCTTACCGCTTCCCCACGCCTTGAAGAATGCTTTTGCAAAGTTCATTCTTGTTTTGTATTGGTAAGCTTTACGACCCGTAAAAGTTTTGTATTCTGCATGTGGATCAAAGATAACAATAGGGTATTTTTTTTCTACTAGCCCTAGTGTATTCATAGCTACGCCTTTGCCTGCACCTGTCATACAGCAAACACTTACATGTCGGGCGTTTCTGGCTGTGTTAGGATTTATTGCCATTGGTGACCGCCTCGCTTTCTGTTCTATCCGCGCTTTGATTTTTCACAACGACTTCATTTGCGCGTTTTTTAATGGGGTAGCCAACCATGCCCACAAGTCCAAGCGTTCCGCCAATAGCTAAATATTCAGGCGTTCTAGAATCTAAATCAACCCCGTCTGGATCAAAGTTTATTTTATCTTCATATTTTAAAATTATCGGCGTAAAAACCAAACCGAACACATTCAAAACATCATCACCCATTGACACATCAAAACCCACACTTTCACTTATCTTTTCAGTTAAAGAAGAAATTGCCCCCACCGCTATAGCGTGAGCACGCTTTGGTGTCATTTTCTTTTTGGCGGCTTTTATTTGTGCTTTTTCTTCATCGGCTTTTTCTTCAACCGTTTGCGTAGCATCATCAAGAAAGCTGTTTAATTCTGAATTTTCTGGAGAGTACTCCGTTTCGTTTGTAAATTTCGCTTCTGAATTGGCTGTCTTTTCAATTCCTGAATTTTCACTATTGTTTTCTTTGCTCAATTCGGTGTCACCACTGGTTTTTTCTGAAACTCCCATCTTATTTATTTCCTAGTTTGTTTAATTGATATGCACCACCACCAAAAGCCGCCACCGTAAACACCACCGCCAAACATTTAATTATAAACGGTGTGGTTGTTGGTTTTTCCTCAGTTTCCATTTGTGAATTTTTCTTAATTGGCGTTTCTGATTTTTCTGAATTTATTTCAGGTTCATTTTCTGAATCTGGTACCCAATCTTTACCGCTAGAAACGGTTGTTTTAATGGCTTCCTCTGAATTTGGTTTACTTGTTGGCGCAAAATCACCTTTAACACCTATATTTTCACGTTCGTTTTTTTCAATTTCTGCCGCGACCGCTGTCGAACCCAACTGAGTTCCGCAGTTTGTGCAGTTAATAAAACGTAATTTTTTTCCTGTCTTTCTTCTTCTAACTTCGGCTATTCGACCACAATTACAAAGTGCCTGTAACATAACTTAACCCTTTTTAGATTGATTTAATTTTAATTTGCTAGCCATAACTGGCAGTATTTTTACAACTAAAGCAACAAAGCCAATAATTGCTAATATGAATACGTAACTTTGAAATATAATAAAAAAAGCACTACCCACGACAACGCCAAGCGTAAAGGCAAAAATAAAGGCATAAAACAGGCTAGTGCTTTTCATTTAATTACTCACTAATTCACCGTTAACGACTTCGAATTTTTGACCACGAATGAAAACCGCATTACCTGAAAGCAAGAAATTTAGCGAACCGTCATCAAAACCCATTTTTTTGTAATTGTTTTTGTCTTTATCGGATAGAGTCCATTTATTTTCCTGTCCGTTTTTTTGGTTAGTACAGTTAATAACAGGACTCCAAGAAAGCGAAAGAGACCGCTTTTGAAGTTCAAAAGACTCAAGCCTAGTAACAGAGATTAAATCACGCAATTTAACTCCTTTTACACGCGTTATTGTTTCGTTATAGTCATTTAGTTCGCCAGCATCTTCATAAGCTAAAACTAACTTTGTCTCACGCATATTATTTGTGAACTCTTGCCAATCACCTTTATCCGCTGCTTGCCTGACGTTTTCCATATCAGGGCAATCAAAACCAGATTTAGCGCGCCGACACTCACGCCAAACAGAAACGCTAGCTGCTCCAAAAAACTGGAATTGCCTAATAGACCAAAGGCTAGCCCAAGCAGTAACACGAATAGCAGATTCGCAAATTGCAATATTCGCTTCATCATCAATCATTCCCCTCATTTTTGAACCGTTGATATTTTTAGAAATATATTTAGCGATATAACCCGTCGCACTACCCTTTTCTGGATCGATAATTTCCGCAACAAAGCGCGGCGAATACCAATGCTTACGGCTTGTTTTGTTTTTCTTGTTTTTAACAGCTACTTGATGCTTTCCCCAACCTGCCCATAGTTCTGCCTCATCTTCTGCGGTTGCATATTTTCGGCATGTATTAATAAGTAAGTCCCGTTTATCAGATTCAACAAATAACAAAATATGCCAGTGAGGGGTTGCATCACAATGAGGCTCTGAAACCCTAACCCCGTTATAATCAATATCTAATCTTGCTAACTCTGCGCGTAACTGCGCCCACATCGTACAAAGATAATTACTTGTATCTTTTGGGCTTGATAAATTCCATTTATGGCTATTTTTGTGATATTTACTTGGCGCTGTAAACGTTAGAAAAACAGCCTCTTTACCCTCTTTTAGTGCTATATCTTCTAAACCACGACAACGAACCATTAACTCTATGCGCCTTTTCTCAGGGTTGGCACTACCTAACGCCACTAATTCAGCCAATCGTTGTTTGTCGCCCGTTTCAGTATTAACAACGTCCATCATTTCTAAATAGGCTTTATTGTCATCCTGCTGTTGCTTGTAATCTTGCAAGGCATTTTTTGACACGTAAGGCGAGTATTTTTTTCTGACTTTACCCAAGGCAATGGCGACATGTTCATTTGTTCGCTTGGCTATTAAATCCAACTTTGCTTGCCAATATTCACCGTCTAAAAAACGTAAAACGCCACTTTCGCATTGTTCTGCGGAAAGCGGCGTTTTCCCCTTATTGTTGTAAGGTATTTTTATTTTTAAATAACTGGTTAATTCAACTAATAAATCATAAGACCTTACTATTAATTCATCAAAAGACCATTCAAGCCTAAATGCTGTCTTAGTTAGATTTTCAAATTGATGATTGCAATGAACTGCTATGGCGTCACCCAATTCTTGACGCTTAACGTCATCAAGCAACAAAGATAAATCATCAAACACACAAAGATTTAAAACACTGTTAACAGGCTCAACAATAGTACTCAAATCTTTATATGCTTTTAGAAATTCAAACTCGTTAAAAATCAAACAAAAACGATTAATCAATGACTTCTGAAAGTATCTATTTAAATATTCCACAAGCGGCAAAACCTGCGCCCGTACATATTTAAAATGTGCATGTGTTGATATTATCTCACCATCAGCGAACGGGGAAAGCCGACGGTTTTTGCGGTCGGCTTTTGGGTGAAAAACGGTAGGGTTTTTTACTATGTTATCAAATGAAAATTTTGCAGGTTTTGAGGCTTTAATTAATGAGCGCCCCTTGGCGCAATCATTGATAAACTGGTTGCCGCTTATCGTGCAATCACTCAGCATGACGAGCTTGCTTTTTATCTTCTACACGTACAATAATGACATCTATCTTACTGTAAAGTTCATCGTTACCTAAGAATATCGCAGAATCTCGCAAACCCAATAAGCGCCCATCCGCGTAATCGGCAACATGTTCATTATCTGAAAGCGCGTCTTTCTCAATTCGCCTTAACATTTTATCTAAAACATCTTCATACTTAATCATTATGCCACCTCAATATTTACTTTCTGAGAGCAAAGCAAGCGTCTTTTATTTGCAAAATCACGTAAATGACTTACAGAAAAATAGCCTTTCTTTTTTGGTTTTGCCGCGTTTAGTTTTTGGCGTATTTCTAAAACGTGAGCATTAACCGTTTCTAAATTTGATTTATTCGCCTGAATGATTTTGGCGGCGGCTTTTCTGATAAGTGCATCAGCTTGAAAGGTTTCAGCTGTTTTGAATGTGTATTTACTTTTATTTTGGTCTGTCATCGTAATAGCCTTTTTTTAAAGTTTTATCCTTCAGGAAAAACCCCCGTCTTTGGTTGCAACCGCCAACGGGGACAAAAAGAACAAACAACATGAGTTGAATGCTTTGCGGTTATGGACTGAAATAACGAATATCACGCTAACAACATCAGTAAAACGGCTTGAACCGCGAAAGCATTTAAACTGTAAACGATTGGTTTGCACGTGTAAACGCTCGGTATTCATATTGCCTTTTAGCTTACATAGGCCTAAAATCAAAATACGCTAACAATTCGGATTAAACACCATGACTCTACAAGACGTACTAGACAAGGTCTGTAACGGAATGTCAGACAATAAGACTTCACAGAGATTAGGCATTAGCCGCGTTTCATTCAGTAATTACCGAAACGGACATAAAACACCTAGTAATGAGATATTAGAAAAATTCATTGAATCTAGTGACTTAAACCCAGTCGATGTGTACCTCGCTGCATACGCTGAAAAGATAAGTAATCCAATGGTTGCAGAGCAATTCAGACACCTTGCAGCATAAGCAAAACACCACACAATAAACCGCTTTTTTATGGCGGTTTTTTTACACCCACTAAAAACAGATAACTCTTTAAACTGCAAATTGTATAGAATTTAATCATATAAAAAGAACTTGGCTACAGCCCTTTAGTTATAACGAATTAAATAAAAGAAAAACCTCTGTACATAAAAACAGTGTTTGATTATGCTTAACTATCATTAATTAAATGCAGATGATTGTTGAAATTATATATTGCTGAAAAGCCTAGTTTAGGTCGGGCTATTGCTGCGGCATTACCTAAACCA
>Ga0209826_1002186_pt1 | contig 13056 bp, 25 predicted proteins | sample GOMGulsemesocosm_5_FD_184637 | JGI IMG/M metagenome (GOLD analysis project Ga0209826, IMG submission 184637) | Methane-oxidizing microbial communities from mesocosms in the Gulf of Mexico - GOM15C Gulf of Mexico (SPAdes) (version 2) | ecosystem: Environmental > Aquatic > Marine > Cold seeps... | reverse complement strand
TAAGTGGAGAGGTGTCCGAGTGGTCGAAGGAGCACGCCTGGAAAGTGTGTAAGTCGTAAGGCTTCGAGGGTTCGAATCCCTCCCTCTCCGCCATTTATCAAGTGCATGGAATCCCAAACGATTTCAAAACACGCTAAAAGCCCGATAAACTCGGGCTTTTTTGTGTCTGGCCTATGTCAAACCGTCTCAAGCTGTTTCACCCAATCCCGCATTTTTGGTAACATCGATGGTAACACCGGCACAGCGAGTGCTTTTCAGTGTTACCAATTGGAGTGTGGTACATGGACAGACTAAAAAACATTCAACTACAGAAGTCGAAGCCCAAAGAGAAGGAATACAACCTATCCGATGGCGCCGGACTGTCTCTCAGAATTAAGCCCAACGGCTCAAAGCTCTGGCTGTTCAATTACTACCGACCTATCACCAAGAAGAGAGCCAACATCAGCTTTGGCTCATACCCTGACGTAACACTGGCACAAGCGAGAGAAAAGCGCAGAGAGGCTAGGGCGTTACTCGCTGAATTCATCGACCCACAAGACCACAAATCCGAGCAGCTGCGCGAATTAAAAAACGAGTACGAAAACAAACTTGAAAAAGTCGCCCGAAGCTGGCTTGCACTTAAGAAGCCCAAAATCACGCCCGACTATTACGACGATATTTTACGCTCTCTTGAAATTCATATTTTCCCCATGATGGGGCGAATCCCGATTAATAAAATTACAGCACCCACAACAATCGAAATACTTACCAAGGCGGGAGAGAAAAGAGAGCTTATCAAGCGCCTATCTCAGCGGCTCAATCAAATCATGCAATACGCTGTTAATACTGGAATGATCGACAACAACCCATTACAGGGTGTCCGCCATGCCTTTGAATCACCCGAAGTAAAAAACAATCCAACGCTGAGACCGGAACAGCTGCCGCAATTAATGCGCTCCGTTAACTTTGCCAGCATCCGCCAGACCACTCGATGCCTGATTGAATGGCAGCTTCACACAATGACTCGACCAGGCGAAGCCGCCGGCACTCGATGGGATGAGATAGACACAAAAAAAGCAATCTGGCACATACCTGCCGAACGCATGAAAAAACGCCGCGACCATACAATCCCACTGACCAGACAAACACTGGGACTACTCGAGCACATGCGCCAGTTTAGCGGCAACTCTCCGTTTGTATTTCCAGCTAACACCAGCCACCGAAAACCCGCCAACGCTTCAACAGTCAACATGGCTTTAAAACGCATGGGATACAGCGGCAGATTAACCGCGCATGGCATGCGATCGATTGCCAGCACGACTTTGAATGAAGAGGGATTCAACCCCGACGTAATTGAAGCGGCACTGGCTCACGTCGACACAAACGAAACTCGCCGCGCCTACAATCGTGCAGAGTATTTAGAGAAGAGAAGGGAACTACAGGCTTGGTGGTCAAACTATATCGAGCAAGCGGCTAGCGGAAACTATAGCCTTGCCGCAGGCTTTTAGGGAAAGAGAGGGCTGCCCATCAGCCCCCCTTGAATACTTCACGCTCTACGGCGTTTAGTCGCGCGTCGTGATCGGTAGTTGACCGCATGAACTCCATGTTCAAATTCACTTGCACTGTCAAAATCAAAACAAGCGCTCCGCTGCCTGCGGCTACTGCAAAATCCCGCACACGAGCTCCCATTTACTTAACCGTTTTCTCTGACATTAGAGTCGTTAACAACAAGCCAACCCCACCCGCGATCTGCGGTAACGCTTCGGTTGTGACTGCTGCAACCTCAGGCGAAACAGATGCCCCGCACATGGTGGCGAGCGTTAGAACACTAACAATAGTGCTTTTTTCTTTTAGTCTATCAAGTAAAAATCTCATACCTTTCTCCGCTGCTTAATTAGGCCCACGCTGACTCTACGGGCAAATAGGTTTTATTAATTCTCGACCATTTATTGATCTTTTCATCTTCATCAATCCGAGTATCAACGTGCAACATGTGACCGGGCTGAGTATCGGTATAAACACCAATTCCCTCGAACCCAACCTCAAGCGCAATCTGATAAGCCCGTTTCAATTCTTCGCCGGTTTCAATGTATCGATACCCACTAGCCGTTTGCACTTTAGGGAAGACATCAATAGCGCGAACCTCGCCCAGCCTGTCTACGTTGTGCTGACTGGTACCGTCTTCGCCGTCGTGTCGACCGATCCCGCCTTCAGCGCTAGAAATGACGACAGGCGCACCCCACAACTTACGAAACAAATCTAACTTGGTGAGTAAATCCGCATTCATCAGCGGATACCAAACGCCAAATTCTGAGGCCGTAAAGTGATCTAATTTTGGTCTAGACATAATTCGATATCCAATAAAAACCGCGACAGCCAACAGGCCAAAACCAATCAGCTTTTTCATACGTTACTCTGCCTGCTCTTCGGCGATGCGCGCAGCTTTTGCCTGCGCATGGCAATCAATTAGATAGGCGTATCGCTCATCAAATTGAACCTGACTGATTGTCTCGTTCAGTCGAGCGTCCAAATATTCCACCTGACCAATGCCAGACTGACTATCAAAATGTATTGCCCACTCACCACTTGGAACGGTATAGCCCGCGCCGTGCTGATAGATGTTTTCGGCTTCGCCGTCGAGAATGACCACTTGATCAATCGTAATTACGCTGATTTTCATTAGGGTGTAACTCCTGCAACCTTTACGCCGCTGTATTGAAACGTCACCACAATAATGTGCTGAGGCTCGTTAGTTTGACTGTTCATTGAAAGCCCGTGAGGGTGAGAGGCGCCGCCGCCGGCACTGCTCACGCTCACAGGGAAATTACCTGATGTATTGTTACCCGACGCCGCACCGTTCGCTGAACTGCCCGTGCTGGTCTTTCGCTGCAAACTTGCCGTATGGCCATGCACCGGCATCTGACTTGTGGCGAGCGTGTGATTTTGAACCGCACCGTTTGGCGTGAGACTTTTTACACCGCCGGAACCACCTTGCTCACTGGCGTTGGTCGTATGAGCTTTTCTAAATTTATCGCGGACGTCAAAGGTGTTGTGGCGACCGTCTGCAATATGCCAACCTTTTCGGCCTAGACGTTCAACAACACCCGCCAGTAAATTAGAGCTGCAGCGTACATCTTTAAACTCTCCCCACTCGGGCTTGTCACCACCACTGCCACCAAAAAAACCCATTACTCAGTCTCCATGGCGTAGAGCTTTTGACCCGATACCCCGTAGACCTTCAACGTTCCCTTGACTGGAATTTCTAAGCCCATACCGGCCATCAATGGAATGCCGACATTTACAGCGGTAGCGCCTAACCAAACAGGTTCAGCGTTATCGGCATCCGCGAACACATAAATTCGGCCGCGCAGTGAATTCGTATTGAATTGCTGTGTTGAAGTTCCGTTGGTTGTAACCATCGGTAAACCTGTAACCGTTGAATCAGCGCCAACCGAGACGGTACCCACATTGATCTCGCCGTCGACACGAACAAGATTTTTGTTCGGATCGATACCGATTTGATCCGTGTTAAGTTTCACGGTGTTTTGCTGGCTGTCTATTTTGATGACGTTTTTGGTGGCGTCGATCTCCATGACATTGCTGTCCAGCTTGACCGTGTTGGCTCCCGCGTGAATCTGAAACACATTAGTATCCAGTTTTACGACGTTCGCCACCGGATCAATTTTGACGGTGTTTTCACTCGACTTTAAGCCAACACTGGTTTCCGCCGTCATATTCACTTCGCCATTGATGACGACTTCCGCACCGTCAGCAGAGGGCATTAATCGCCCTTGTGTTGGCGCGACGACGAACGAACCAGAGCCCTCTACCGGCATCACTTCAATTTTGTTGAACAACGGAATAGGACCAACGGATTCACCGCGCACCATCTCATAAGTGCGAGTACCACCCGAGATAAGATAAATCGTGACGCGAATTAGTCCCGCACTGGTTTGCACTAATGCTAGATGATCGCTGTCATTAACGTTTCTAGACTCTGCCTCGAACACTGGCAAATTAAACAATTCACGCATGACTTATCCCATCCAACCAGAAACCACGCGCGTTAGCGCGGGAATAATAAAAAACGACACAACGGTCATAAACACCGCTACCAATAAACGCGCCCACATTAGAACGACCTCCAAATGATGACCATCACAACAACGGCAACAATCACCAACAAGGCGATGCCCAGCCACTTGAAAGTATCAAGCGAAAGATTCCCGCCTTCGGTGATTTTTGTCTCTGCCAAGTGTTTAATCGTTGACACACTCTCACCAAACAAACCTTCAACATCACTCAATGCTGTAGTGAAGTTATCGCCATTCTGCTCAACAAGATCAGACAGAACAGTGGCGTTATTATTGGTGACGTTCTCAAGCGCTTCGGTGGTCTCTTTAATGGTTGCCGTCTGGCTGGCTGTTAACGCCCCAAAGCCTTCTAGGTGCGTTGCTGCAACCGTTGCGATGGTTTCATTGCTCTTGTCTGCGATCCTTTCGAGAACGTCAAAACCATCATCGAGAATGCGCTCGCCACCTTCTTGTACTTCCTCCGCAAAATCAATTGCAGCTTGGTAAGCACCATGATCGGTGGTGTTGATGACAGCGCCTGCCCCTGTATTCACGAAACCGCCATCCAAATCATCAAGGCTTGGCAGGTTTAACGCAGAATTCAGAGAGGCACTACCTTTGTAAACTTTTACAACAGCGATAACCTATCTCCCCTTAACAACCAAAACGATGAGCGTCACTAGCAACAGAAACACCAACAACACGACGGCCCACCAAGGAGCCCCCTTATCGATGTAGGTATCCCCGAAAATTGCATCCGCAAACGAATCGTTATCTTGTTTGTCGATCGATCCACCAATAGCACTGTCGCTATTTTGCTTATCGATTCCAAACAAAGAGCCGCCAGCCATTAGACCCAGTCCATTGCTTTTGCACCAAGGTACAAGGCATAGAGGGCAGCCAAAACTAACGACAACCACATCATAGTTTTAATCAAGTCCGAGATGGCAAACCCCGCGAACCCAACGCCGCCCAACAGGGCAACACCACCCGCAATTAATACAATTGGCATACGTCCCCCTATTTAAGCGCCCAGATAAGAGCAGCGACAAACACGATTATCAGCAGCAAGACGGCTAGCCCAATGAGCAGCCACTTAACCCAATCGGTATTAGATGTCGCCGAACCAGACCCACCAACAATTGAACCGTCAGAATTTCGCTGTACGTTATTTTCTTGCGTAGTGCCTGGTACTGCTGTTTCTTGATGGCGTTTTGCGGCTTCTTTTTGCGCTTCACCTTTGGTGTAAACCTCGTACAAATCACCGACGGTATCGCCAAGTCCGCCCACTATATCGAGCGCACTTTCCCACCAGTTCCCACCGTCACTTTCGGCTACTTCAGCCATGAGAATTTCCCTCACTATTTCACAGAAGCGGCGAACCGCCTCTCAGTGGATTTAGACCGGCTTCAGCATCTCAATGATGATCGGCACACTACCAGCGGTATCGAGCTGCATAATTAGCTCTTGCTCTCTCGACACATTCATTGGGTTGTACAAATCCGAAATGTTGAAATCGTGCTTAATGAAATCGAGGTGGTAGTAACCGGCTTGCGGTGCTTTACCCAGAACACCCGAGCGGCGTAACTCAAAATCGTTTTGTGCTTTTGATTGCTCAAAGTGAGTTTTGCCGTCTTTCTTCAACTCGACTTTCGATACATCGCCTTTGATGTGCGCTCGACGAATGTAGCCGTCTTTTGGCAAATCCAAGAACGTCACTTCACCGGTACTCATGTTTGGCGTGGTGATGGTTCGAACGATATTTCGAAACAGTCGCGCAGGCTTGCCGGGCGAGGTGTAGTTGGTTCCGTCCAACTCGATAACACTTGGCCATGCATCAGGGGTAGGCTCAGCCGATTTGGGGCGGAAGTGAACCTTTAAAAACACGTTGTCGCTCGATAGCGTTACAAATGCGCTAACCGACTGTGCTTCGATTGTGCGACCACAAAGATCAGAAAACGGAATCACATAGGTAAAGGTACCGTCCACAGCTACACCAGAACCAGCGTGCTTTTTATACTTCTCGAACATTTCCAGCACTTCGCCAGCTATAACAATGTCAGAGTCGCCGTTCAAAATTACTTCGATCTTTTCAATGGCAGCAGCCGGAACGTTTGTACGAATATGCGACTCTTCGTAAGTTGGCCCCGCGGTTAACTTGATAGTGGCAGGCTTGCCGTAAGCAACGCCCTCAGGCGTGTTGATTTGGCTCGGTACCACGTTACCGGTGCGCGTAGTTAGTGCGCGAATTTCTTCTTTTTTCATGACAGTAAAGTCCTCTATGACTTAACGAATATCAGCCCGACTTAGTCGAGCAAATCACCAATGAAATCGACGTTGTTCGACAACCAAATGGCAGCGAAGGCCATAACCAATGCGATCAGTGCTACTAGCACCACGGTCAAAATATCCATGCTCTAAACCCTTAAAGTTCGACAGTGTTTAATTAATTGGGCGGTGAACCTTCACCACCTCAGGTCGAAAAAAGGCTAAGCAATCGAGGCCGGAACACGTCAACCCCTCACCAAAGCGAAGAGAGCCGAGGCGGGAGAGTCATTACCGGTAAATTGCCGGTAAATTGCCGGTAAATTACCGGTAAATATTTCAGTGAAAAAAGATGAAATTATTTTTCGAGCAGACACAAAAAAGCCCCAAAAAAGGGGCTTTTCCGAGATGGAAGGGCACAAGACTAGATCGGCACCCAGCCGCCATTATCGGTAAATACCGGCTTATCATTCTTGAAGGTGAGCTGCCCCCGCTGATAGGCGTTCTTGTTTCCGTCCACGGTAATGTACTCAAATCGACTGTTATCTTGATCGGCAACTAGTGAGGAAATGAGCTTCAAGGGTACTCCGGTTGCATCTGCCACTGACTTACGATCTATCGGTAATCTTAGAGCGCACACATGAACAATGGATGCATTACCAATGCTCGTTTTATCGCTCTCCGCAAGCCGCTGAGTAATCGCTATCAAGTCGCAGCCATATTTTAGGCATCCACTCAAAAGTTCAACATAGAATGGTGGGGCGTAGCCTGAACTGGTCACCCTAGCCGTTTCTTCAAACACCAAGCTAGTTTTCATTTCAGCGTATCCGTGCCTTTGCACATACGCGACCCCACGACGACAAAAACCGTTAAAATCCTCTGTAAGCTCCTTTCTGCCCTTTATTTTACTGGTGTAAGCAATATGAACTTCTCTGCCGAAGTTTCGTGCAAGCAGCGCTGTAAGCTCCTTCAACGTATACGCACGATAATGAGCCTCATACTGCTCGTCGACATCCCAAATCAAGCACCGTGGTAAGGCATTAATGAGCTGCATTGCCTTAATGGTTTTACCCGCTCGGCTTCTGCCGTTCAACGAATAGAGCTTACCGCTTTTAATTTTAAGCGGCCTTGGCTTGGTTTTCTGAACCATCAGAGTTCCCTCCACTTTCAGCGTCTATCGCTTCCTGCTGTTCTAGGCGCTTTATTTTGAGCCCCTCACGAACAGCCTTACCAAATACCGCCGTACCCCACATAGCCGCCAGCAGTGGTTGCCACTGCGCGATAAATTCGAATATCCCACCCTTGTAATAGGTGCATATCGCTCTCGCAAGTGAGACCGAAAACTTCCGGTAAGACTCATCAGGTACCGGAATCGATAAGAGATCATCGACGACGCTTTTGGTGAAGCCGTAAATCATATTCTCGGCAGTTTTGACCTTATCCAGATCAAGCGCAACTTGAACCTGCTTCTTTTGCTCCGGCTCTTCGTCGGTGTTGCCCTCGATTATATCGCCGTCCTCGGTGACGCCATCAGCTTCGAGCATCGCGGCCCAATCATCTTCCAGCCGGTTGACCTCCGGCATCTCTTCAACAACGACACCCTCTATGATTTCCGGCTCGCTGACCGGCTCACCCGCTTTACGCTTGAGCATGACCACCCCTTGGCTTTTTGAACAGGCTAAACGTCTCTCGTTTCGCCGACTTTACCGGCGACTTTACCGGCTCAGGTTCCGGCGTTTGCTCTTCAGCAATTACCGGCGACTCGATTACCGGCTCGACCGGTGTTTCGTCTTCAGCCGTTACCGGCGTCATTCTGGCAACGAGCTGCTCCTGACCATGCCTCGATTGCTTTCCGTGAGCACATTTTGGGCAGTACTCAAGAACGCGAACCTTGCCCTTTCTGACTTCGGCCATCTCACCACATGAGCACTTAATGTGCCCGATCAGCATTCCCTTACTCACTGGGCAGAGCCTCCATGTCTTTGATTTGCTCAACGATAAAACCGATCAGTTGATCGGACTTATCATCAACCGCTTTAACCAGCTCGAACGCCTTTGGCACCGTAGGCAATATCGACATAATTGGCCCCATGCTGTGCAACCCGAGATTCGATAGCTCAACGTCTTTGAGCGGTACCATCAAAGACTCGAGTTCGTGTTTTAGTCTTAATCGCTCAAGGATCAATTTCTTTAATTCTTCAATTCCCATTTTTAGACTCTCCGTATAGATCGTTTTCAAGAGCGCCTAAACGCTCAGATAATGTATTTACCTGCTCTTGTGACAACCGCAGGCATTCGATTAACTGCTTCGAGTATGCCGCTTGATCGTGCGGCGCGATCGCCTCAAGATTTACTAATGCACTTTCTGATGCTGCCACGCTTCCCCCTGATAATTTTCAATTTCTATATAAAAGAGTCTTAGAACTCGCGAACTCTTACTTCTACTCCACGTATATTTATACCGTGGGTGTAACCACGGCGGCCGTAGATAACTTCACCACCAAGGCATTTGTGATCTCTACCGAACACCTCAACCAACATTATTCTCTCCTTCGGTCTCTTGCTAATTCGCTTTTTGATAGCTGCCAAGCGCTCTCTCTTTAATACGTCCATGAATCCCCAGTACAGTTATTGACACAAGTCCAAGGGCGGGGGCAGAGCCCCCACCTGAATAGAACGGCGTTCCGCCGTCCCAAATTCCTGTACCCGCCAAACCTTATGACGAGTAATAATATTTCCTGCTGCGCGAGAAGCACCTCGCATCACCACACCAATCACCTTGCTTAGATAATCACCGTAAGAGTTAGGCTCAGGCTTTTGCACATGCAACGCCCTTAACGCCTGCTGCTCACGCCCAGCAAACGCTCCTTGATCACCGCCCATCAATTCGACGAACTTTGCCCAGTCGTTATCATCAGCGGCTTGACGGATAGCCTCGGCTTCTTCTGGCTCCCAGTCTTCCAGCGGATCACGACGACGACGTAACTCACGCCACACAGTCACAGAGGCATTACCTATCTGCTGAAACTGACGAATACCCCAAATCGAAGCCCACGCCTTAACTCTAATCGCGCCTTCTTCGCCGCTCACTTCGCCCTCGTGATCCCAATCAACACCATGGCCATCAATATTCTTTGCAACATACTTAGCGACATAGCCCGCCGCTGTTCCTTTGGCTGGATCAATATCCTTATAGTCCCAGCGATGCTTAGCCGCTCCCGCTTCGCTACCATCTTCAGCGAGTGCATGACAGCCAAATGAGAGCTTTGCTTTTTCTAATTCGCAGGGAGCAAAGAACAACAGAAGATGAAAGTGTGGGGTTCCATCGGCGTGAGGCTCGGCAACCCGAAACCCCAATGCCTTAATACCCTTGCGCGCCCAGTCAGCACGAATTCTTGACCACACGCCATTTAGATAGCTCATAGTTTCAAGAGGTGTTGAACCGTTGAATTTTGGATTCCTACGACCTGTATGCAAAGTCGCGTGATATTTCGATGGGGCGGTTAAGGTAAACAAAACGCCTTCCAACCCCGTAGCAATTGCGATTTCTTCCCAGCCGCGCATTCTAACCATCAACTCATTACGCATATTTTCAGGATTAGAAACTGACGCATCTACTGCATCAGCCATGCACAAAACCTCATCAGTCTCGACGCACTCAATCTCAAGCCGCTCTAGAACACCTCGATTTCTAACCCGCTTTTCTTTGAAACGCTGCAATGAAAAATTCGAGACATAGGGGGAGGTTTTCTTTTTAACAAAACCTTGGGCCCGCAAAATACTCTCGACCTGGCGACTGTATTTTTTACGCAATCGACCACGCCACCAGCGATCACAAGATGCGCGCTCAACGGCACCAATATTTTTAGCTCGAATATCAGACTGGGTATCCTTTTTTAGGATTTTTACCGGCCACTCAACACCCATCAACTCAACACGTTTTTTTACATGCTCAACAATCAAGTCAATCTCGCCGGAAAAGCGATGAGCCAGTGCGTCACAGCATTTAGCCTCAGCCAGCGCAGAATTCTTAATCTCTTCGTCATACATCGAAACAGAGAAGGGCAGCCCCTCAGCTGTCAACGATTCAGAAATGGCCGTTAAATTGCGATTGGCAGAAGATACGCCTTGCTTCTTAACCCACTTCTTATAGAGCGAGCGGAGCAGGCCAGATAGATTCTTGTGTTTGTTAATCAGCCCATCAGAAAAGGCTTTATTTTCAGCGAGCGCTACTTGATGCATGCGCGGCCTCTACTGGATAACGTGATTCAATCGTCGGCACGATCACTAAGGGCAACAGAAAACAGAACATAACTAGCGCTCTCTGCTTCATTCAGCTGACCAGTCGTCAGCTAACACGTCGGTCTGAGAAGCCAGCCAAGGAACGAAATTCCCACAGGCAGTTCTCATATAGATATAGGGTACTGACATCAATGAATTCGCATCGGGCGACTGCATCCGAAGATACATACCCTTGCCATTCCAACCCTTGCGACTAACACGACCTTTGGCCTTCAATACGTGTAACGCAGTACCGAAATCAAAACCTGCCATCACGCCACCGCCTCATTATTTATCAACGCCATTTGATCAACACCTTTCCCATTACAGGCCGGACAGCGCATTGCACTAACACAACGGACTTCGCCGCCGTGCGATTTTTCGACCGCAGTTGCTTCTCTGTCGAGCCGGTAGTACTGAGTAACTGTTGCGATAGCGCCTCGGCCGTCACAGCATTTGCATGGGTATTCTTTGGCGACAGGTAAGGGCTTGATTGTTTCGATCACTCTCGATCCGTGTTCCATGGTGTCAACAATGTGCTGGCGCAAACTCATATCAAACCCTATTCATAAACGATTAATTGCGATTATTGTTTAATGCGCTTGAAGGCTAGTTAAGAGTCTGGCGCTCTTCGACCAGATCCACGACCAAGGCCTTAACGTCACTTTCAGTTTTACCAGCGACCATGGCACAGAAAACGGCGTCGATTTCACTGGCGACCCAACGAGAATAATTACCGCCAAAATTTACAGTGGGGGGAAGAAGGCCATTATCGACACGACGGTAGAGGGTAGAGCGGGAAAAACCGAACACAGCACATACTTCAGCCTTGCTTATAAACTTAAAACGTTTTGGGGATGGAAAATTCTCTGTCATGACTGTTCCTGCTAATTCGTTTTAAAAAATACTAACAAACGCAATTTCAGGCACTTGTGATAAGATTTTCATGTTTAGACGATTTCATGCCGTTTCATTCTGTTTCAGCTGATTTCATCGAAAACCAAATAAGAGCCAAAAGTTACATTTGAATATAATGTTAACTTTAAACACCATACATTCAAAGGTAACCATTAGTGTCAAATGTAACCATCGGGCAGAAGATTAGACTGATTAGGGAGGCTGAAAACCTCGGTAGAACGCGATTCTCTAAACTTATTGAGTGCAATGAGAGATCGCTTGTTAATACAGAGTTAAATGCACTTAGCTGCAATTCGAAGATTTTGGAAGCTATTTGTAAGCAATTTCCTCAGTACACCTTGTGGCTAATGACAGGGAAAACTGACTATAAAGTGGATCAGATAGAACCAGCGAAAAACATCTAAAAACGGCTGTATTTATAAGTAAACGGTATAAAAAGGATTCAACAAACCAAAAGGAACCCCTTATGACTAAAGATCAATTTCGAAATAAGCTGACGACCAGACTTAAGAAACGCCTCAAGACACAAACCTTTGACGAAATGACTGTCAGTGGCAGCAAGATGCGGTTTGACATGGCAATGGCGATTGATGGCTACCCATTTGAAATCCCAGAAGGTGCAAATGAGAAAGACTACGCAAGACTGCTAACTCAAGAGCAGTACTTGTCTGGTGAATTCGATCAAATAATCGATGAAGTGTTCATGGGTGCTATGAAAAACTCCTAGTGGCGAAATAAGGTAACACCAAAGGTAACACTCTGGATATTTTCGATTCTTAGAATACTAATAAAATCAACCTCTTAGGGGTTCTGTTTGACAGTCTCCCTCCCATTTATATGAAAAGGGCTTACCCGAAAGGGTAGGCCCTTTTTTTGTCTGCGCGGCAGGCAATAGCTAACCAGCGTTTAGGCTGACTTCGAACGACATTCGTGATAATTCAAAATTGATGAACTACCTTTACCGAGCCATCAGCGTCAGCTGCGTCAATGTAGCCAATCAATGCAGGGTTTTCTGAAACTAACTTTTTAACGTCAGATCCTGCTCCGACCTCTTTTGGTGGTGTCCCTTTGCCAGTGAAAAGAAGTTGTGCCCAGTAGGCTTTGATTTGCTGATCATTCTTTTTAAGTATAGTGCCTACAAACTCGCTACGTGCGGCAGAGCCTTCTTGTTGGTCAACGGGAATAGCATCGGCCCCATCGGGGAATGACTTTTTCTTGCCCAGAAAGATCCTAGTGATGTCTGACTGAGAAAGTGCGTTAGCATTGCTTGGGTGAACAATTACAGCCACAGCAGAAAAGGCGGTGGTGCAAACCAGTAAGCTAATGCAAGCGAGGCTGCCTGCAGCCATTCTTTTGATTGTCGTTTTCAACATTGTTCAATCTCCGAAAATTTAAAAAATGATGTCGAATCCTGCAGAGACGATATCGACTTCTCTTGCGTTGCCGTCACCAAACCCGCCGACCACATTCTCAATGACTTTGTCTACATTGTGATCGCGAGAGGCGTATTCAACTTTGAACGCGGCGCTTGGATGGAAAT
>Ga0209826_1002185_pt1 | contig 13060 bp, 11 predicted proteins | sample GOMGulsemesocosm_5_FD_184637 | JGI IMG/M metagenome (GOLD analysis project Ga0209826, IMG submission 184637) | Methane-oxidizing microbial communities from mesocosms in the Gulf of Mexico - GOM15C Gulf of Mexico (SPAdes) (version 2) | ecosystem: Environmental > Aquatic > Marine > Cold seeps... | reverse complement strand
TCGTTTAATGGCTCAGGGCGCAGGGGATGCAATCAAAGGAATTCTAGGAACGACCAATTGGAATTGGGCGTTGCAAGATGAAGGGTCTCAGGCCTTTGTGAAATCGTTCGGGGCTGAGTACGGAACCCCTCCTTCAATGGCGGCTCACACTTGCTATGTACAGACTTTGCTTTATGCAAATGCTTGCGAGATGGCAGGGACATTTTACCCACCTGAAGTCATTAAATCCCTCGAAGGATTTAAATTTGATGGAATGGGCAATGGGGCGACTGAATATCGCGCTGAAGATCATCAGTGTTTCAAAGATGTTCTGGTTGTTCGTGGAAACGAAAATCCATCAAGTCAGTTTGATCTCCTCAATATTGTGGAAACAACACCACGGTCGCAAGTCGAATATGACTGGAAGATCTTTGGGGGCGAGCTAGGACCCTACAAAGTCTGACGATAACTTGCAGATAGGTTCGCTGCATTAGATCCAGCGAACCTATCTTTTTTTAAGGCTTGTGTTGGCAATTTAATTTGCGACTTCACAAAGGTACATGTTGATGGACGCTATTTTTCTTCAGATATTAAATGGGTTGGACAAAGGGGCCGCTTATGCGTTGATTGCCTTGGGTTTAACTCTCGTTTTCGGAACCTTGGGCATTGTCAATTTCGCTCATGGTGCCATTTTTATGTTAGGTGCCTTTTGTGCTGTGGCCTTTAATAAACTCCTTACCCTTTCAACAAAAGTTGAAGATACAGGGGTGACGCTTTTTAAAGCCTACAAAGAAACACCATATTTGAAGATTTGGTTTCCTGAAGCCGGCCCTGTTCTCATCGATTTCTCCGTTCCATTATCCATTGTAATGGCGATCCCAGTGATGCTTTTAATTGGGTATGTGATGGAGCGGGGGCTTATCAAACATTTCTACAAGCGCCCGCATGCAGAACAGATTCTTGTTACCTTTGGTCTTGCTATTGTCATTCAGGAAGTTGTTAAAGCGTATTTCGGTGCGAATCCTATACCGCAGTCTGCTCCCAGCCTCATGTCAGGAAGTGCATCCGTTGGTAGCTGGATTGGATTAGGTGAAAATGTCGTCTATCCATGGTGGCGCCTGATCTACCTTGGCTTTTCTGGTGCTGTCGTTTTTGCGGTATTTGCGTTCTTGAAATACACGACTTATGGAATGGTTGTGCGTGCGGGGATGCGGGACAGAGAAACTGTGGGATTGCTCGGTATTGATATTGAACGACGTTTTACTATTGTTTTTGCGTTGGCAACCGTAGTAGCAGGGCTTGCCGGGGTGATGTACACGCCTGTCCTTCCTCCTGATTTTCATATGGGAATGGACTTTCTAGTGCTCTCTTTTGTTGTGGTAGTTGTTGGCGGTATGGGGTCTTTGGGGGGGGCAGTTCTTGCTGGGTTTTTACTTGGTCTCGTCCAATCCTTTGCGTCCATGACAGAGGTGACTGCTATTCTTCCCGGGATCGATCAGATTATTATCTATCTGGTTGCTGTTTTTATATTGCTGGTTTTACCGCGTGGGTTAATGGGACGCGCTGGTGTGATGGATGATTAAGATGAAATACACATCAATGAACGATTTCTCACGATTTCTGATATTTGCGGCGGTTATTTTGACCATGCCGATATGGTTGGAACCTTTTGGTGCTAACTATCCAGATTTGTTGCAAAAATTTGCCATTTATGGAATTTTTGCCATTGGCTTCAATATCCTTTTCGGGCTGACCGGTTACTTGTCTTTTGGCCATGCTGCGTTTTTGGGTATAGGATCCTATGCTGCAGTCTGGTCGTTTAAACTTTTAACCATGAATGCAATTCCAGCAATGTTCTTTGCTGTTATCTTTGCAGGCGGACTTGCCTTTATTATTGGGTTTTTAAGTTTACGCCGATCTGGAATATATTTTTCTATTCTAACCCTCGCCTTTGCTCAAATGTCATACAAATTGGCTTATTCGGTCTTAACCCCTTTAACAAATGGGGAAACGGGACTTCAATTACGTCAGACAGACCCGCGAATAATTGACAGTCTGTTTGTTGAAGCGGGCGCTGGCCTGCCTTCTACGAATTTGTTCGGGTTAAAAATGAGCGGGTATCCGGGCTTCTATTTTTGCGCGGTTATTTTGATCATAGGCTTTTTTATCTCAATGCGGGTTTTCAGGTCCCCCTTTGGATTAATGCTAAAGGGCATTAAATCAAATCAAAATAGGATGAATTATACAGGGCTGAATACAAGACCCTATATGCTGACAGCCTTCGTAATATCAGGGATGTATGCAGGGTTAGCGGGCGGGTTACTTGCGATTACGGACCCTTTGGCCGGTGCTGAACGAATGCAGTGGACGGCCTCAGGCGAGGTTGTTCTGATGACCGTGCTTGGGGGGGTCGGAACATTAATCGGACCTGTTCTTGGGGCTGGTTTAATTAAGTATTTCGAAAATATATTCTCAGCGTTTAATGCCCATGTATTAACAGAGATGTTCTCTTTCTTACCTGATGCCGTAGTTGAAGTTTTAGTTCCTATTTTCGGGTTGTTTGTTGGCGGCGGATGGCACTTGACGCTTGGGTTATTGTTTGTTGTTGTCATCATATTCTTGCCGGGGGGGCTTATGGAAGGGTTCAATAAATTGTTTGGATTACTTCGTAAGTCGGGCGCGCAAATAAGGGGCAAGAGAACGCCTCAGGATCAACCAGGTGATGGGGGTTAAGAGTAATGAGTAATTTGGTTCTTCATCTGGACGATGTTCAGAAAAATTTTGGTGGTCTCCGCGCATTGTCAGACGTGAATCTGGCAGTGGAAGAAGGAACAACCCATGCTATTATTGGGCCTAATGGTGCGGGAAAATCCACTTTGCTAAATGTCTGTGTCGGCCGTTTGAAGCCGGATGCGGGTAGCGTAACGTTTGATGGTCAAGAGTTGACGGGCATGTTGCCCCATGAAATTGCCCAAATTGGTGTCGCGCGGGTATTTCAAACGCCTGAAATATTTCCTGATATGACTTTGTTGGAAAATGTCATGTTGCCTGCCTTTTCAAGGCGGGATGGAGCCTTCAAATTCAATGCGCTTAGCAAGTTATCATCTCAATCAGAAATTCGGGGTGAGGCAGAGCATATTTTAGAAGATGTGGGCTTGAAAGAGCAAATGATGCTTGAAGCGGGAAGCCTTTCGCGGGGAGATAAACGCAGATTGGAACTTGGAATGTGTCTGATATTAAAGCCTCGCCTTCTCTTGCTTGACGAGCCGACTGCTGGCATGTCTCGCCACGACACAAATAGTACGATTGACTTGCTAAAGAAGATCAAAAGCCGCGGCATGACAAAAGTCATTATTGAACATGATATGCATGTGGTGTTCAGCCTAGCCGATAAAGTGAGCGTTCTTGCGCGAGGTCAAATTATTGCAAGCGGGCTACCAGAAGACGTGCGGGAAGACCCAAAAGTGAAAGAAGCATATCTTGGAGGGACCGCTTAATGGCACAAGGAAAGTCGTTTTTTAGCGTTCAGGATATACATGCGTACTACGGGGAATCTTATATTGTACAAGGAGTTTCCTTCGATGTCGAAGAGGGTGAAATTGTTGCGTTGCTTGGCCGGAATGGTGCCGGCAAAACATCTACCTTGCGAGCGCTAGCCAGAATGGACGATCCAAGACTCACGCAAGGTGAGATCTACTTGGATGGTCAAGCACTTCATCCCATGAAAAGTTTTCAAGCGGCGCAGGCCGGCCTTCAGCTCGTTCCTGAAGATAGGCGTGTTATTGGTGGCTTGACCGTTGAAGAAAATCTTATACTAGCGCAAGTCGCAGAGCCTAAAGGCTGGGAATTAGAGAAAATCTATGACCATTTCCCAAGGCTTGGGGAACGTCGCAATCAGGATGCCGTGACCATGTCTGGCGGAGAACAACAGATGCTTGCTGTGGCAAGAGCCTTGGCGCGGGATATAAAGGTGCTATTTCTAGATGAGCCCTATGAAGGGCTTGCGCCTGTTATCGTCAAAGAGATTGAAAGTATCTTGATGCAGGTTCGGACTCTTGGAATCACGACAATTATTGTTGAGCAAAATGCTGTGGCTGCCCTTCAACTTGCCGACAAAGCGCTGATTCTGGATATGGGAAAAATCGCCTTTCGTGGATCGGCAAAAGAAGTCTTAGAGGATAAGGAACTCAGACACGAATATCTTGCCATATGACCCTTTATTTCCACTAGAAAATGAAAAAACATAATTAAAATGGCTTTATTGCTTTGCAATGTTTGACAAACAGATTTGAATTGTTTGGAATGAGACATAGTAAAAACAGATAACGGTGTTGTTGCTGTATAAATAACGGCGACAAATAAGGGGAAGCACGGACATGACCTTGAAAGAATTATACCCAGTTTCAGATGAATTGGCTAAATCGGCGTGGATAGATAACGCCGGCTATGAAGCTATGTATAAGGCTTCAATCGATGATCCGGAGACTTTCTGGGGGGAACATGGAAAACGCGTAGATTGGATGAAGCCCTACACCCAAGTTAAAGATGTCTCATTCGCGAAAGAAGACCTTCATATTCGCTGGTTCCATGATGGTACGCTGAATGTCAGTGCCAATTGCCTCGATCGGCATCTTGAAAAAAGGGGAGATCAACCTGCCATAATATGGGAGGGAGATGAACCAACGGATGATAAAACTCTGACTTATAGAGAGCTTTATATTGAGGTTTGCAAGTTCTCGAATGTGCTTAAAGCGCAGGGCGTGAAAAAAGGTGATCGTGTTACTATTTATATGCCTATGATCGTGGAAGCGGCGATTGCTATGCAAGCATGTGCCCGAATTGGTGCCGTTCATTCTGTTGTTTTTGGTGGTTTCTCTCCTGATGCACTAGGCGGTCGCATTCGTGATTGCGAGTCCAATTGTGTCATTACAGCTGACGAGGGTGTTCGTGGCGGTCGTACTATTCCGTTGAAAATAAATACGGACGCTGCGCTGAAAGACTGTCCTGATTGCACTACTTGTATTGTGGTCAAGCGCACCGGAAACCCAGTTAATTGGGTTGAAGGCCGGGACGTCTGGTATGAAGACGCTATGGCTGACGCATCTGAAGATTGCCCACCCGAAGAAATGAATGCAGAAGACCCGCTTTTCATCCTCTACACTTCAGGATCAACCGGTCAGCCTAAAGGGGTGATGCATACAACGGGCGGGTATTTGGTTTATGCCTCCATGACCCACCAATATGTTTTCGATTACCACGACGGAGATATCTATTGGTGCACTGCCGATGTGGGTTGGGTGACAGGTCATAGTTATATTTTGTATGGCCCTCTTGCCAATGGCGCGACTACATTAATGTTTGAAGGGGTGCCAAATTATCCGACTGTTTCCAGATTTTGGGAAATTTGCGATAAGCATCAGGTCAATATTTTCTATACAGCGCCGACGGCAATTCGTGCTTTGATGCAATTTGGCGATGATCCAGTAAAATCGACATCCCGATCTTCTATTCGGTTATTGGGATCTGTAGGAGAGCCTATCAATCCTGAAGCTTGGCGTTGGTATCATGAAGTTGTCGGAGATAGCCGCTGTGCGATCGTAGATACTTGGTGGCAAACGGAAACAGGTGGAATTTTAATAACGCCTTTGCCAGGGGCAACAGGCTTGAAACCGGGTTCTGCGACGCGTCCGTTCTTTGGTGTCGATCCTATGATGGTTGATAATGACGGGACTGAACTTGAAGGTGAGTGCGAAGGGGTTCTTTGTATTCGTGATAGTTGGCCCGGGCAGATGCGTTCAGTGTACGGCGATCACGAACGCTTCTATCAAACCTATTTTGCCACTTTCCCAGGTCGCTATTTCTCTGGTGACGGAGCTCGCCGGGACAAAGACGGATATTACTGGATTACAGGTCGGGTTGATGACGTAATCAATGTATCTGGACATCGCATGGGGACTGCAGAAGTGGAGAGCGCTCTCGTTGCCCATAGTAAAGTATCTGAGGCAGCCGTGGTTGGGTACCCCCACGATATCAAAGGGCAAGGTATCTATGCCTATGTAACATTGAACCAGAATGAAACCCCAACCGAAGAGCTTCGAAAAGAGCTTATCAGTTGGGTTCGCAAAGAGATCGGTCCGATTGCCGCGCCAGATCTTATTCAATGGGCTCCGGGATTACCGAAAACACGTTCCGGTAAGATTATGAGACGTATATTGAGAAAAGTCGCTGAAGATGATTTTGGGAGTTTAGGGGACACATCAACGCTCGCCGATCCTGCTGTGGTTGAGGAATTGATCGATAATCGTATGAACCGATAAAAATTAAAATGTCATGTTTCTGCCGATTACTAAGGGAGATGGGGATTGAAACATGACATTGACCGCAATTATGCAATGCAGTTAATGTATTAAAATAAATGCTGTCTGAATACACGCAGGTTGAAACTGGAATTTAATAAAGTTCAACTGTTTTCTGAACACGCTGTCGTGCCTGGGAGGCTCCGCGACTCATGTCAAAGACTGTACTTGTTGTAGAAGACGAGCCGAATATCGTCTTGTCTCTGCAGTTTATACTGAGGCAGGTTGGTTTTACCGTTCGGGTTGCATCTGATGGCGACCAAGCCATTCGGGCGGTGGAAGAGTATGTACCTGACTTGATATTGCTCGATATTATGTTACCAAAAAGAGATGGTTTCGCCGTTTGCGAGGAAATTCGCTCCAAACCATCTTGTTCCAATGTAAAGATCATAATGTTGTCTGCGAAAAGCAGGGAAGCTGAGCGTGAAAAGGCACTGACACTCGGGGCTGATGAATTTATAACAAAACCGTTTTCAACAAGGGTTCTTGGGGAATTAGTGAGAAAACTTATGAAAATGGACGCTCCCCAATCTTCGTCGTCTTGAGCCGCTTTGATAGGTAACTGGAAAGGTTTTTGATGAAACGAACTGGTCGGAAAAAAGAATGGTCTATTCTTGTTTTTTGTGCCTTTTTGGTAGGTGTTTTTCCACCAATACTGTTTCTCTTTGATAAACCGGTATTAATCGGCGGTTTTCCTCTCAGTTTTTTGTACTTGTTTGGCTTTTGGGCCGTTATGATTGCATTCATTGCAATCGGCGCCCGTCGCAGGCTCGTGCCTGAATTGGCTACAGATGATGTTACGAATACCACTGCTGTGGCGGACGTGAGCGAGAGGGGGCGAAGTGATGAGTAGCGGTCTGGTACTCAGTGTTTCTTTCTTGTATTTGGGGCTTCTGTTCGCCATTGCTCATTATGTTGACTCGCGGGCCGGCATAAAAAAAATTCTTTCTCGAAATCCTTATATTTATACATTGTCCATTGCCGTTTTTTGTACTTCCTGGACGTTCTATGGAAGCGTGGGGCGGGCGGCAACCACTGGATTGGATTTTCTCCCAATATATTTAGGACCAACGCTGGTCTTCGTTCTGTGGTCGTTTGTTTGGATAAAAATTATTCGCATTTGTAAGCAGCATCGAATTACGTCGATTGCTGATTTTATTGCATCGCGTTACGGGAAACGATCAGCTCTGGGCGGTCTAGTTACTATAATTGCCGTGGTGGGAACGACACCCTACATTTCCCTGCAACTAAAATCGATAGCCACCAGTTTTCGTATCTTAATTACATCCTCTGGCGGGCTCCTCCCGACGCAACCAATCGAGCCAATATTTTTTATCGATAGCACATTAATCGTTGCTATCGCCTTAGCACTTTTTGCTATTTTATTCGGAACACGCCACATCGACGCTAGCGAACATCATGAAGGATTAGTCGCGGCCATTGCTTTTGAATCTGTTGTAAAATTAATCGCATTTTTAACAGTTGGCGGTTTCGTCACATATGGCGTGTTTAATGGTTTTACTGATATTTTCCAGCGGGCTTCTGTCGATCCTGAATTGGCAGACTTGTTTACAGTCAGCCGAGGGTCCGGCTATAGCCTTTGGATGACAATGACATTGCTCTCAATGGCGGCCATTATTTGTCTCCCTAGGCAATTTTATATAACGGCCGTTGAAAATGTCGAAGAAGATTACTTCAGGAAAGCTACGTGGCTATTTCCTACATATCTTTTAGTCATCAATTTATTCGTGTTGCCAATAGCAATCGGTGGGCGATTGGCGTTTGCAGGAACGCCTGCTGACGCCGATATGTTCGTTCTGACGGTTCCGCTTTATTATGGCCATGAGTTTATAGCCTTATTTGCTTTTTTGGGAGGTCTTTCAGCGGCAACATCAATGGTTATTGTAGCTGCAATTGCTCTCAGTACGATGGTTTGTAATGATCTGGTAATGCCCCTTCTGCTGCGTTGGAGAGTTCTGAATGTAAATAAGAATGATGACTTAACCGGGCTTCTCCTTACTATTCGAAGAACCAGCATATTTTTGATTCTTGTGCTTGGATACGGGTATTATCAATTTGCCAGTGAAAGCTATTCGCTGGTTACTATCGGGCTTGTTTCTTTTGCAGCGGCAGCTCAATTTGCGCCCGCCATAATTGGTGGCATTTTTTGGAAAAATGCTACATTCGGAGGAGCTCTTTCAGGGTTGTTATTTGGTTTCCTTGTTTGGGTGTACACCTTGTTGCTTCCATCCTTTGCTCAATCTGGGTGGTTGCCAATCAGTTTTATCGACCAAGGTCCCTTTGATCTTTGGTGGTTGAAGCCCTATGCTCTTTTTGGCCTTGAAGGGTATGATCGCCTTACCCACGCATTATTCTGGAGTATTGGCGCTAATGTCGGAGCCTACTGGCTGGTGTCGTTGCTTTCCCAACAAACTGCAATAGAGCGCATTCAAGCTAAATTATTTGTGGATGTCTTTGGGTATTCTGAAAATGCTAGCGACAGTCGTTATTGGCGAGGTTCAGTTACAACATCCGATCTTCAACAGCTTGTGGGGCGGTTTGTTGGTGTAAAAAGAGTGGCCCAGTCATTCGAGGATTATTCTCGCGAGAAAGGGATCGCGATCAAGAAGAATATGGTTGTTGATGCTGCTCTTCTTGATTATGCCGAAAAATTACTGGCAGGCTCTATTGGATCTGCAACAGCGCGTGTGATGATTGGCTCCATCGTAAAGGGAGAGATTGTTGGCTTGGATGAGGTTTATCGTATTTTGGATGAAACCAGTCAAGTGATTGAATACAGCCATCGTCTTGAGGAAAAATCAACGGAATTGGAGTATGCAACGACGCAACTTCAAATGGCGAATGACCGCTTGAAAGAGCTGGATTCAATGAAAGATGATTTTCTGTCGATGATCAGTCACGAGTTCAGGACGCCTCTTACCAGCCTCCGGGCATTCGGTGAAATTCTGCAAGATAATCCAAATGTATCGCCGGAAGAACGAAAACAGTTTCTAGGGATTATTGTGAATGAAAGTGAACGCCTAACCCGTTTGATTGAACAGCTTTTGGATCTTGCAAAAATGGAGGCGGGGCGCATGGACTGGCTCCTTGAGGAAGTAGATGTACCATCCTCAATCAAGGAAGCGTTAGCAGCCCTCAATCTACTGCTTAAAGAACAAAATATTGATTTAACTCTGGATTTTCCTGAACACATACCACTCATTCAAGCCGATCGAGACCAGCTCATTCAAGTGATGATAAATCTTGTCTCTAATGCCATTAAATTCTGTGATCAGGATAATGGGAAAATTAATGTGAGGGTTTCATTCGAGAAGGAGAGCCTTTGTGTAACTGTTGAGGATAATGGAGAGGGAATTCCAGTTTCTCTGGAGGAAAAAATATTTGATCGCTTCCACCAATCCCAAATCGGCGGTGCTGAAAAACCGCAAGGAACTGGGCTTGGGCTAGCGATTTGCCGCGAAATCATCTCGTTTCTAGGAGGAAAGATCTGGGCAGAAAATGGAAAAGATGGCGGGGCAAAGTTTAGTTTTACTTTGCCCGTGCCTGTAAAATCCTCACCTAAGATAAGACAGCTAACTTGATGGAAATTTGGCAGAAAATTTTTATCGCTTTTACCGCCTTTTTCTTCCTGGCTAATTTTCATTCGAATGTTGGAGCGTCAGAGCAAGTGGATCTGGAACTGGTGCTTGCCGTGGATTGTTCTTATAGCGTTGATAACGTGGAATATAAGTTGCAAATGAAGGGACTGGCTAATGCTTTTCGCTCAAAAGAGATCCGTGAATTAATTAACTCAGGCCCCGTAGGAACGATTGCGGTAACAGTTATTCAGTGGTCAAAGTGGAACGTACAAATACCAGTAATTCCCTGGAGAAAAATTTCTTCGGATGGTGATGTTCTGGAGTTGTCGGCAGATCTATTAAGGCAGAAAAGAATGGCCGCTGATGGAGGCACATCTTTAGGAGGAATAATTCAATTTTCTCAAAAATCGCTCGCAGAAAATAACTACACCGGAGCGCGGCAGGTGATTGATATTTCAAGTGATGGACAGGACAATAGTGGCGACGACCCTGAACGTGCCGCCAAGCATGCCGTGGCAAGCGGGATCACCATAAATGGACTTGCGATATTAAACGAGTTCCCGTCATTAAATACATATTTCGAACAGCGGATAATTGGCGGGCAAGGTGCCTTTGTTATAACCGCAAATAACTACTACAGTTATGAAGAGGCGATATTAAAAAAGCTGATAAAAGAAATTAGCCCGAAATTCATTTCTTTCAATAGCCTGTAGGATGAATTTTTAATTATAAAAATACCTCCGCGTTGCGAATGATCATTGAAATACCAACTAGAAAAATTAGGCAGAGAACGATCTTTCTGAAAAAAAGCTGATCGACCTTTTTTCTTATTTGTGTCCCCACTTTGACGCCAATCAGGATCGGTATGAGGCCAATAAGTCCGTAAGTGGCTTCTAGTGGTCCCAAAAAAGCGGATCTCTGTAAACTTGTTGCAAGAACAAGGCTTCCTGAAAAAAGCAGGACACTGACGACTGAGACAAATCGTTCTTTTGGTAGTCCCAACGAGACAAAAAAGAAAATTGGAATGATGCCGAACAAGGATGTCATGCCACCAATTATGCCAGTGGAAGCCCCAATTATTGGAGCAAATAGTTTCTCTTTACTTTTAAGAAAAGTGAAAGATATACCTCGAAGCTCAAGGGATGTAATAGCAACCAAAATGACACCCAACAGAGCTGTTAATATTTGGGTATCAACTAAAGCTAAAAAATAGACTCCTACAGGCAACCCTATCAAAAGGGGAAGCAAAAGTGACCAATGCCGTTTGATGGATCCAACAATGTCTCCGGCAAAAATCATTTGAAACAAGTTGCTGATGATAAGCGGGACCGCCAATATTGATATCGCTGTTGGCAATGGAGCTATTATTAAAATGAAGGGGATCGAAACTGTTGGAAGGCCAAAGGAAGAGACGCCTTTTACAAATCCGCCAGCGAGAAACGCTGCACAAATAACAGATATATGCAATATATTGAAATCGCTGATGACTTGATCAATCATTCTTTTCTTCTTCAGGAAATATTTTATTGAACTGTGCTGACCGCCTTGCCTGTTCGCTATGATAGCTATATTGCCGCCTAGTCCCAGTAAAAAAGTCGAAAAAATAATCGGCATATAGTCGAAAAACATAAAAGTGCTATAACACCCCCTAAAGAAACGAATTCCCACGGGTAAATGGGATCATAATCTGGAGAGAAAAATGAAAGCCTATGTGATTGCTGAAGGTCAAGGGTTAGATGCACTGCAACTGCGAGACAGGGACGTGACAAAGCCAGGCCCCGGCGAGATACTGGTGCGGATGAAAGCCAGCTCGATTAATTACAGGGACTTCCTTACAATAAATCATGCGGCGGCAAGAGGGATAACCGAAGAGCGAATTCCTAACTCGGACGGAGCTGGAATTGTGGAAGAAGTAGGCGCAGGGGTTACTTCCTATAAATCTGGAGACCGTGTGGTTGGGTGTTTTTTCCAAGATTGGGTCAGCGGCTCTATTACTCCTAAAACAATGGCAAGCGCCCTTGGCGGACCCATTGATGGTGTCTTGGCTGAATATGTGGTCTTTAAGGAAAATGGTCTCCTGCCAATGCCGGAACATTTATCTTTTGAAGAAGCGTCTACGCTTCCCTGTGCGGCTTTGACTGCGTGGAATTGCCTGATTGAATCCGGGAATGCCACCGCTGGAAGTACAGCTCTTCTACTCGGAACAGGGGGCGTATCTGTTTTCTCACTTCAGCTAGCAAAAGCTTGTGGTATTCGCGCTATCGTAACATCCAGTAGCGATGAAAAATTAGCGCGTGTTTCTGAAATGGGCGCAAGTGACGTGATTAACTATCGGACTACACCAGATTGGGAGCTTCAAGTTCAAGAGCTAACCGATGGTCGCGGTGTTGACGTAGTTGTTGAAGTTGGCGGCGCTGGAACATTGGAGAAATCAGTAGAGGCTGTACGCGTTGGCGGTACAATTTCTCTGGTTGGTGTTTTGACCGGCGGAAAAATTGATCCGACTTCCATAATGCGGAAATCTGTACGTTTGCAGGGGATTTATGTGGGGCCGCAAGCTATGTTTTCAAAATTGAACGCTGCTTTGGTTCAAAATAAAATTCATCCTGTAATTGATGAAGTTGTCGCTTTTGACGATGCACGCAAAGCCTATGAACTTATGCAAAGTGGTGTTCATTTCGGGAAAATTGTAATTGCAATGCCGTAAGGTTGTCAGGTTCTTAAGGGAAGAAAAATATGAAATTGCTTAGATATGGTAATGCGGGCGCAGAAAAACCTGGCTTGCTGGATGAGAACGGAATTATTCGTGATTTGTCGGCAGTTGTTGGCGATATTGCAGGCAATGCCTTAACGAAAGTCGGGCTAGAGAAACTTGCTTTAATCGATCCCAGTTCTCTGCCAGAGGTGAGCGCTGACGTTCGGATTGGCGCTTGTGTCGGCGACGTTCGGAAATTCATTTGTATTGGATTGAATTATTCCGATCATGCTGAGGAGGCTGGTATGCCAATCCCAGAAGAGCCGATCGTTTTCATGAAAGCAACGACGGCTATTTGTGGGCCCAATGATGACATCGAAATCCCGCGCGGGTCGAAGAAAACTGATTGGGAAGTTGAACTTGGTGTGGTT
>Ga0209826_1002183_pt1 | contig 13064 bp, 9 predicted proteins | sample GOMGulsemesocosm_5_FD_184637 | JGI IMG/M metagenome (GOLD analysis project Ga0209826, IMG submission 184637) | Methane-oxidizing microbial communities from mesocosms in the Gulf of Mexico - GOM15C Gulf of Mexico (SPAdes) (version 2) | ecosystem: Environmental > Aquatic > Marine > Cold seeps... | reverse complement strand
TCTATAGATATATCATCTTTATAAATATCAAATACTTGCTCGAACATAACAAGATATTGCTCATCTGTTCGAATGATATCAATGATTTTTGTATAGCCTTTTAAACCATGCTCAATAAGGTTTATAAACGGCCCCATCGCCTGCTCTTCTAAGCTTTTAGCTCTACCATCTACAAATAAAGTATCGTAAAAAGCTGAATTAATCACAGTAGGTGCATTAACAGAACCTGTTAGTTTATTAATTCCTAAAGGCGTTTTTAACCCATCAGTAAAAGCTTTATCGCTATGATGACAACTTGCACAACTAATTGAACCATCACCACTAAAACGAGCATCATTAAATAATAACCGCCCTAGCTTTATTTTTTCTAGTGATTGAGGATTGTTTGTTGGAATGGATAGTTCTGGCAAACCTAAGGTTGGGTTTGCATAGGAAATGTTGGAAAATATTATTCCAATAATTAACATTAGAATCATTTGCATACCAACTCCTAAAATAGAACCAGCAGAGAGAAACTCTGCTGGTATAACTTTAATCTAACTTTCTACTTAATCTTGTTCTGGCATATCTTGAACTTTCAAGATGTACGGTTCGCCCAAAGGCATTTTGTCATGTGGCTTTTTAAAGTAGTAAACTTTACCGTATGTTTCATTCACTGCTGGTAGAATTTTAGCGGCTTCATCAGCTGTTAAATCTGGGAATGTTGCGTGAGCACGTGGAATCTCGTCTAAATGATAATGCCAGAATTGTTTTTCTTCTTCTGGTAATTTATTAAACTGCTCAGTCGTAATAATGTATTCAAATCCCATAGGCTTATCTTGGTCTTTCATACCTGTATGGAACATTAGACATATTAAAGTATTGTCTTCATAAGCTTTACAGTGATGATGGACAATAGTTTGTAAATCTGGATCATGTACATGATTAGTTTCTGGTTTTAAGTGTCTTATAGCTTGAATATGTAAATCATTAAAACCTAAATGATTGTCATATTCTTTTTGACGTGGATTTAATGTTTCGTTATACAGTGCTGGTTTAGCATTAACAGAAACAGCTTTGTCGCCCTCTGTCGTTGCACAACCAACTGTTAATGTCATTAAAGCAATAGCTAATAAAATTTTTGATTTCATTTTCATCCCCTCTTGGATTGATTTTAATCGATTTATATAAACTGCAAAAAGCTAATTAAGCAATTCATGGTATTAGTATATTCTAATGTTCATACCAAGTAAAGCACTAGGTTATTATTTTTTACACTTCATTCCCTATATCACCTTTTGAGCAAGCCTGTATCTGCTTAGTAAATAATCTTTAACTTCTTTGAGAATACATTCCCTCATAGTGGTTGAGTTATTTAATAAATAATTTAAAACTAAAAGGCAAAAAAAACCATCAACTCAAAGAATTGATGGTTTTTTAATATGGCGTCCCCAGGGCAAAGCAGTAACTGGGCTGTTATTAAGACTATTACCAGCACTCAAGTCCCTAAAGCTATTCATTAGATTCACTCCACCAATCCATAATGACTTGCATTTGCGCGTTCAGCGTACTTTCGTCAACATTAAGCCACTTTTGAGTTGTGATGAAGTTGCTGCTGTTGATCTAATTTGTGATGAATGTGGCTTGGACTGAGCTCTAAGCCATTACGCCAGCATAACGCACCCATTTCTAAATAGTATTGTTTGAAACTTACTTCTTCTTCAAGCGTTTTGGTTAGGGTGCTTTGTTTATCAATGAGTGATTGCAAGTTATAGTCCCCCCAACTGCCATCAGAAAAATGAACTTGTATGATTTTGTCTTGTAAATAGTTTGCTTGTATGATTTTAATCATTGTCCGCCCCTGGAATACGTTGTAATGGTTCTAAGGCAATAGCACGTTGCCAGTCTGCAAGTAATTCTTGTTGATGTGTTTGCATCCATTCTTGAACTATTTTTCGTGCTTTATTGGGTAATTTTCCTGCCAATATTTCACCTTTTTTGATGTCCATTAGTGCTTCATGCCCTTGGTATTCAACATGAATATGCGGTGGGTTATGATCATCATGATACATCCGTATGTATATACCGAAAAAATAGGAAATTACTGGCATTTATTTTATTCCTTAATGACTGTGTTTAACACAAACTCTAATGTTCAATTATGAGCCATTCTTCTGGTTAAAGCATTAATGAATTATTGCCGCAACGATTTTATTACTAGGTATATTATCCAAAGCATTTTATAAAGGTTCTGTTAATTGTTAAATCTAACAATTAATCTTTAGTTAAAAATTAGCCTACATAAAAAAGTCATTCCCAGAATTTAATACCGTACCTCTAGTTACTGTTAACCCAAATCACCACAAATACTTTGCAACCTCATCATAATTTGCCAAAACCAAACGTTGCTTATACATTTCATCTTTATGGTTTGGGTCTACTTGATAGGCTTGTAGGGTATACATAATTAATGCAGCTCGAGAAGTAATCTTAAGTTTTTTATTTAGCATATTAAATTCAGACTCAATAAGTGATCGTTCTGCCTCACTCATTTCAGGATTTGCCTTCAATAAAATTTCTACCTTTTTATTCCAGAACACATCATTACTTGATAACGATTCCGAAGGTGCTAGTCTATCTGATGGAATCACTTGTGAAATACGTGATAAATTAAAATCTCGGAATTCATTTCTAACTGTACACCACGCTCGTACATGCCATCTAAAACCAGTATAAACTAAAATATAAGGAAATAAGACTCTTTCACTTCCATCTGGATGCTCCATGGAACGATATTTTATTGTAATGCCAGTCCCTTTATTTATAGCCTGAATCAAAGGTCGAGTGATTTCTGGCTTAATAGAAAACTGAGGCTTCTCTACATATTCACTGAGAGTTGGATCTAATGCTACCCACTCATCAATGCCACCTGAAGTAATCATATTTTTAAAAAAATTCGTTACAAAATATGCTTTTTCACTTCGTTGATATATTAAATTCCCTGCTGCTTGCTCCATATAGCGATGTATATCACCTTGAGCTATAACTCTAGATACACCAAATATTTCCATAATATCTCGGGTATTGATCTTCCCTTGCCAAAAAGAAATGGTTTCAATTGCTCGCAATCGGGCATGCTGATACCAAGTTATTTCACTCATGACTCACCAATATATTTAGTTTACTGCAAACAATAATATGCAAACTAATTTGACATGTAAAGATAATTATCATATAAATACATAAAATATGTAAACTATCTATACATACAATCCCTTTTTGGAAGACAAGATGGAACAAGTAAGTTTATGGGCAGAAGAGCTTGAAGATAGGCCAAACAATGACCCAGAAGCAGACCAAAAGAAAGACCTTACTCAGCAGAATAAAAATTTGCGCTTACTATCCCCTATCTATCAGATTGAACAAAATAAGGGAAAGCTGGGGGATCGAATCGAACCAACTGAGATCGAGAATCCATCAACTAAAAACATTGATACAGTCTACCTTTCAATTCTAACGCTTGAATATTATGCTAGCTACGCACTCAGTCACAACTCAACACCTGCTAATGATGTAATAGAGTATTTATTAGACAAAATCCAGCTGATGAATTTTGACTTAACAACACAAGAAAGTCGCCGCATTGCCGAATGGGTACACAATTCACTTTGTAATCAATCAAATGGTTACAAACAATTTAACTTCACATACTACGATGCTATAAAACATAGTATGCAGCGGTATGAATTTCGATTGATAAAAATTGTAAGTGCGGAAAATGGACATCAATGTAAGATTACTGAAGAAGGTGTCACCGCTTTATTAACCTATATTAACGCCAACCCTAAATTACAGGATGAAATAACCTCTCTACTAACTCAACGCCTTATTAAAGCAGGTCGTTATGAAGATGCACTGCAAATGGCAGAACGGTCCCGAAAAAGAGTCTATCAATACCAAGAAGAAATAAGCAGAAAATTTGAAAATGTTAGACGAGACCCACAAGCTGGTAAAATCTCTGAGACAGTATTACCTGTCATCAATAAATCTAGTCGACACGTTAGCGATCGTATAAAAGAAGAAGGCTTAACGCTAGACAACATAAGCGAATTACAGCAGGAGAAACTCGATAAGAAAGCTAAAAACTTAGTTATAAAATTGACACAAACTATTAAAGGTAATCTACAGGCCTATCGAAAACTTTATGATCATATCGATAATACTCATAAGAAATTTGAAAGTACTTTCCGCTCCTTGCTAAGGCCTTCGGAAAGCATACTACCCAATATAGTAAATGATTTGCTTAAACCAATTTGCCAGTGGCCTATAGAACAGCTTTCTATCAATGCAGATCAGATTACCAATCAAATTATGCCAGCAAAAACACCTAAATTATTTGATGTCATGACACTGCTTGATAAACTTGACACCGCAGGAGAACATCACACGCCTGAATATCAAGATCAAATTGAAGCTGATATGGAAGATATTGATCGTATTACCCCTCTATTTCCTGAAGAAATGATTGATGCGTGCAAAATTTATTACCAACAAAAAATAGAAAAAAAACAGTCATTCACCCTTCTTCAACTTTTAGAAGAAACTGAAAAAAACTATTTTTCAGATGAATTTCAACGCTGTTTAGCCTATGTAGTAGTCATGTCATTTGCAGATAATGAATCGCTTCAAAGTCTATCCTTAGGTGTTCATATAACTAAACAAGGTCGTTTCCAACATCATTTTATCTCAGGTGACAACCTATTAATTCAAAATAGGAACAATCCATGAATGCTATTGAATTAGATCAACTAGAACAAGCTTCTGAACTAATCTACAAAGGACTTAAAACTAAATTAACACCCGATAAAAATAGTGATTACAAAAAATTGGTTGCAAAATGGGAAGCTGATGAACTATTCAGAGATCAAGTAAAGGCAATTGCAAAAGGTCTAGGCCTTAAGGTTGCAGATGTTTCTTATCAGTCAGGTGCAATTATCCTTCCAAAGGATCAACATTCAGCCTTTTGCTTTGGTGGTTTAACTGAACTAAGAAAAACACTAGGAAGTAATAGTGAAGACACTTTAACAAAACGGGGTACCGTTGTATTAGCCATTATCACTTTATTGGCAGCTTTTTTTCGAGATGAGGTTCAGTTTCTTGAATATAAACAAGCACAACAGACTCAAAGCCTGAAAAATATATCCCGTCTTTTATTGGAAATATGTAAGAGCCTAAAAGATCAGCATAATCAAGATAAAGGAGATATACCAGATTATTTGCGCCAAGGCTGGGAAATCATACTAAGTTTACCTGAAGTAAAAGAAGGACATGCAAATCCGAGCAGTGTGGAAGGGCTTATAGAAATGCTAACAACTCGATTTATTGACGAAGGTTTACTTGTCAAAGATACAGGCAGGCATGATGAAAAAGCATGGTTTCCAACACAAAGATTTATAGCTCAAGCTGAAAGGGAAACAGCCACTGGAATCTATGAATATTGCATGCAAATACATCAAGAACAACAAAATAAACAGATAAGTGAGGCTGAATCAAAATGAGTCAATTAAGACGAATGTTACTCAGTAATGTGGGTTATAAATCTGCTTATTATCCAGATACTTTATTAAATTTTTGTCACCCTGAAACACAAGAACCTGAAAACACAGTACTTTGGTTAGCCAATCAAGGTGGAAAAACAACACTAATCAGCCTATTATTTACCAATATTGAACCTGCGCAAAAACGATTTGTTCAGCATCTCCAAAAACCAGACCATCACTTTTCTGATTACTTTTACCCAACACCAGGCATTATTGCACTTGAGTTACAGACAGGGAGTTCTGATCTATTAGGCACTACACCGCCACTGGTCATCGGCCAATGCGTTGTTGTGAAAGATAAAGAAACGTCACAACGTCTCTTTTTTGGCTTCCATGAAAATGACAAAATAAAATTAGATGATTTACCTTTTAAAGGCGCTGGTTCAGATAGAAATCCAGCTGATATGGCCGAATTTAGAAAGTGGTTAAATCAAGCTGAAGACTTAAATAAAACTTTTTTTCATACTGAAAAGCAGGATGAATGGAAAAAACTACTGGATAGCAAAGGCGTTGAACATGATCTCTTAGCTAAGCAGATTGATTTTTGCCGCAGTGAAGGAGGAATATCTGACTTTGCGTCATTTAAAGATGAACATTCTTTTCTAGAACAGTTTTTTAAATTGGCTATAGATGAGGGCACCGCAAATCAAGCTCATGAAACATTACATAAAGCCAAAACTGATTTCAAGGAAATACCTATTCTTGAAGAAAAACAGAAAATTCTAGAAAAGCTAGTTAAATGCTTTCAACAACTACAGCCATTAGCCCAACATTACCAGCAATACACAACAAAAATTCAAGAACAGGATACACGATTAAGAACACTGGGCGAACAGATCCAATTACGATTGTTATGGCTAGATCAACAAATTGATTCTTTCAAAAATAAAGCCACCCAAACTGCGCAACAATTAATAGTTAATCAGACTAACCTTAATGACTTAGAAAATGCAATTAAACAAACAATCTTCACATTAAAGGTCTTGGAGCAAACTCAAGCTGCACAAAAGTTAGAAGAAGTACAAAACCTATTAATTCAGACTGAAGAAGAGCTTGCCTTAACTAAAGCAGTGATTGCATTAGATGATCTGGAAAAGGTTCTGACACAACAAACCAAATTAACTCAACAAATTAATTCAGCGAGTAGTGAAATTGAACCCGTTGAAAAACTACTTAAGCAATCGGGAAGTCATTTAATTGCCGCCTATGAGCAACAGTCAAGAACAATAAAACAAAACTTGGAGCACGTAATAGGTGAGATTAAAAATGTTGATAATCAAATAAATAAATCAACGATTCATCAAGAATCTATTAACAAACAATTAGAATCCCAAAGAAAAATTTCGCTAAAAGCAGAACAATGGTTTGAAATTTATGAAGAGCAATTAACAAAATTAGCTGAAAAAAATCACTTGTTGGAGTTGGATCAAAAACAATTAGATGTCATTCAGGCAAATGAATATTGGAAAGAGATTTTAACTAATTCAAAAAGTATAAAAACCTCTATTACTGAGATCATCGAGCAAAATAAAAATGAACTTAAAAAGAAACAAACCCATGTAGCCTGTTTATCAGAGACAATTACAACACTAGCTACATCTATTACACATCTTGAAGACCAATACAATACAGCCCAAAAAAAGCGTGAAATCCTCGAAAATAATACCGAACTTTGCAAACTTATACAGGTTGGAATAATCAACCCAGATGATTTGACTGTACAGGAAAAGTTGAATCAATATATTGAAAATTTAAACTCATCAATCACATCGACTAATCAAAAAATTGAAGATTTACTTGCTCAAAAAGATAGCTTAGAGAACGACAGGCTAGCTAAACCCGATACAGATATTGAAACTGCTTTGGCGTATTTAACGGAACAAGGTCTTGAAGCAAAATACTTCCCTCATTATCTTGCTAGCCAGAATTTAAAACCAGAGGATGCTCAGACTCTAGTTGAATCGGATCCTGCCCGATTTTATGGAATCCAAGTTAACAACCTATCCGCTACTCACAATGCATTAAGAGAAATTAACCGCAAAGAATTGGGCCTAAGTCGTCCTATTGTTATTTCTGAAAGCTGTATTGAAATAGAAACTAGTCATGACCACTTTATTTTGCCTGTTAGAAATGATGCTGCTTACAACGAAGAAGCGGCTGATGTTTTACTACTGGAAATAAATTCTGAGCTAAGCACCTTAGAAGATAAACAAACGAATGATGTTAATGAATTAGAAAATCACAAAAGAATTCAGTTTGACCTAAAAACTTATCAGGAACAATATGGAGCCACTTGGCTTCAAAATAAAAAGACTGAAATTGAAAATAAAATAATTGAAAAAAATGGACAAGAGCAACAGAATAAAGAAACTCTAGTTCAAATAAGTGATATTGAATCAATCCAGCAAGAACTTTCTACCAATTTAGAAGTTGAAACAGAAAATCACCAAACCGCACAATCTCATGTTGATGCGATAGAGCACTTTATCGAAAGTTATGAGACGGACAAAGCGGGTAAAATATCAGAAAAGACTGTGGCTGAAAAATTAATTTCATCTCTTACAATTGAACATAAACAAGTTGAATCGTGTCTTACTGAATTTTCAGAAAAGAAAACTTCATTAGAAGAAAAACAAAATGAAATTACCGATAATTTAGAAGAAAACAAAATATCTATAAGTAAAGTTATCTACAAACTTGACCTGCCCATTCAACTCCATGACTCACATAATATCAAACAACTTGAACAAGAATATTCTACAAATCAAGAAATCCACACTAACTTATTACATGAAAAAGGCTTATCTAGTTTAGAAGGAAAACTGGATCTGTTAAATGCTCAAGTAGAGGAAAGGCAAAAAAATTATGAACAATCAAAAGGATCCTTAACTACTAAGAAAATCAAAGAAAAACAACAGCACTTACATCGAAATGGAATTAACTTACATAAAGAAGAAAGCAACTTAGGTGAACAAGAAAAAACTCTTATTGAATCAGTAGGTCAACATAAGGGTAAACAAGACAGTGCCGTTCATGAGGTAAACGAGTATCATCAAAAACATCCTGAAATTTCTGAATTGACTGAACCATCTACTAAGGGTGAACTCACCTCTCATCTAAAGGAACAAGAAGATAGTAAAAAGGACATAGATAAAATAATCGATAAACTGACTCAATCTATTGATGATGTTAAAACTAAATCAGGTTATCTAGAATCTGAAAAACGTATTGTTAGCGCCACTATTAAACAACTTCCTGATGATTTATTTGGTTCGCTCCCCATTGAGCAGGATTTATCAATTGCAGAAAACATTATCTCTGATGATATTTCAACTCAACTGGCAAAGGCAAACAAGGATAAAAGTGAAACTCTTAATAAAAGGAGTTTTGCCGAAAAAGAAGTAAAACAACTTTTTGACACTCAAATTGCCCCTATCGTACAAAACCCTGAAAATAAATCCCTTCTTGGTGTAATAGCAATAGATATTAATAACCTATCAATACATCAATTAATTAATAAACCTAAACACAATTTTGACACGCTGCAAGAAGTTTTCTTGGTCGTAGAAAACAAAATTCAGACCAACAAGAAAAAATTGGATTTTATTAATAGCAGTCTTGACCGACTTCTCTTTGAAGCCGATGATGCCTTACACCAGGCTTTTAAAGTTAAAATACCTGCTGATATGCAGCACTACAGTAAGAAGCCTATATTAAAGAGCCGACTAGAGACTAAGAACAAACTTAGAAACTCTTTATCTTCAAAGCAGCGTCATGACTTATATCATTCCCATATAAGAAAAATAGTAGAGACTGAATCAATTGACGAAAATGGGTATAAATTAGCTGCTAATTTTTTATTAAATGCTTATGAAACCGTATTAGCTGTCGACAATACCAAGCAGAAAAATGGGCTCAATATAAAAATCATCAAACCCGATGATGTTGAAGTCGACTATATCCCTGTTAACAAAATGATAGGAAGCGGTGGTGAAGGTTTAACCGCTGGGATATTACTCTATCTTGTAATTGCAAACATCCGTAATCTTGCAATGGGGAAAGGCAGTTATGATAGTCATGGTAGTTTTTTACTATTAGACAACCCTTTTTCTAAAGCTAATAAAGTTGATTTAATTAGGCCTCAAACCACACTTGCCAAAAATCTAGGGATTCAACTTATTTTTGCAACAGGAATTGAAGACTTAAATGCAGTCGGAGAGTTTGAGCATATTATCCGTCTACGAAAAGCTCGAAGAGATATGCATACTAAGCGTCAATATGTGGAAATTGAAGAAAAAAACCGTAAAGAACCAGCTCAAGGAACCCATAATTGGGAAAAATATAAAATTGAATCAGCAGAGTACAGTTTTAGCAATGCACATGAAAAAGAGGTATTGCAATGAAAGAAACAGAAACATTCATGTCTTTTCTCTCTATGGGAAAAGGAAAGAAAAAAGACTTTGAGAAAATTATTAGTGCACACCTTCAAGCCTTTCCTGAATATAAAAATCGTTCAGAACAAAGCCAACATCTAAGAAATATCATTGACTATCTTGCAAACGAAGAGAAAATATCTCTCCCATCTACAAGTGGAAGTGGCTGGAGAGTTGGAAATCCAAATTTACCTAGCTGGGTAACCATTAAGATGACAAAGTCTGCTACTAGAACTATTCCGACAGATTATGATTGGCACCCTAAATTAGCGTCCTTTATAGATAATCTAAACATCAAACAAAAAGAAGCTGCTTTTCTAATAAGTGAATATTTAAAACAAAATGGCAATAAAGGTAAGTTTGAGTTTTTAATCCCTCGCAGAGAAAGATCTTTAAAAATATTTAATGATGAAAAAAGACTTGATAGCCTTTCTAACAAAGGTATGATTTTAAGTGGCAACCTATCCTTAGAAGACCTTGGTTGCTACGATGTTGGTTGGCCTATGCCCTACAAACAACCATCAGAACATTGCCCCAACAAACCTTTCCTCATTATTGAAAACCACCATACGTTTGAAAGTTTCACTAAATGGAATGAAATTTCAAGGCACTATTCAGGTATTGGATATGGTGCTGGGGAAGCTTTTTCTACCTTAGAAAGTGATCGTATTGAAGATATTATTGAACCATTACATGCTAGTGAAATACACTACTTTGGCGACATCGACCCCAAAGGAATAAGTATTCCTGCACGGGTTAATAAAGCTCGAATAGAAAAAGGCTTGTACTCTATACTACCTGCTATTAATTTGTATGAATGGTTACTAAAGAATGGAATTCAACGACCAATTTTAAAAGGAAAACAACACAAATATATTACAGGTTGGTTACCTGAACACTTAGAAGAAAAAATTGACCACTTATTTTCAGAAGATAGATGGCTCCCTCAAGAAGCCTTGGGGATCACAGAATTACAAACCAAACAAATCAGACTATAAATTGTACGGTCTTAAACTTGGTCGAACAACTAATTGACTCCACACACACCTATAAAAGGAACTTAAAAGTGCCACAATTAAAAATGTACCCAGCTAACAAGGGCGACTCATTTCTAATCAACTTAGACCCAATTGTTGCTATGGTCGAAATTGGTATTTTTAAAATGGAGCATATTAGGCAGCTTGAGCAGATGTGTGATTTGTAATTAAAATAGTTGCTTCCACTATATTTATTTGCAGTGAATAAACAAACCATAGAGATTTATAGCTTTAATACAATACTTGAGTATCAGGAAAGGGGGGGGTAAATACTAGTTTTTCAGCAAAAAATTAGTCACAGAAACCTTATTTAAAAAAACTAATCCCCGCCCCCTCTTTGATAAAGAGCGGGCTCCATACCAAAACCATTCTTTTAAGATTCGACCAAAAGTATTTGTTAATTCAATAACTTGGAATTCGTATTAACTTATCTGCAGGCAAAAAAAAACCATCAACTCAAAGAATTGATGGTTTTTTAATATGGCGTCCCCAGGGGGGTTCGAACCCCCGTTACCGCCGTGAAAGGGCGGTGTCCTAGGCCTCTAGACGATGGGGACTAAGACTTTACAACTTTGTTACCATAAATATGGTGGAGCCAGGCGGGATCGAACCGCCGACCTCAACACTGCCAGTGTTGCGCTCTCCCAATTGAGCTATGGCCCCTTAGTTGAGTTCCATAATTATACAGCTTATTTATTGTTTGTCTAGCTTTTCTTTTATAAATGCTATTGCTTTTTGCATTCTGGCTAAAGTCTTTTCTCTGCCTAATAAAGATAATGTTATATCAATTGCTGGTGAGACTCCTGCCCCAGAAATGGCGACTCTTAAAGGTTGGGCAACCTTACCTAGCTTCAATTCCATTGCGTCAGCTGTATCTAGTACAATTTGGTGAAGTTTTTCACCATTCCATTCTTCCGTTTGGCTAAATGCATCTAATAAAGCTTGTAACACTTCATCAGATCCGGCTTTAAAGTTCTTTTTAGCTGCTTTTTCATCATAAGATTCAAAATCATTGTAAAAATAGTGACTTGCTGCTGCCATTTCTACCAATGTTTTACTACGTTCTCTTTGAGCTTTAACTACTTCAACTAAAGCTGGGCCGTTTGCAATATCTAAGCCTTGATTATTCATGTGCCATTCTAAATGTTTAGCAACATGCTCTGGCTCACCATTCATAATATATTGATGATTTAACCACAATAGCTTTTCTGGGTTAAAAGTAGACGCTGATACATTACATCCATCAAGATCAAATAGTTTTATCATTTCATCAATAGAAAATATCTCTTGATCACCATGTGACCACCCTAACCTAACTAAATAATTTAGCAGAGCTTCTGGTAGAAAGCCTTCATCACGATACTGCATTACACTCACAGCACCATGTCTTTTAGATAGCCTTGCGCCATCAGAACCTAGAATCATAGGTACGTGCGCATATTTTGGTAATTCAGCACCTAATGCTTTAAGGATATTAATTTGTCTAGGTGTGTTATTTATATGGTCATCACCTCTAATAACATGGCTGATTCCCATATCCATATCATCTACTACAACTGTTAGGTTGTATGTTGGAGTACCATCAGATCGAGCAATAATTAAATCATCCAATTCTTTATTGGCAACAACAATATCACCTTTAACTATGTCGTTAATAACGACTTCACCCTCTACAGGGTTTTTAAAGCGAATTACACCTTCTGTATGATTAGCATCTTTACATTTACCGTTATAACGAGGTTTCTCTTTATTGGCTTTTTGCTGTTCCCTTAATGCATCCAACTCTTCACGTGTACAAGTACAGTGGTAAGCATCACCTTGATCTAATAACTGCTGGATAATTTCTTTATAACGATCAAAACGTTGTGTTTGGTAAAATGGTCCTTCGTCATGCGTTAGCCCTAACCAATTCATACCATCAAAAATTGCATCAACAGAAGCTTGAGTTGATCGTTCTAAATCAGTATCTTCAATTCTTAATATAAACTTCCCACCTTGCTTCTTGGCATATAACC
>Ga0209826_1002182_pt1 | contig 13070 bp, 7 predicted proteins | sample GOMGulsemesocosm_5_FD_184637 | JGI IMG/M metagenome (GOLD analysis project Ga0209826, IMG submission 184637) | Methane-oxidizing microbial communities from mesocosms in the Gulf of Mexico - GOM15C Gulf of Mexico (SPAdes) (version 2) | ecosystem: Environmental > Aquatic > Marine > Cold seeps... | reverse complement strand
GCTTTTCTACCTGAATTTTTGCCTTGGACGCATCAAAAAAAGCAGCGTGTTGTTCAACGACCTCCGAGAATTCATGAGGCAACTCCAATTCACTCAGCCAAATAGCCACTTGATCCGTGCGAAAAGTAGCATTCGCCAACTCTACATCAAGCAACCAATTTTGCAGTGGCTCTGGTTGTTTATCTGCTTTATAAATCAAAAAAGATTGCTTTGGCGCTTCACGCAACAAACGATGCTTAAGGCCAAACTCGTCATTCTGAATTTCCACCTTCTCGACACCCTCAATACTCAAAGCATCAAATTCATCTCTCAGCTCTTTCTTGTCGTCGTACCAAAACACGATACGGTGCTTGGAAAAAAGGCGTTCCAGGGCCTGCTGTATCCGATTCTCTATCATACTTTATACTCGTCCTTCACCCTAAGATAGTCCGGGTATTTTCTTCAAGGCTTTACCGAATAATGGGTAATTATGTTTTACGCCATCATCCAAGTCTATTTCTCTATTTTTTCCTGCCAATGGGTATAAAACATCTCTTTCATAGTCGTTTACTTCATCAATCACCTTGTTAATTTTGGCAACCGATTTAATGGCTTGTGTTTTTTCTTTTGGGCTTGCAGACGTACTGATTTCTATTTGCTCATAACTTTCCTTACGGGCAATTAGCTTGGTACGAAATTCACGCAGGTAATCATTAAGCACAACACTCACTGTATCGGCCCGGTAACGGTGCATATAGATCAACACATTGAAAGAACCTTTCGGACTGGAAAACATCCAGTAGATAGGGCGTTTTTTATAGCGCTTTACATGGTCGGCATAGAAGTCTTTTAAAAAGAACTTTTTAATGTTTTTTGGTTTACCATCAGTGCCTAGTGCTTGTTCGATAAAGCTTAGGTTTTCAGTAAAGTGTTCTTCGCCAAAAGTGATTTTTAAGAATTGTTTAAAGCGTTCGGTGATATCGTCTTCAAACCAATCGCCATCGAAATCCATCAGCGGGATAACGTTATCATCATCGGGCAAAAAGGATGGATTAGGGACTTGTTTTAGATAGTTTTCGAGGGTGTCACCTTGGTTGGCTAGGATCAGACCTTCTTTGTCGAGGGAGTAGCGACCGAACATGCAGCCTACGGCGTAGGAGATAAATTCTCGCATGGTGTCAGCGCGTAATAAAGCTTCGAGTTCTTCGTCTGTTTTATTACCTTTGTAACGGTAATGGGGGTTACAGGTTAAGGTTATTTCTTTTAAGGGAACTTCAGGTGTTATCTCATCTTGTAATCCATAAGAATCTATAAAAATACGATTATTTTCTTGTTCCATTTGTTGCATTTCAACAACCAAAGATAACCATTCTGATTTTATATTTTGATATATGGAAGATAAGTTCAGTGCAGAGTCACGAGCGAGAATAAGAGGCGAGCACCTAAAATGCCAAGAGATTTCAAATGAATCCCAATCCTTTTTTGAAATAGCTATAATTGAGCTAACATCACTCGCAACCTCCTCGGTTATCAATTTTTCAATAAAAGGCAAAACTGATATATTGCCAGGCTGACACTCAATGGTTGGGTTGATAGCTTTCAATATCTGCGTAGCAGGCTTAGATGCAAGAAAACCTAACACTGGTTTCAGGTTTTTCTCATCAGTGAAATATGAGGACCCTTTATTGTCAAACAAGAATCCAGGTTCTGAAAATCTAATTCCAAAATATGACGAGCTAGTTGCGGTAAAGGTTAAACAAGGTTTAAATATATAATCCAAATTAAAGTTATGGCCCCATACCCTATCACCTGAAGGATGTTTCAGATTTTGTAGCAGATCACCATCGTGCTCCCAATTAACGACATAATCATTGTTTCCATACCACCTCCGAAAAGGCCCTCCTTTATTATATGGAAACCACTTATAACAAGAATCGTCTGCCTCCTCTCTAGACGTCATATCAGGACCAAATTTAGATTGTGAAATTTCGCTCCAATAACGCACGTGAAGTTCATTATTTCCAGTGGCCATTCCAAGTCGTGGTTCTCCAAGTTCTCCCAGAGAGATATTTTCATTGAAAATAGATCTAACTCTTGAACTCAGCCAATACGCAATCGGGCTTCCTGGTATATTCCCAAAATCCTCAGCTGAAGCGCGAAAGAAATATTGCTCCATATTTTTTTCGTTTTTACTACTCATCATCTATTCCTTCTTCATCCGCACTTGGCTGCACTTTATCAAGCTGCTGCCATTCGTCTGCAATCGTTTTCCAGTCAACTTCACGCTCTTCTTTTCCTGTCCATACATCCCAAAAATCAGGATCATCCGATTCTGGTCGCTGTTCTGCTGGTAGGTTGCTCATTTGTACCAGTACAGGCAGCTCAGATGCCCAGCCTAATAAAACAGCATGACGTGCAGGTAGTGAGGGTAAGTCTCTTAATAAACCGCGTAGATTATCAGGCACCAATTTTTGGATCAGCTCCTGATCTTTATCGTTGCTTATGCGATGTAATAAATAGCTGTTACATTGGGAAAGCACGGTAGGAGAAAGTTCGCTGGGCCGCTGAGAAGACAGCAACAAGCCCAAACCAAACTTGCGTCCTTCCCTGGCTATCTTTTCAAACACCTGACAACACACCGCCGCTGTATTTTGATTTTCGGCATCTTCTTTGTAACGTTTGATAAAGGTGTGCGCTTCTTCCATAACCAGAACTGTTGGTAACACTTTACCTTTATTGGCTTTTCGGTAACGCTGTAACGATTCCAGAGTCATACGGGCAATAACTGCGGTGATTAAATGTACTACTTCGGCAGGCACCAAAGAGAGGTCAATTATGGTAATAGAACCATTAGATGCCTGCTTGTCACCAAGGTATTCAGTGAGCCATTTGTCCAGAGTTGTGCCATCATTTTTGCTTATAATCTGCTTCATACGATTATCAGAAAGCAGGGTTCTGATACGAATCAACATAGTTTCGACATACTCTGAAACATTGAGCAGCTCAGCATTGGCTTCAACACTTCGCAATAATTGATCGCCTGTAAACTCTCTAGGTATGTCGGCATCTATGGGGAGAGTATCCGTATCACTACCACCAAACTGCTGATGAGCCAATTTGGCAAGCGCTAATAAACTATCAACTTCGAGCCGTGTGAAATCATACTGAGGGTATTGACCCGTACGGTTGTTTTCAAATTCTTCAATCTTTTGTTTAAGTAAAGTTAATGAAGATGACTCTCCTTCATTAAAAGAATCATCTTCAACAAGCCCTTCTTTCCATAATTTTATTTTTTCAAAAAAATTCTTGGGGTGTGGGAAGTTCGCCCAAGGTCGCCCAGCACTTTTTTCAATTTGAATGATGCTAACCAATGTGCGTAAAAATCGACGCATATCATGGCTTGGTGTTACAGCTGTATTCATTGCACCATCGCGCACTGAGCGTAGCGCCTGTATCAACGTGGGCCGCTGAGTTTTCCCACTAGCCTGCGTAAATGCACTCCACTCCGCACTATTCCACAACCACAGGGGAACTTGAAGTTGCTGTTTATCGTTATTCGGCTCTACAGCAAAGACATTAACCTTACCCATATCTGTAAAGGTATTGGCGTATTCTCCATTGGGGTCGAGAATGATAAAACGGGCATTAGGCTCTTTTTTTGCTTCCACTTTGGCTGCCTCTAGCGACCATCGAATCAAACCAGCTACCGAGCAGGATTTACCACTGCCCGTATTACCCAGTACCGCCAAATGACGACCAAACAAGCGATCTGGGTTGATTTTAACTTCGGCATTTTCGGCCAGTGGGCTAGTTCCAATTTTCACATGCCGATGTTCACCCGATTCTACAATGGCCTTTAGCTGATCTTGCGTGGGTAGAAGCACAGGGGTTCCGATAGAAGGGAAGGATTCTACGCCACGACTAAAAACAAAGTTTCCATTGTCAGCATGCTTCAAGCCACCCAGCGGGTTAAGACTCATTTTCCGTAAAGGGTAAGGCAGGTCTATTAGACCAAAATCCTGCATGCCTTTGCGTTTCGGGTATTGAGAATGCTCTATCGTAATCCACTCAACCTGAGCTACCAGGTAACCATTGTCAGCAGAAATTAATACATAACCATTAATACGTGGAAATGGGCGTGCGCTGCCAGTATTCAATGCTACTGAATCGGGCGCTTCAATATCCAGTTGTACTTTAATTTCATCAGGCGAAACAAAATGCACACTGCCAATTCGCAATGACTCTGCATAAGCCATAGGAGAATAGCTCATAGTCCTGTTTCCCCTTGTGGCGACTTGACTATATGTTGTTTGGTTTCTGCGCCCATGCGCCTATTCAGCAATTCACCCATACGGAATGTTGTTTTATCAATGGCGGCTTTAGGCAAGAAATGCTCTGTGAGTTTTTGCAAATCAGATAGTGCAGGGCCAATCAACAGGCTAATTTGTGAAGGTCTGCCCAGTTCTTGGTATGTTTTCATGATGCGACCCAATGGATCATCGTAGGAAATAATCACCAAATGGGTAGATGGAATGGTCAACATATCTCGAATAATACGATTAATATGTTCATCGCCAAAGCTATAACCGTAAGCAACAAGCGTACTATTAGGGCGACAAATTGCTGAGGCAAGATCACGAAACAATTCAACATAGGGGTAGTCTGCTGTTTCGCGATCTTTTGCTGCGTTGGGGTAGATCATCAGTTGATGGCTGCTTACATTCTGTAACCCTGGTGCTTGCAGGTAAGGTTCAATTTTATCTGCACCAAAAGGCAAGCCAATACGTCGTATATCATCACAGGTCTGTACCCAGTCCAGCGAGCCGTGCAGTTTTGTAAAACGAGCAACACCTTCTAGATAGCGCGGTTCACCACGTATTCCTGGTGGGTTGTAATGCATATCCAGATCAAGGCGTGAAGAGCGAAATAACGGTGTCAAATTGCCAACAAAACGATCCAGCAAATGTAATCCTGCCAGCTCTGAGCCCATCTCAATCAAACGATCATAATTAGTGGTGAAAATATTTAACCGATCACGAGTGCCCGTGCGACTGGCAAAACTCATTAAAAAAGTAACGAGTATATTGAGCGCTTTTTCTCGTTTTTCGGTTGCTGCCATAGCGATGTTGGTTTCGCTTTGAAGTATGGAGCGAGAAAATTCATCCAATGTGCTGATTACTTTTTGCCTTAAATCATCTGCTTTTTTATCATCAATAATTTCCAACCCGCGTAGTAATTCATTTGCGATACGTAGCTGATCTTCTAGGTTGCCTTTTTTTCTTCCAGATTTTCCTGCTGATTCATCGGCTTTCTTTGTAATGGAACTGCTGTATCCTTCAGGCCACTCCACTGCTTCCATGCTCGCCGCACCATTATCGGTAGCTAAGTGATGAATGCCGTGCGTTAAGCCTGAACCCGCTAATAGGGATAGATGTTCTGACTGAAATAGCGCCGTTAACCAAGGTTCAATACGCGAACGCAGTATTTTTATATCAAAATCATCGTCTTGGTTTACCCACGATGCAGAGCTACCATCAGCCAATTTAAAATAACCTTCTTTACCCTTTACTGATTCAAAATTAACTGGCTGCGAGTCATCTTGGGTTTTAATAATGTTTTTTTCCTGGCTCATTTATTTCTCTCCACCTTCCACTAAACGGTATTTTTGCAAACGGCTATTGGGTTTGTCGGCTATGGTCATTTCAATTACGCCTGCCTGTAATGCGGGTAATAAGTAGCGTTGGCGAAAGGATTTCTTATCGGATAATTTTAACGTAGCCATTAGTTCTGCTCGGCTCATTCCAGCAGTATTTTTGTCACTACTTAGCACGGTTTTTAAGGTGCGTATTGGATCATCTAACTGTTCAGCTCTGTCACGATTAACTTGGGGGGTAACTGGAGGGGTTACTTGGGGGGTAGCCTGTTGATCTCGGCTGTCTAAGGTCGATAAGATAACCTGTAACATAAATTCTAAAAATGCAGCGGAGTCACCGGCTTGTGTGCTTTTATTTAGCGCGTGGTAGTAGTCTTGCTGGCTGGCAAAAATCATGCTTTCGATGGGTAGTTCTTGAAAAATGGGATTCCAGTGAATTAACACTAAGGACTGCCACAAACGCCCCATTCTGCCATTGCCATCTTCAAAGGGGTGTATAAATTCAAATTCATAATGAAAAATAGAGCTTGCCACCAAGGGGTGTAGTTCCGTTTGTTGTAACCACTGAAAGAGGTCAGCCATTAAAGCAGGTACTCGGTTGGCTGACGGGGCAATGTGAACAACACCTGCATCACCTATAACGCCCACTGCTTTAGCGCGATAGTGCCCTGCGCTGGTGAGTAAATCGGTCATTAGCATGGCGTGGGCGTTGAGTAAGTCTTGCTCAGAATTGGCTTGCCACTGAGGTAGCTGTTCATATACTTTGCTAGCATTGCATACTTCTTGAATCTCTCGTGCGGGGGCGATAACGCGCTTGCCTTCCAAAATGGCGGTTATTTGTTGCTCACTCAGGGTATTGCCTTCTATGGCCAAGGTGCCTTGTATCGTGCGAATGCGGTTGGCGCGGCGCAGGCGCAATGAGGCTGGCGGGCTATTTTGTAAGCGCCCTACGCGCTCGGCAATATCGGCAACCAGTGAGAGCATCGCGGCGGTTACGGTGCAAGGTGGTTGGTAGGCTTTGCTCATAATATTCCTTGCAATGCCTTTTGGAAAAGCTCTATTTTTTCCGCTTCTGACTTCCCATCCACTAAACGTAGATATGCGCCTTTATATTGGGGGTTGCAGTGGTTTTCTAGCACGAATGCTGTGGTGGAAACCACTTCCCCACCAATGCTATCAAATGCTCTCGTTCCAAGGTGAGCCATTGACAAGATGGTAGATTGGCTAAGAATTTTGGATCTTAATTTTTCAAAAGAAGATAAAAACATCCAACTCTGCATTGTAATCATAGCTGTTACCCCAGTTGGTACAGCCAGCTCTAGATTTCGCTCGATGAACATAGCAAACATATCAGATTTACTATTTGGATAATTACCCTTAACCCATTTAGCCATTTTAGCATTCATTCCTTTGCCGCCCATATAAGGAGGATTTGCCAGGACTACATGATATTTCTGACTGAGATAATCGGCTTGATCTAGCACCTTCAATATACTTTTAAATGTAGGTGTATTAATTTTAGCAATCTGCTCGTTAGGTAAAGCCTCTGAATGGCCTATTGTTAAATTAGCCCTACGCTTTAAATCAATAAGAACATCTTTGATATTCTTAGGGTTAATAATATCCGTAGTTATTAATGATCCAAAATTTCCCGCGTCTTCAAACTTGTTCAACTGGGATAATAGGTGTACCGAAAAAACATCTTGCCCAAGAGTTGTTTGTATAGATTGTAGAGCCTCCCCAGAAAAGTGGATTTCCTCTAAACGACATATATTTGGCTTGATCGGATTTCGAAAGAAGCGACGGCGATTATTACTCTCATCCTGAGGGTTACCTTTAATACCTTTCATGCTCAATGAAAAAGCTGCTAATTCTGCCGCACGTTCGTCAATTTCAATTCCGTAAAGGTTTTTGGTGAGAATCAACTCTGGAATATCCGCTGGGTCATATCCGGCGTCCAAATAGATCGCATACAGCAAGTCATAGGCGTATGTAAGCATATGACCTGAGCCACAAGCTGGATCACATATTTTAATTTCTTCTGGGCTGTTTATCTTTAAGACGTCATCTTCGGTTTCCATTGGCTTGATGTAGTAATCCATCTGCTCAATAACTTTTGAACTTGGGTTGTTCAGCATCCATAGACGGCCAAGGGAGTTTTCTACCAAATAACGTACAATCCAGTGCGGTGTAAATAACTGGGTGGCTGCGGGAATATTTTCTGGGGTGATTTTTTTGTTCTTTTTTAAACCGGCAAAAACTTGGTCTTTCTTTTCAGAAATATAGAACTGATAAAGCCAGCCAATTGACTCTACCGATCCACAAGCTTCTGGTGTCATCGCCTCGCGGGTATAGGCCAAGATCGAATTGCCTGACAATAAATCATCAGGCATGAGCAGTTCGGTATAGCCTTCAATACGCTCAAAGAGGTAAGGCATAATACGGTGATAGTCATTACAGACTGCCACGATTAATAGGCGATAGGCCTCTATCTGCCCATCCCGACTTTTAACCGAGCCATTTAACAGGCCAAATATTTTCTCTAGTGTTTGGTCATTGACAATAGCTTCATCAATATGGCCTGCCTTTGCTTCAGCTAATATTTCAGGCTGAAACTGGCCAGCTATAGGAGAGATCACCATAATACGACTGTATTGGTTAACATCCATAAAGCGAAGTGCACAAAAACGGTTAAACCAAACATACGCAACGTGTTCGATAAGCTGCTCTTTCCCCTTGCTTGCTAACACCTTGTCCAGTCTTTCAACTACCTGCGGCAATTCGCGTCGAGCAGCACTATCTTCTTTAATGACTTGCTCTAGCTTGCTGCCCACCTGGTCGATTAAGCTGCGGCGTGCGTATTGGGCGAATTTTTTTAGTCTTGATGTATCCATGAATTATATTTTTTCTCTAATTGTCGCGTTTACTTAAACGTTCAATCGGCCATTCTGAAAATGTTCTATTCCACATATCTACAGATAAAACAGCACACTCAGAAATATACTTTTTCTTCCAGCCTGGGCCTTCATTTTGAATATTACCTACTAACCGGTCTTTGAAACCAGCTAATATACCGAGTTGCATAGCCTGATCAAAAGCATCCAAACCTAGAAGCACTACATACGTAAATGGCTTATCGTCTCGCTCCAACAAATGAAGGAATAAATAGGAGCCTCTAACTTTTGGAACTAAGTCCTGCGTTAATACTGAATTATTTCTTAGTCGCTCTGCATAGGCAGAGCGACGCTCTTCAGGTGCGTCTCCGTTCGAAGGATCTTTTACCTCAATAAGCAAAATATCGTTTTCTCGCTCTATAACGATGTCAACCAAATTCAGTTTTTCAGGAAGCGGGCGCCCTTCCGCATCAAGCTCTTCCCACTTCAAATCTTTTGGAAACGAGAACTCAAGATCGGAGTCCCTTTCAGTTTTAAACTTATCCATAAGTTATCCTAACGCTCGTTCTACTTCAGCATCATATAATTCTGCATAAGCATCAGAAATAGCTGAACGACTAATAAGAGAGTAGTCATCCGATGAAATACAAATAAGATCACCCGTGTCTGGGTCTTTGCTTAGATGATGATATTTTATACTGTCGCCTAGTTTTTCATTCTTATTAGCAAGAAGGTCAAACCATTTTAAAAGCACATAATCATGAGTCGCGATAAACACCTGCTTTCCATTACGAGAGATATCCAGAAGCGAAGTAACTATCATTTTCATTAGCTGTGGATTGAGATTCGACTCTGGCTCATCCCAAAATAGAGGACTTTTTGCAGAATTATTGATACTTCCATTCAAAATTAATTGCTGAATCATCCCCAGTTTACGATAGCCTTCTGCTGTCATCGTTGTAGATATTTCGCTATTTTTTTCCGCATTGAACCAATAGCCGTCCTTTTTACTTTTATATTCTTCGTATGCTCCCGCAACAAAATAATGATCTTTTTCTCGATAACGATACTGCCCACCTATATTTTTACATAACAGCTTTAAAACCCCGCCCAATCTTTGGTCCGTATTCAACAAATCCCTTTCATTCAAAGTTTTTCCATTAGTAAAGGCGCCGCATAAATCAACAATTGTATCGTCAAATAGGGCTTGTAATTGCTTTGTGTCAACCACACCACTGTCAATTGCAGGAAGCAGCGTTAATACCTCCTTTGTGGGAATAAAAACCCCCGCCTCTACGTCGGGAGCTTGGGGGGCACTTAAAACAACATCTGATTCTTTAATACCTAACCCGAAAGAAACTCCGTAACCATCTTCTATGGCTATTTTACAATCGCTACCAACAGCCCTATTGACTAACCCAGCAACTCTTCGACTTCTAGGCTTAAACAACCCTGTTAATATTTGCTTTATAGTTTCTTCTGAGGTTTTACTTTCTTTAACTTCCGTGATCTTACTTAAGGCATAGGCAGCCTTTAGAACCTGTGTTTTCCCACAACTATTTTCACCAACAATAATATTGATTTGAGAGGAGCAGTTTAATTGGATTTTTTTAAAAGCAGAGAAATTATCTAACCTGATTTTACTAATCATAACTGCACCTTCTTTCCTTCTTGAATGGCCTTAATTAATGCTTCTTTATATTTTTCAATGTACTGTTCAACATCGTCTTCGTTTGCCAACCAGGGTTTATGAAAGTCTACATTTACAGTCCTTGCTGAAATAGTTACTGACTTAGAAGGCTTAGGGCTACTTTCCTCTCCGGCACCACTTTGTTGCGCTGTACTAACACTTGAGCTTTTTTCCTTTTCATCATCAGAGCTTGCCGCTGGACTTGGCTGGTTCCATGCCATAAGTTGTTCAACAAGTAGCGAATAATGCCGCTCTTCAAACCGATGTGTTTCATCTCTTACCATAGCGATAAGTGTTTGTGCATTGATTTTAGTTTTCACCTCAGAGAAAGCACTATTTAACTTCTCCTGTTTTTCAGCGTCCAAATTTTGGTATTCATCAAAGCCGATGAATTTACTTTCAAGTGCCTCAATAACATTAATAGCTTGCTGTTTTTCTTCCTTAACTTGCTCTTCAAGCTTCTGGTTTAGCAATTCGATATCGGCTTTTAATTGCTGAACTGAATTACCTTTATAAATTTTGGGGTCAACTAGAGCTGCTGATATACGCTGACATTCATCTCCATCGACATAATCCAAATTAGGCGCTTGTGATTCTAGCAACTGCCTAGCACTATCAAAACTAGTTCTATTTGCCCCCTTCATAAACTTGAGGATGGGATCAATCGTCTTTTCTTTATGGTCGAACCATTGATCTTCATTGGATGTTAGCTCTGTCATGAACCATGTATAGGGCTTAGCTTTTAACTCCTGTAACTCCGATACAATAGCAGACAAGGCTCTTAAAAATGGATACTGCGTGGCTTGCGATAAGCGTTTATCCAGCTCTATAGATTGCTCAAAAAAGCCTTCTTGCACTTCTTTAGCAAGCGCCTTCACTTCTGTTGCATGAGCTACTTTTTCAAAGTAATCATTGTAAAACTCTTTTACTTTACGGATTTGGGACTGGCTAAATTCCACTTGCGGGTCAAGTATAAGGCTGCCGTGCAAAGCCGTATTTCTTAGCGCTCTGGCAAGCTCTGAATCATCAAGTAGGTTGGTCGATTCTCTAACTTCAACTTTTGCACGTCCGCATAAATGTGCAAGCGTGCAAAGAGTGGCCGCAAATGACCAACCATACGGTTTACTTTCAAATTTTTCTAAGAGTGATTTAACAGTTGTCCGAATCCCTCCACGGCTATTACTTTGCACAAAAGACAACATCTCTTGCTGTGGCTCTGGTAATTGAGCCTCATCTCCAAATAAACCTTGTTCTGCCTGAGTAAGGATTTCCGCTATTTGATTCTCATTATATTGAACGCTACGAAGCATTTTAAGGTTAGGGTACGTATGCTTAATTAGCTCACCAAAAGCTCGGATCATTTTCCCTTGACCATCTTCTCCACTTAAATCTAAGTCTTGCCCTGCAACAAAGTATTTACCCGAGCCAACTAACTTTGAGGCCAAGTCCTTAAGCTGGTTCAGGCGCTCGGTATTTTGGATACCTTTTTCGGTAAGAATACGTTTAAGACTACCTTGCTGAGACGTTCGTGTTTCATGCGCCACGTATTTTTCTGTTTGCTTGTAAAGAATTAGGTCACGTACAAGACGTTCACTTTCCGGTAGAACAATTCTTAGCTCATGATTAAAGGCCGTGTCCGATTTATGTTTGTTAAACGCATCGCGATGTTCATGAAATGAGGTAATGACATTGATGGTTAGCTCTTGTTCACGCCCTGAAAGGTTATCATCAAGCTTTCGACTAAACGAATAGTCTTGCCCATTTTCATTCCAACGGATTTTTCGTGTTTTTAGAACACCATCGTAGATGAGTTTTTCTAGTTCGCCAGCTACCGCAGAGTTATCCACATCTGTGTTTTTTATTTCTTGCTCTACATCTTGCTCTTCATCGGTAAGGTATTCAAAGTAGTCACCGTTTCGCTGGATATAGGTTTGTTTTTCTAGCAAGTTAAGTGCTTCTTCCACATCTAACTTAAGTGAGGGAATGTCTCGATCAAAGCTGTCTTGCATTAAGATACAAATATTTCTAATCGTTGGTTTAAATTCTTTAACGTATTTAACTAGAAATAGGGCTTTAAGTAAGCGTATTGCAAACTTGTTGTCTAAGTTTTTTTCTGCTTTTAAAATAGATTGTTGAATAGCCGTTTTCAGTGCTGTGCGTATTCCTTCAAACATAAGGTCAAAGGTTGCTAACTCACCTAGCTCATGACTTTTAATCGCAATAGCCACTTGCTGGAACACGCCCAACATAGAACGTTCGCCTACCGAGCTGTGCTTGCCTTCAAAGGCACTATGAGTAGACAGGTTCTGAATGGCCGATTGGAAAAGAGAAAATTGATAAGGCACAAAGGGGTAGCTTTGAATGAAGTGCTCCCTGTCTTTGAAGTTTCTGTAGGTTGCAGAACCATCGGCAAAATCAAAGAGGGTCTTAAAGTTATTTTCTTGGCTATGATATAGATCGCTTAACTGCTCGATGTAATCTTCCCGTTTTTCCAGCAAGCGCAGCTGAATGACTTCGGCAACATCTTGGCTGGTGAGCTTCATTCTATTTTTGAATCGGGCTTGAATCTTTGTGAAGTCATTGCCTTGCTGTTTGCTGCCTTCACCTATTACGCTAGACATGTCTTCTTGTGCGGTTACAACTATCCAAGCTTGACCATTACATTTTGTTGCTAAGCTTTCTGCAACAGTTTGGAGGTTGGTCATTAGCTTTACGTTATCCGCTATGTACTGGCCAACTTCATCAATAAAAAAGTTAAGGCGGAAGTTAGTACCTTTTTGATCGACGTAGCTTTTTATTTGATTAGCAAAATCTTCAATAGAAAGGCGATAGTCTTGTCGGTATTTATCCAGTA
>Ga0209826_1002179_pt1 | contig 13078 bp, 14 predicted proteins | sample GOMGulsemesocosm_5_FD_184637 | JGI IMG/M metagenome (GOLD analysis project Ga0209826, IMG submission 184637) | Methane-oxidizing microbial communities from mesocosms in the Gulf of Mexico - GOM15C Gulf of Mexico (SPAdes) (version 2) | ecosystem: Environmental > Aquatic > Marine > Cold seeps... | reverse complement strand
CATACACAGCCCCGTCATTACGAGGAGCGCCGCGACGTGGCAATCTGAACTACAAACTCGCTAAAGCCATAACCTGTTTAATAGCATCACACGTTTGATTGATTTCTTCATCTACCAATGTGGAGCACACCAAAAACATTAACGAGGTTTCACCCCACTCTTTAGCATTGGGTAATGCACTCAGATAGTCGAAATTATCTCATCAAGCTTCCTTTTTATTTAATACCGCATCCGCTATCTTTTTCAATTGCTCATCCATTGTAACAACCGGTTTCCAACCCAATAAATCACGCGCTTTCGAGCTATCAACCTGCAAAGAAGAAAACAAGCGCACCGCCACATCCTCTTTACCCAGCAACTTTGCCGCAAACGTCATCCAACTCACGGGGACAGGTATAAGCCACGATTTTTTACCGAACGCACTAGCAACCTTACGGAGTAACTGCGTTGTTGAAACATCCTCATTATCAGAAATTAAAAACACCTCATTCGCCGCCTTGGGCGACTTGTTTCTATCTGCACACAAAGCAATAAAATTCACCAAGTTATCTAGCGCCACCAAAGAACGCTTGTTGTGAATAGCACCGAAAGGCAGAGGAATCCCTTTTTGCATCCATTTTGTCAGACTCCCAAAATTACCAGGCGCATTTGCCCCATAAATCAAAGGTGGACGAATAATTACCACTTCCATAGCAGTCTCTTCGGCAATTTGCAATAAACCTTGCTCAGCTTCATACTTAGATACGGCATAGGGACTATGAGGGTGAGCATCGTCTAGCTCTTTAAAAGGCTGCGTTGTAATACAGCCATTTACTCCAATCGAACTAATAAACACAAAACGCTTCACACCTAATTCAGCCGCAGCCCTCGCTAATCGTAATGTCGCATCACAATTCACCTTACGAAATTCAGATAATGGATCAAGCACCTCATCATTCATAATATGAGCACGAGCCGCCGCATGAATAACCACATCAACACTACCCAGCACTAACGGCCAGTTAATATCCGTTTTTGTTAAATCATCAACAACAAATCGTTCAACCCCAACAGGTAAAGCCGAAGCTGCCGACCTTACGCAGCCTACAACATCTAAAGCTTCGGCTAATAACTGACGGATCAGCTCACTGCCAACAAAGCCAGTTGCACCGGTTATAAATATTTTCATAGCGAAGTATTTTGCTTAATTAAAATGGCCTTTGACATATCACTGTAATCCGCCGTAATAACTTGGACCATATTTCTGATACAAGAAGGCTTAATTATTGAGTTAACCTAAACTTTAATAGCTGAAACAATTTAACGGGTAAGCGGAACAATATACAAGGCCAGCAAACAATAAGCCCATTCTCTTTTAAAGAACGCACCATTTCTTTACTTGCAACATAATAACTACGAATGCCTGACGTGCTAACGCCACCCAACCTCATTCTAACCAGAGCTTGATTTAACACCTTATATTTACATTGATCAATTAACAATAACCGAACAAACATATCAAAATCAGCAGCAATCTTATATCCAAGCTTGTAAGAACCTACTTTGTCATAAGCGGATCGTTTAATAAATGTCGCTGGATGCGCAGGCATAAACCCAAACTTTAGTTTCCAGGGTGAAAATTTGGCTGACGAATAAAAACGAACTGGATTAGATAAATTATCTGCGTGAACAAAATCAACATTTCCCATAACCATATCCAACTCAGGACTGGCATCAAACACCTCAGCAACCTCAGAAATCACTTGATTATTTGAATAAAAATCATCCGAATTTAAAATCCCAATCACGTCTCCAGTAGCTAATTTAATGCCTTTATTCATAGCATCATAAATCCCTTCATCAGGCTCTGAAATGAATTCTGTTGTTTTATCTTGAAGCTTCGTAATAGCTCCCAACGTACCATCTGTTGAAGCACCATCAATCACAATATACTCAATATTTTCATAGCTTTGATTAGCAACTGAAAGAATGGCATCTTTTATGGTTTCTTCGTTATTATAAACAACGGTAACAATGGATATTTTCATTTAACTAAGACTTTATATGAACCAACTAAAATAACGGAGCCTATCATAACTTATAGCTAGAGCACTCAAGTTAGCCTAGCCTTAACTGATTAACATTAAATACATTGAAAAGCCTACGTTGGTGATTAAATTGAGAGTAGTCTTCAAAGTAACGTTTCTGCAAAGCCTTAGAAAGGCCTAATTTATCGCTATAATCTTTAAAGCGCAACACACAGTCAGCTAAATCTTGCGGGCTATTAGCTTTAAAATAAAATGGGTAATCTTCGCCTAATAATTCACTAATTAAACCTACTTTTGTTGTTAAAACGGGCGTCCCAACCATCATTGCTTCCAAGATAACCGTAGGTTGCCCCTCATTCCAAGAAGGCAAAATAAGTGCATCCGCTTGATGAATTGCATCAAACTTAGCTTGCCCGCTAATAGTTGAATTGATCGTGATGCAATCATGTTGCAAAGCTAAAGCCTTCAACTCGGATTCATTCTGATTAAAAGCGCCATAACATGTTAAAGCAAGCCTTTCCAATTGCAAAAAAGCAGCCAGTAAATCATAGATGCCTTTTTCTTTAAAATAATTTGAAATAAAGATGAATTGATTATTAAAAACTGTTTTGGTTTGATAAGCGGGTAAGTTAGCCTCATCCAGCACAGCATTCTCAACTACAAAAATCGAATCTTCAGGGAAGTAAGCCGCCATTTCTTGCTTTTGATTTTCAGATAAAACAACCAAACGCCGGATACGTCGAAAACATAGTTTTATAAGAAGACGACTTAACCAATGGTGATGGTAAAAAACAACAAAATCACCTCGATGAAGGTGCATAACAATCCCCCCCCCTGCATTAAATGAAAAAGCATGAACTGCCAGCAATGTTTTTAGCATGCCAAATAGGCTAAGCGAGATAACTATGTAAAAAGATTGGTAAGGTACTACTCGTGATTGTTTCCAAATTTTGGAAATCGCCGTGAGTAACTCCTTAATTTTACTATAGGATGCTTTGTTCACTGAATCTACTTTGGTCTTTTCTTGAATTATATCCACTTCAATGACTTTTGAAAGTAGATCAAGGTTCAGTCGGTTAGCAATACTCACTCCATGAACCACATCTGGAAACAACTCCCCAAAAAATAAAACTTTCAAGATTTACCTCTCAAACTTCGTGGAGTATACAAATGAAATTTAATTAGAAAGTATTTAACTAAATCAACGACCGAAAGCACCATGCCTTTCAAAGATTTATTACGGGCCGCATGGCCAAAGCTGACGCGAAACCCCTTAATAATTGTTTTTGCAGGTTTATCCAAATCCACTCGATACTGAATTAAACAATCGGGCAAATTAGCAAACTTAAAGCCAGCTTTAGCTGCACGATGCCATAAATCTAAATCTTGCGCCTTTCGAAGGCTCTCATCATAGCCTCCGAGCTTCTCTAAAACCACTCGCTTCATAATAATGGTGGGGTGAATCATAGGATTCCTATATTCTAAAGCCTTCACAATAGACTCATGATCTAGGGGCATATCAGTTTCCCCAATAACATTAGATTGCATATCAATTAGAATCGCATTGCTCCCCAAAATATCAACGTCAGGATGAGCCAACATATATTCTAACTGCACCTTAAATCGATTCGGTTCACAAATATCATCCGCATCCATACGGGCAATAAAACAACCATTAACCATCAACATAGCTTTATTTAAAGATTTTGGCAGCCCTAAATTAATATTGTTTTCTATAAAAATTATTCTAGTATCTATTTTCTGATGTGCCTTCAATATTTCAACAGAACAATCAACAGAGCAGTCATTGATAATAATAAATTCAAAATCATCATACGTTTGACTCAAAATACTTTCAATTGTTTCGGCAAGTGTATTCTCATTATTGTAGACCGACAGTATCAGACTAATCATATAGCCCTCATCGAATCGTTTTGTTTAGAATGAAAATTTGATACAGCATATGAAGTAAAAATGCTAATACTAAGATAGTTAAAAACCCCTTGTATAAAACAAAAGTTTGGTACCAATGCCACCTTGGAAGTGTAGCGAACCATACTAAAGGTATAGCTATCAAGAATGAATTCTTTTGTAAAAAAGTTACAGATAAAACCCCGACTATATGTGATATCAAAAATGATAAGAAAACGACCCCAGCTCTACCAAAATTCCAGTATTGCTCAGCTATATCTTGAACCCCCCCCATTGCAAATGCTTCCCCATTAATCTCCATATTCCAAGCTAACGACAGAGGCCTATCTGGCATAATAAATGCAGGCAGGGTACGCGGCAACCAGTCTAAATATGACTGTCCATACAAAAAATCACCAAAATCATGTATATTTATGTATGCAACATGAAAAGTACCTACAACAGAGGATGCAGTATCTAAGTTGAAAAACAATGTACCATCATTAGTAGTTTTAAAAAAAGCGGCTCCGAGATCGTGCAAGAAATCAAAATTCACAGTGTATCTAAACTGCCCACTTATCACGGTAAAAAACCAAGCCATAATAAAAGTTAGCACAGAATATTTTAATAAATTTTTAGACCCATTAGATAAATATTTTATTAAAATAACGGTAACAATGACACCAAATGGGTCTTGCCTTACTCCTCTTGATGCCAAAAACAATAGCAATCCCAAAGAAATCAGCATAAATGTAATATTTATTTTTTTCAAGAAAAGATCTTCTTCATGCTTTAATATAAAGGATACAAAGAAAAAATATATAAATATTACATTTAACACACCTATTACTGACGTAACAGATTTTTTTTCTAAAGCAGCCCCATATGAGCCATGCGCAAAAATACTCCCCCCCTGCGTATGCGTGAAGTAAATGATAACTACGGCAAATAGAGAAAAAACAACCACATTAAGATATCCCTTTATTTTTATATTGGTTATTTTCTTTTTAGATATAGCAACTTTCAACCTTTTGAAAGAAGTCATAAATCCAATAATACTTGCCGCCCCCCCCAAAACTGAAGCACTTGCATATTCTCTTAACATGTCAACTGTAATATAATCCTGAGCCAATATTGCAACATTCAGCTCACCATTAGAAACATAGTGAATTACATACTCAGTAAGCCCAGGTCCACAAATAAAGAAATAACTAAAAATAGGAATAACACCAAGCTTAAATAAATTAAGAATATATAGGTTAACGAATGAGGTTATTATTATGACTACAAAAAAAACATCATCATTAAGAATGTCAAACGCATACCACAATATGAGTAACACTGGTACAAAAACCGAATAAATCCAACTAACCCCAGTTTGACCAATAATAATTTCTATTACATTTCTTTCTTTTCCCACTGCAATCAATTTAAATGCTTAAGTAGCCTAGCAGGGTTACCTGCCACTATAACATTAGATGCAACATCTTTAGTCACCACACTCCCCGCACCAATAACGACATTAGCCCCAATATTCACACCACTAAGTATGATTGCACCAACACCAATCTGTACATTGTTCCCAATAATAATTTTTTTACTGATATGTTTTTTTTTTGCAAAGTCCTTAGTATCTAAGCCTGTGGATACAATTATTGAAAGCGCTGAAATAGACACATCATTGCCTATCTCTATCCCTCCTAACCCATTCAAATAAACACCATCATTAAATGTAACATTACTTCCTACAACTATATTACATGGGTTTTTTATGTAACATTTCCCAAAGAATTTAATATTAACCCCTTTTTTTAAAAAGAGTACGGCATAGTAAAAACCCTGTAGGTCATATAGTTTATATTCCAGTTTTTGAAAAATTATAAGTATTTTTTTTAGCATTATATTTGAATCCAATTATCTGGAACCCATTTTAATTTTTTTGGATTATCAACTATCCATTGATAAGGGCTTAGCGTGATATTTTTATCATTTGCATTCAACCAAGCACCCCACCAACTAAACGTACTATTTGCTATAACGTTATGCTTGCATTTTTTCATCAGCTCTAAGTCTTCTAGCGCACTTTTTGTATTATCTATGAAAATTTTATTTTCTAAAAAACCAAAACTATCTTTACACCAATTGATATCATCTGAAAACACATAAAACTTAGGCTTCTCTACATTATTACAAATATATTCTTTAGCTTTTTTATAATATTCCAATCCACACACGCCATGTACGCTTTTTGTATGGCTATTTTTTACATAATCGCCTCTTCGTACATGTAAAGATATACTTTGAGAATTTTCTATACTCTTCATATGCTCTTTAGCTTCACTAGAAAGCTCTTCTTTTAGAGCAAAGTCCCGTAATATTTCTTCTTTGATTGATAAAAAGTAATTTTCATTTTGCCAGAAACCATCCAGATAAACATCCCCTGATTTAGACCATATACTCTCATCAAAAACTGTAACACGCCTTTCAAGAGTGTAGCTCTTTGGTCTATTTACTATAAGCTTTAATTTTTTCTTTACTTTAAAAGACAACCCTTCTTTTCCTCTGAGTTGTATGCATTCCTTTTCGCACGCCACCTTTTCCTCTATATTTAAGTAATTTAACTCGTATTTTCTTAACGTTTGCTTTGGATAAAATGAAACATCCAGCTTAAAGTTAGAATTGTTTTTTTTTGCCATTGCCTTAGCTATAGCATATTGAAACATTTGATTACCAAGACCACCACTGATTCTAACTATTATCATTATTCCTCCTATACTTATACACTGCATAAAACGTGAGCAATGCGTAACTGATGTAAGTAAGCATGTAATTATATAAGGCACCATTAATGCCATAGTTGCTTATCAGTACATATCCCCCTACAAAAGCAATGATTCCGGGAAGTACCGACGATAAAATTAATTTCTTTGTTTGATTATGCGCAAATAATTCATATGTCGAGATCATAGAAAGAGCATACAAGCTGTAAGCCAGAAACATCCACGGAAGCATCCACGATATTGAAAGGTATTTATCATCAGTCAATAGAACAACGATAAAGTCTTTTAAAAAATAGACTATGACAAAACTAATAAAAAAGACAACGGAGAGAGCTGGCAGCAACATATTTAAGAACTTTTTAGCAAAGCCCTTTTGTTCATTTTCTTTTTGATAGATTATCGGCATGTAAAAACTACCTATTACGCCTTGTAACGCAAACGGAGCAATAAGTGCTAATGAACCCATCATTGCAAAAAGTGCCACATGCTCTTTATCTAAAAAATAATCTAAATACCACCGGTTGGACATGTCGCGTAACCAACCGAAAACGCCCCAAATCAGCAACGGGTAACTGAAAAGCAAGATTCGCTTAACGTGAATCTTAAAATATTTTACTGAATGGTTTGCAATAGTGATGTTTATTTTATTTTTGCTGTACATAATTATCACGGATATAATATTTGCCGAAATTAAAGCCAACAATGCATTTATGATATTGATAGAAGAAAGTATATATATTGAGAAGATGAGAGCAATTTTTAAAAAGAATTCTGCAAATACCGAAATAGCAATATTTTTCCGTTCTCTATTCGCATTATTGATCGTTCTAAACATGACTTTAAATATTTCTGTCATTGTAAAGACAAATACAGCAAAAAATTTATCACTCCACTCAGCACTTAATGGGTAAAATAAATAGAACAAAACTCCTAAAAATGCATATAACGCAACACAAATTAAAATAAGAATAAAGACGGAGTTTAAAAAAAACACCTCTTGCCCTTTTTTTTGATAAATGGAAATATATCGCCCCACACCTTGTAACAAGGCAGTAAAAGGCATCATTAATACAAAAGCGACCATTGATGTGATAATTGCGTAAAAACCATACTCTGTTTTACTTAAAGATACCGCTAACAACTTCATTAACAAAACCCCTCCTAACAAAGAGGTTAATTGAAAAAGAAGAGTCCAATAAAATTCTTTATTGGCTGCTAATGACTTTAATTTTTGTGGCATTCGCTCTCTAGCTTTTTAATTAATTTTTTTGAATCTTTTAAACTTAGTGTCCACCAGTTTGAATCTTTAAGTTTATTTTGTAACTCTCCATCGAATCTGTATTTCAATATTTTTGCAGGAACTCCGGCAACAATTGCAAAGTCAGGTACATTTTTAGTTACAACACTATTCGCTCCGATCACCGCACCATCACCAACACTCACACCTCTCATCACAATAGCGTAAGTACCTATCCAAACATCATTTCCAATTTTGCAAGGCTTTTTAGTTAATTCTGCATAGGTATCATTATAGAATCTACCTGATGTAGACAATTTTGTTAAATCATGTTCTCCCGGACCAATAACGACATTAGAGCCAATAGAGCAATAAGAACCGATATCAGCCTTTGTTACAATTGTATTGGTATTGATGAAACACTCATTACCTATTATTGTTTCAGTATCAATTGAACAACCTTTTGAAACAATTGTATTTTCTCCCAAAACACCACTGACGATATTTTTGTTTTTATAGTTTTTTAGTTTAATTAATATTTTAGTTAAAATTATTGAAAGTCGCATTTTAGGTAAACCTTAAAATCGAGTGTATATTTAACTTCTAAACTTATCCTGATTAGCAACAAACCACTCATAAGCCATAGCTAGACCATTTTCTAACGAAACTGAATATTCCCAACCTAATAATTTGAGTCTATCAACATCCATTAACTTACGTGGTGCACCATCTGGCTTAGTTGCATCAAATTCAATACCACCTTCAAAGCCAACCACTTTAGCAACTGTTTCTACTAATTCTTTTATAGTGCAGTCAACACCTGTACCAACATTGATATGGCTTAGCATAGGCTCGGTATTTTCATCATAAATTGATTTTTCTAAATTCATTACATGGATAGAAGCGGCAGCCATATCATCGACATATAAAAATTCACGCATAGGTTTACCGCTTCCCCATGCAATAACTTCTTTGTCGCCATTTATTTTCGCTTCGTGAAAGCGACGAATTAAAGCTGGAATTACATGGCTATTTTCTGGATGAAAATTGTCATGAGCGCCATAAAGGTTGGTAGGCATTACGCTACGGTAATCACGGTTGTGCTGACGGTTATAACTTTCACATAATTTAATACCCGCTATTTTAGCAATGGCGTAGGGCTCGTTAGTTTCTTCTAACGCACCTGTTAGTAATGCAGTTTCCTGCATTGGCTGCTCTGCTAATTTAGGGTAGATACAAGATGAACCTAAAAATAACAATTGCTGAATATTAACTAAATGTGCGCTGTTAATGATGTTACATTGAATCATTAAATTTTCATAAATGAAGTCTGCTGGGTATGTGTTGTTTGCCACAATACCGCCTACTTTTGCCGCTGCTAGGTATACTTGATCTATTTTTTCGGTTTGAAAAAAATCAACAACGGCTTGCTGATTGGTTAAGTCTAACTGGCTGCGGGTACGCGTAATTAGCTCTATATTGTCATCTTTGCTTAGCTGGCGAACGATGGCTGAACCCACCATGCCGTTATGGCCTGCTATGAATATCTTTTGCGTACTCACTTTATATCCCTTTACATAATGTGCGCTCATAAGTCGCGCTTAACCGAAGCAAAAAACTCCGTCTTCTTAACTGGCTTTTCACCATCCCAGATTACTGCATACTGCCCTAGCTTTTGCTTTTGCTTTAAGCTACTTGACACTGCATTTATTAATGCATCAAGTACTATTTTTGCTTGCGGAGACGCTGCTTGCTTGTGAATTATATTCATAATTTAGCTCCAACTTTTATTAGGTTATAGTGCGTTTCATTTACAATAAGTCGCTCACCTTGATCTTGTTCAAAAATCAAACTTGGTGACTCTCCTAAATTCATAAAACACAAACAGTTATCGACCTTATAACTAAATTCTATTAATAGGTTTTTTAAGCTACGCGGAAACCGTCTTTCAATATCTTTAATGGGAATGTTATGCCCACCGTGCATAACCCGCTCTGCCACTCGATCTTTAGACATTTGCACGCTAGGTAGCGCAAGAAAAATTAATTTCACTGTCCAATTATTAGACTTTAGCCTTTTAATCATCTTCAGGTAACTGCGACCTGCAAGTGTTGTTTCAATCGCAAAGTCGACATTCTTACTTATGCAATTTTCAATTTCCGATAAAAACAACCGACTAGCGGTCATTATCTCTCTTTCTGGCGCTAAAGGTGACAAACCTGCCGCAATTAAGTCTGCATTAATAAAATGTGAGCAGCCAACAACTTTTGGCAAGTAACCCAATGCAAAAGTTGTTTTTCCTGCTCCATTAGGCCCTGCAATTATCCAGCAAGTTGGCATATTAACTTTCTACTGTTACGGCGACATTATAACCGTGCTCTTTTAATATCGCATGCTGTTTGGCTTTATTTAAATCGTTTTCAACCATTTCTGCACACATCTGCTCTACGGTAATTTGAGGAACCCAGCCTAGCTTTTCTTTCGCCTTGCTTGGGTCACCTAATAGTGTTTCAACTTCTGCTGGTCGGAAGTAACGTGGATCAACTTTAACAATAACATCACCCACTTTTAGTGCTGGGGAATTATTTCCTTCAATGGATTTAATTGTGGCTATTTCATCAAGACCTTCACCTGTAAACTCTAATTCAATACCTGCTTCTTTAGCGGACAAACTAACAAATTCTCGTACGCTTATTTGTTTGCCTGTCGCTATAACAAAATCATCCGCTTTGTCTTGTTGTAGCATCATCCATTGCATACGCACGTAATCTTTTGCATGCCCCCAATCGCGTAGTGCATCCATATTACCTAGGTATAAACATGACTCTAAACCTTGTGACATATTAGCGATGGCGCGAGTGATTTTACGGGTAACAAACGTTTCACCACGGCGTGGTGATTCATGGTTAAACAATATGCCATTACAGGCATACATTCCGTAGGATTCACGATAGTTAACGACTATCCAATAGGCGTACATTTTAGCGACAGCATAAGGTGAACGAGGGTGAAAAGGTGTTTTTTCTGTTTGCGGTATTTCTTGTACTTCGCCATATAGTTCAGAAGTAGAGGCTTGATAGAATTTAGTGGTTTTTTCCATTCCTAAAAAGCGAATAGCTTCTAATAAACGCAGTGCTCCCATCGCATCTACGTCAGCGGTATATTCAGGGCATTCAAAGCTAACCGCAACGTGTGATTGTGCGCCAAGATTGTAAACTTCATCTGGTTGAACATCTTTTAAAATACGCGTTAGGTTTGAAGAATCGGTTAAATCACCATAATGTAAAAAAAACCTTTGATTCTTTTCATGGTTGTCTTGATAGATATGGTCAACGCGCTCAGTGTTTAAGGATGAGGCACGTCGTTTTATACCATGCACTTCATAACCTTTTTCTAATAAAAGCTCTGCTAGATAAGAGCCATCTTGCCCTGTAATACCTGTTATTAATGCTTTTTTCATTGTTGACCTTTTATGTTGTATTTATTGTAACGACTTGCTTATTCGGTTACCAAAAAACTGACAACTCAAGCTACGCATCTGTTACTGATTTTATTTTTAATTCAAGAGGCACTATAATCGTCAAACCAATCCACAAACTGGGCTATGCCATCCTCAATTTCAGTTTTAGGTTTAAAATCTACCGCTGCCATTAATTCACTGACATCAGCAAAGGTTCTAGGAACGTCGCCTGCTTGCATGGGTAAATTATTGCGTTTTGCTTGTTTACCTGTGGCGGTTTCAATGGCATTAATAAAACGCTCTAAGCTAATGGGCTGGTTATTACCGATATTAAAAATTTTATAAGCGGCTTGGGCATTACTGAATTCACTGCTTTGTAATTGCGGTATGCAGTCCATAATGCGTTCTACGCCTTCAACTATATCGTCAATGTAGGTAAAATCTCGCTCCATTTTTCCGTGATTGAAAATATTAATGCTTTCGCCTTTTAGGATTTTTTCTGTAAAGGAAAAATAGGCCATATCGGGGCGTCCCCAGGGGCCGTAGACGGTAAAAAAGCGCAGACCTGTGGTGGGAATGTTGTATAAATGACTGTAGGTATGCGCCATTAGCTCGTTTGATTTTTTTGTGGCTGCATACAGTGAAATAGGATGATCAACCCGATCATCTGTGGAAAAAGGTATTTTACTGTTCATACCATAGACCGAACTAGACGATGCATAGATAAGGTGCGCGGTTTTCTGTTGACGACAACCTTCTAATACATTCACAAAGCCTATTAAATTGGAATCCACATACGCATGAGGGTTCTCAATGGAATAACGCACGCCTGCTTGCGCTGCTAAGTGGATCACACGATCAAATTGATGTTGTTGAAATAAGCTTTCCATTGCTTTTCTATCGGCAATGTCCATTTTTAAAAACTTAAAATTAGCATTGCTACACTTAAACGCATCGCCTTCAACACCCAACTCTTTAAGCCTAGCTAGCTTTAGGTTTACATCGTAATAATCATTGAGGTTATCTATACCAACAATTTCATGGCCTTGCTCTAAAAGTCTTTTTGAAACAAAAAAACCAATGAACCCTGCTACACCTGTTACTAATATTTTCATTTAATCACTTCCAAATAAATCACGGCTGTAAACTTTTTCTGACACGTCGCTAAGCTCACTCACTACTCTATTCGCCACTATGACATCTGCCGTTTTTTTAAACTCATCTAAGTTGCTAATAACCTCAGATTTGAAAAATGTATCTTTCTTCAATACTGGTTCATATACCACAACTGTCACACCCTTAGCCTTAATTCGCTTCATAATCCCTTGCACTGCCGAGGCTCTAAAGTTATCAGAACCTTGCTTCATGACTAAACGATACATCCCTACTACTTCAGGGTTGGATTTTAGAATCTGCTCTGCAATGAAGTCTTTCCGCGTACTGTTAGAATCAACTATGGCTTTAATCATGTTGTTGGGTACGTTTTCAAAATTAGCCAATAACTGTTTTGTATCTTTAGGCAGACAATAACCCCCATAGCCAAAGCTTGGGTTATTGTAGTGATTGCCAATTCGAGGGTCTAAACCAACCCCGTTAATAACTTGCTTTGTATTTAAGCCGTGTGATTCGCAATAACTGTCTAGCTCATTAAAGTATGAGACCC
>Ga0209826_1002177_pt1 | contig 13081 bp, 14 predicted proteins | sample GOMGulsemesocosm_5_FD_184637 | JGI IMG/M metagenome (GOLD analysis project Ga0209826, IMG submission 184637) | Methane-oxidizing microbial communities from mesocosms in the Gulf of Mexico - GOM15C Gulf of Mexico (SPAdes) (version 2) | ecosystem: Environmental > Aquatic > Marine > Cold seeps... | reverse complement strand
AATAATTCGTTAGAAATTAATAACGATAGTTGTGAGGATATAGATCCCATAAATACGTCGTTAATAACATCAGGAGTTGTTGGTTTAGTTACTTTAAACCCTGTAATAACACTTGTTATTGGGGGAGGAACGTACTTAATAATAAATAGCGGTGCTTTCGATTGTAATTAGGCCACTGAAATTGAGAAAGTTATTTAAATACAGAGTTATAGAGCAGATTTTATTTAATTGTGATAGCCGCCTTAGCATACAATTAATCCAGTTCATTTGCGTGTTTTTAGTTTCTTAATTTTTATAAGAAGTTGGCTGATTTTTCTATAGGTTAAAGTTACTATAGCGTTATAAGTTAATAAAAATAGAGATAAATAAGTTATGTTTACCGAAAATTTAATGCCGCGTTTTAGTGATACTGATGCGCTTGGTCATATCAATAATACTAAAATTCCTACTTGGTTTGAGGGGGGGAGAGAGCCTATTTTTAGATTGTTTATCCCTGATTTAGACCCGAAGAAATGGGAACTCATTATTGCTAAAATTGAAGTGTCTTATCATGGTCAGTTGTTTTATGGGCAAGAAGTTGAAATGCGTACTTTTATTAGTCGTATTGGTGGCGCTTCATTTGATGTTTATCAAGAGATTTGGCAACATGGAGAAAAGTGTGTTTCAGGTACTGCAGCTATGGTTAATTTTGACTACCAAGCACAAGCATCTAAGAAAATATCAGATAAAATTCGCGTTGAGTTATCTAAGCATTTATACCAAGGATAGAAACTTCAATCTTAGCTAATTCGATAAAAATCAATTAGCTAAAAATAAATAGCTTTTAAACGCAAAAAGCACTCGAATTTGATCGAGTCTCACTATAGAATTACACTCTTAACTAAATTTTTTAAACTCTAAAAATATGATGTGCGTTTTGCGCACAATTTGTTTTTAGAAGAGCACAATCAATAGGATTTTTCATGGCAGGCGTAAATAAAGTAATTATTGTAGGTAACTTAGGTAAAGATCCTGAGGTACGTTTTATGCCAAATGGCGGTGCGGTAGCAAACATAACTGTAGCAACATCTGATACATGGAAAGACAAACAAACGGGTGAGCAAAAAGAAAAAACCGAATGGCACCGTGTGGTTATGTTTGGTAAGTTAGCTGAAATTGCAGGCGAATACTTGAAAAAAGGTTCAAAAGTTTATCTTGAAGGTTCATTACAAACACGTAAGTGGACTAACCAACAAGGGCAAGATCAATATACTACTGAGATTGTATTACAAGGATTTAATGGTGTAATGCAAATGTTAGATGGTAAATCTTCAGGTCAACAAGGTGGATTTGCTCCGCAAAATCAACAAGCGTCTCAACAGCAAAGTCAAACGCAAAATAGTGGTTTCCAGCAACAGGCACCTCAGCAGCAAGGTGGTTTTGCCCAACAAGGTCAGCAACAGGCACCGCAACAATCATATAATAAACCAGCACAGCAAGGTGGATTTTCTTCTCAAGGACAACAAGCACCTCAACAACAAGGCGGCTATGCACCACAAGGTCAGCAACAGGGTGGTTTCTCTCAACAAGGGCAACAACAGCCTCAACAAGCACCTAAAGTAAATCCACAAGAACCATCAATTGATTTTGATGATGATATTCCTTTTTAATTTCTGAGGAATACAAAAATCATAATTGTTGATTTAAATAACTAAAGGTCTGTTTTTTCAGATCTTTTTTGTGTCTGAAGCTAAGTCAGCAATTTAATTTACGTCAATCAACTTCTTTGGGCATTATATCATTTCTTTTGAATAGACTAAAAAGCCAACTTAGCACCCTTGTTACTTTAGTGTTACCAAAATGCTATGTACAGTAGCGCAAACATCCCTTAATTTCATTCTGTTCAATTCATCTTTATATCCGTTATTAAAAAAGGAACCTTAATGAAAATTACAGCAAACCTATTAGCCATTTTTTTTGCTTTTTTTATTATTAGCGCAAAAGTAACCGCATCAGAAAGTTATGCAGAATGTAATTTATGTATAGAAATTAAACGTGAGCTAACGGCTAAGTCTTGGGCAACCAAGTCCATGACAGCCCAAAGTCCACCAGAACGAGTTGTTATAATAGACTTAGCAAACAGGGAAGCTAGCACTTACTTAGTTAGTCTAAGCTACATTCCCGGTCCTCCTGGATACCCTGCTATACTGGCATCGAACACCTCTTTAGTAACAACTTCTACTTATGTAAAAGAACAATTAGTCTCTGTAGATAATGCTGTTGCAGACTTCGCTAGGGCAAGTCAAAAGGATGAAGTTCCAAAGACAGTAATTCCTGATGCATGGCAATTTGTAAACTGTGCAGCCTGCGAGAACGATCTCAGTGACTATCTTAACAGTCAACTTATATTTCAATTGGAAACCATGACACAATCCATGCAGATAGTTGCCGATATTTTTGGCATATCAACAACTGGTATTCCCGACATTTTTCAAGTTTCACTTGCAGGTGGAGGTACAGTAGAGTTTTCGGCTAAGCTGTTTAATGATCCGGTAAAATTAAAGATTACGGTAATTAAAGTTATAGATAAAGATAACAATACCGTCCCTTTTCAAGATAAGCAGCTTAAAAATTTAATTTTAAAACTATCAGACTTGAACAGTGCACGAAATGTTAATACTTATATTATGAATTTTCAGTTTTATGTCCCTTTAAGAACTGGATACGTAACTGTCATGAATTGCCTACCAGGAAATGAAGATCCCTGTAAATCTTTATAATTAACTTTAAGTGCTGAATAATTCGAGTTTAAACACCTACTAAGTTTTAAGTTCGTACTATTTAGCTCGTTCTGGGGTACATCTAGTCATAGGTTTTATGAATTTTTAGGAAGATTTCTGATGTTATTTGTTATTCACCAACGGCAGTTGATCCGACAAGTTAGACACCAACTGTTAATGGAACTTCATGACAATTGATCGCGAGGAGCTAATCTCTTGATTATTTTAGATGATTATTTTTCCTTAATATTTGAATATTGGAGCAGAAACCAATTTTGTGCTGATATTGAAAACTCAGTTAAAAATGAAAAAACTTATATTTTTTCAAATACCTAAACCAAATAATTGTATTAAGATAAATATATTAATGCACACAATTACGTTACAACTCAAATCGGAATGTGTTTTATTATCAAAAAGGAATAATAGCGAAGTTTAGTCTATAATTTAGCCACCCTCAAAAAAGGAGATTTACCTATGAGTAATCAACATTCTTGGGCATTATCAATGAATCAAATTGAAAATTGTAGCTGTAGTCACGGATGTGGCTGTCAGTTTGGCGGTTTCCCTACCAGTGAAAACGGCGGTTGTGAAGCCATATTAGGCTTTGAAGTACTTAGTGGTCACTTAAACGATTTAGATTTAAGTGGTTTGAGAATGGTATTTGCTGCTGCTTGGCCAAGCGCCATGCATGAAGGTAATGGCAAAGGTGCACTTTTTATTGATAACAATGCTAACGAAGAACAAGTCGGTGCACTTGCCACCATAATGTCAGGACAAGCAGGTGGCATGCCTGTTGAAGTGCTAGGCACTTTGTTTAGTGAGTTTGATGGACCAATAATGGCTGATATTAAGTTAAATAGGCAAGACTATACATCAACGGTCACAATAGAGGGAATTATTGAAGTTGAACAAGAGCCACACGTTAACCCAGTTACTGGCGATATTAATGAAGTACATATTTCCTTCCCTAAAGGTGGTTTTATGTGGAACGATGGTTTTGCAAGTAAAACCAAATTAATGAAAATTAACCATGGCAATATAGCCTTTAATTATAGTGATACGTTTGCCGCAAATGCTGTTGTGAATTGGCCAAATGCTTAAATAAAGATACATCAATGCCTAATAATAATACGGTATTAATAAATCGAACTTTTATCGTTATTAGTGTGTGCCTACTCATTTATTTGAGTTGGCATTACATGCTTTATGATATGACTATGAATATGGATTCGGTAGCAAGTTGGTCTGTTACTGACGTATTCATGCTGTTTATCATGTGGGCCATTATGATGGCAGGAATGATGCTGCCATCGGCAATTCCAGTAATATTATTAGTTAATAAGTTAAACCTACAACGTATTTCGTCAAATCAAACCTACACACCAACCATTATTTTTACCTTTGGCTATATCATAATTTGGTGCTTATACAGTTTAGTTATTACCTTTTTTCAGTACTTTCTACATCATTTAAGCCTACTGACGCCAATGATGGATAGTGCGAACCTAACCTTTAGTGCGTCAATTTTAATCATTGCTGGTATCTATCAGTTTTCTTCATTTAAGCAAAACTGCTTAAAACTTTGTCGGTCACCATTATCTATGCTTACTAAGGATTGGCAAGAAGGCTATAAAGGCGCATTATTCTTAGGTCTAAAGCACGGTAGCTATTGCGTAGGCTGTTGCTGGCTTTTAATGACAATATTATTTGTAAGTGGGGTAATGAATTTAGAATGGATCCTTATTTTAACGCTGGTAATTGTTTTAGAAAAAGTTATGCCAAAAGGAGAAATAATCAGTAAATACTTAGGCGCATTATTGATTATGTTTGGATTAAGTTATTGGTTCTAGGCAAAAACGCATCACTTTATTGGCTAATAACAAGTTGCAAGTAGAGTATAATCATCGCGACCAGGAACATGACACTGATGATCAATAAACCCCCACTGAGCAACTCCAAAAGAGAATAGTAAAATGACCGTTTTCGTTCACTCTAAGCTTTAGGTTAGCTGATATCGCTCCCATATCAATGCACGTTGTTGTGGATTATAGTAGATTTTTGTTCTTCGTTTCATGGCAATGCCTCCATTATCACTGAGTATAGCGTTTCACTGATCAATTGAACTTATAGCTCCAAGCTGCCCGTATAATGATCGTAAAATGGCAATAATGTTCATTCAGTTCTATCTCATTTCGGGGCACAAAGCGAGACAGATTAAATGCAACTCACTGAATCAAACATCTCTCTAAATCGTCTGCTTAGGACCTTAAATGTCACAAAGGCATGTAATTCAGCCTAAAAGCAGATTCAAAACTGACAACTCTATTAGGATTGTTTTACGTAAATTTAGGGTGTACTTAAAGTATGCAAATCAAATCAACACAATGAAAATGGCAAGTAAGAACTATTAGCTATTTCAAAAAGAGTAAGTAATTACCTTTGAGTACACTACGAATAATATGAAGAACTATAGGTTAGGTCCTCGGTTTTTAGTTGTATTCCTAAAGCCTAATGAAGTTATAGAATCTATATTCGCTCCTTGATTAGTTACATCTGATAAATAACCTATAAATGTAGGGAAGGATTTATAGTGGTTAGTATTGCAACTTAAACGCAAAGCACTATATCCAGCTATCAATCGATGTCCTACCCATCTTGTATCTATAATTTTTGGTCCTGAAGGTTCATTCAATAATAGTAATTCTCCCATGAAATTATTCCATTGACTTTCCTCTAGTAAGTGACTTCCATATAAATGAAAAGAGCGTCCGCTATCAAATAAGGAAAAAACGTTTTTGTTATAACTTTGAAATTTGTTCAAAGCACTTATTGCGCTTTTATCGAATTTTTTAAGGCCAAGATCAATCATTGGAAGATGCATTACTTTGTTCCCACCAAGGATAACTTTAGAATGAAATGCTAATTCCTGATCTGGGCCTAACTCTTTTAAAAGGTTAAGTAAATATGACTCATTAATAGCTTCTATAGGAACAGAAAACTCGACTCTATCATCTAAATATGATCTAGGTGTATATCTGTAATAGCTAAAACACAAGTCAACAGATTGATAAAAAGGAGGGAGAGAATTCTTCACAACCTTAGTTATCCAATATATCGGATGTCTCGATAAATTAAATTCCATATCTATCTCATTGTTGTAATTTTGATCCCTTGCAAGCCTTGAAAGACTTCCAAAGCAAAGTTATCAGTCATGCCTGAAATATAATCTACTATTAAGTGAGCCCTGTGTATCCACTCACTTTCTAGATTTTCATCGACTTTAATAGCAATACTATATGCGGATACATGTTTATTGGGGAGTAGATTAAATAGTCTCTTCTCAATATCTAGATCATTATTTTTAATAAAGTTATTATTTTTAGTAACTAAAGCGTCAAAGGATACTTTAGGCAGTGATAATAAAGGAGAGAACGAGTTTAATAAGCCTTTAATGATCGAATAGCCAGCTAGCTCTATAGACTCAGCTTCAGCGGATGTGAAAATATGCAAGGAAGTAAAGTCTTTAAGTATTTTTAAAACACTATGACTTTCAGAGCCTTTGTTAATCAACTCTTGATCATGTTTTCCATCAATTAACGTGTTCAAATTAGATATAAATTTTTCGGAAGTATTCTTTACTAATTGATTAATTAGTTCAGTTTTTGTTTGTAAGAAAGAGCTCAAACCATCTCTAGGAGATTGAATCTTTTCTAAAACACGGCTAGTTAACTCACTTGGGTTATTGATTTCTTTCAAGCCATTTTCAAGAAAATCAATAAATGTACTTTCCTGAATAATCCCTTTCTCAATACCATCTTCAATATCACTTATGCAGTAAGAAATATCATCAGATGCTTCCATTAAATATCCTAAAGGATGTCTAGTGTGTGGTGCCATATTTAATGTTTTCCACACATCTAAGATCTGTGGAGCTTCCGTATCAAAAAAGCCAATTTTTTTAGCGAAGGGTCTATCAGATTCTAATGCTTCTTTAGTGCTGGGCGAATATACATATTTTAAAAAAGCCGCAAGCTGTGTACAGGTTAAGTTTAAGCCATATTGGTCTGTTCCACTATTTTGTAGTTTCGTTATAATCCTAAAACCCTGAGGGTTTCCGTCGAAGTACTTAAAATCAGAGGTTAAACGAGATACTATTTCTTTGTCGTCCCTATCTTTAACCTGTAAAGAACGGTAGATGACATCGTCAATTTCATTGTTTGTAAACCAATTAGCTATTGCTGATTCGCCGAAGTGCCCAAATGGAGGGTTTCCTATATCATGCATTAAACAAGCTGTTTCGACGATATCTGATATTGGAAGAATCCTATCTTGCCAAAACTCTAAATGCTCTTTTTTTACAACGGACTCAAATTCAGCGGTTTTTAATAGTTCTGAAATCTTAGAAACTAAATATCTACCAACATGTGATACTTCGATAGAATGCGTTAAACGAGACCTTACGGCAGCGTTGCTTTCTAAGCTAAATACTTGTGCTTTTTGTTGTAACCTTCTAAATGAAGCTGAATACAGTAACCGTCCCCTATCACTTTGAGTGGATGCAGTTAAACTTGTATGAGGAGCAGTAGATGGGCGTAGCCTTGACGTATTTATTAGGTTTTTCATTTGTGATTTTATGCTCAATTATAAGTTACTCCGATACTATCAAATAAGAGTGATGAAGAAACTCTTTTAGATCATTATATTATTTTCTGTGATCACTATAATTGAAATGATTAATCTTCTAAGTTTTCTGCTCTATATCGTCTAAAGGACATGTACTTAGTGAAACTGGCTTTTATAATGATTTTTCCATTTGGTGAAAGGCCAGCATGGCTAACAATGATTACATCCGAGCCATCTAATTCACTTACACTTTTTAATTTAAAATTTCTAAGAAGCTCAGTTTTTTGGTTTTTATCCAGTAAAATACTCGGCTCTGTTCGATAATCACCATAGTTGAGCCATAGCTGACCATTTTTGTCTTCATTGAGGTTATTGATTGTTCCCCAAAATATCCTTGATTCTGCAAATTGATTTGACGCTATGTTATTAATCGGGACTAGATAATCTTTTAATTGACCATCAATAATTTTTCTTCCTGAATCTGCAACTATTGTGATGCTTTGACCACGTTCAGCATAGTCAGGGTTTTTACATAAGTGAGTCAGCAACTGTCTAAGTGACTTATTTAAAGGGTAACCATTTGAACCACCAATGGCCTTTTTCTGAGGAGAAGAAATCCAGTCTGAATCCTCTTCACCGTGTTTGTCATTCTCTTGAGAAATATATATTGATTGACCGTTAGATTTATCCAAATCAACACGAATATCAGTAGATGGTAATTCTGATTCACCACCTTCTTCAGAGTCATTATCTTCGGGGCTTAAAAGGACGGTCGATGCGTTGCAACCTTCTTTATGGTGTGCAGCAAAGCATGCCATTCTTTCAATTTTCTCTGTTGTAAATCCCTTAATAAACCAAGTCTTCTTCTCGCACTCAGGGCAAATGATTAAGCCTCGGTATTTCTCAGGTTCATTGCTATAATTTGAAGTGGAACATTGCGTTCCATCTTCTATGTATTTCGCGTAAATCATTCAACCGTCCTTGAGTTTAACTATTTAAGCCAATAAAAGCTCCAGCTACAGCCCCTACAATACCACCAATTGGGCCAAATCTCATACCGACTAAAGCCCCTGCACCTGCACTACCTAAAACTTTACGTTTTCTAACGTCTACTTTTTGTTGTTTAGACTTTGGTAACGCTGTTACACCATGAATACGCCTTGCTGACTGAGTAGAGGAATTACCTTTTTTTCGATTGCATGCAATACATGCTGGTTGGTAATTATTCATATGATTACTGCCTCCTTTAGATGCTGGTTTAGAGTGATCAATTTCCCATGCACCTCTAGCGCCAATGACACCGTAATTTTTTTTGGCAATTTTCTTATGACAAAGATGGCAACATCCGTCAGTTTTTTCGTAAACTTTAGTTTTTGTCTCGTCGTCAAACTTGGGGCGACGTATTGTTTGTTCTTTCATGCTTATACCTCTTTAATTAAGCTGATGCGGTTGTCCAACGAGCGACATGTTCGTTAATTAATAGAAATGAAATAATAGCTAGTACACTGCTCAAAACTATTCCCTTACGACCTGAAAATATTCCAGTTACACCAACTAAAAATGTCCAAAAGCCTTGCACTGAACTTGTTGTTCTTTGGTTCATCAAACTTAAATAGTGAAGCAATATAATTGTTGTTGTTAATATCAATCCAGCTAAAGTAACTATGCCAATTACATGCGAGATCATAAAAATTCGTCCGTAACCGGTTAGTGAGTTTAAATAGAATTGAATCCAATTGGTGTCTTTTGCTAAAGTAGTTAAACTAGGATCAAAACGGCTGCTTGCCTCAGATAACAAATACATAGCAAAATATAAGAATGCTATAGGAAATATCACGTAGAACCACCATTCTCGGCTGGTAAAGTGACCTTTATAAATTGATATTAAAGCCGTAGTAATTGAAAAGCTCAGCACACTCAAAATCGAATATTCAATGTAATACTGTATTTCAACGGCCCAAATCGCATATTGCCAAATAGCCATCATTAAACCAAATGCCGCAAGTCCGATAATACCTCTGTCATCTTTACTTGAGCTTCGGTTTCGTGAATTTCTATAGACGACACGTTCGCGATAAACTTCTCGAGTTTTGATAATTGTTCTTGGCGAGTTCAGCTCTGGTGACTTTGTGAGGCCTGAAAATAATGCGCCAAATAATACCCCCATTACGGGGGATAGTATTAAGCTTTGTGTTAGTGAATTACCCATCCAATCAATGAACATAATTATTACCTACGTTGAGTAAAACTAGAGCACGAGGTCTAGCTATAAGCTGCATTTAAAGTTAAATCTTCAATTACAGCGGTAGGCGCATTCTGTTTTACTGACTCGATACCGTTATCTCTTCCTTGGGTAGACACATACAATTCACTCATACCAATTACTTGGTTATTCGAAGCTGTTAATGTGAAGTAGTGTTGTCCATTAGTCGCAGTTAAACGTCGATAGTAAACATCATGAGGTGAGTGAGCTTTGACTGAAGCAATACCGTTTTTGCAGTTGTCTTTTGTCGTATAGCCCTCTGAACCCAAAATGGTCTGACTGTTTGTAGCTAATAGACGAAAGTAAAATTGATTGTTTTTGTTGCTTTGAAATATTTGAAACTTAGCGTTCATAATTAATTCTCATATCTTTAGTTAAAGTGGCGCCTATAAAGGGGGCACCGTTACCCATTACATTTATTCACGTTATGATGCTGGTGCTGAACGCCAGTGATTACACACTTGCTCCCAGCGGCCAAATCGATACCGTGGATACGTCGTGACATGAATTACTTTTGTTTTATTCATGGCAAACCCTCCTTAAAATTTTCGGGAGGTACGTCTTGTATTGAGAAACAACTAAAGTTATGCTTAAAACAAATGTACTAAGGTGTTTAAGTATGACTTCGGGGCTTTAGACCTCCGTTATACTGCCCGATAGAAAATATTGTCGAGATATTTGCTATCATGTTTCACAGATAATAGGTATTAGCTAAAGCTAATATCTATTTTTCTTTTCTAACCCCCTTAAATTTTTCTCCGTCGGATTTAACATTCATAAATTGTCCAGTACTAGTATCTCTTTTAACCCAATGTCCTGAAGCTGTTTGAGTTTGAGATCTACCTTTAACTGCGCCATGTCTTCTGTTGTCGCCTGATTTTCCGTTGCCAGCCATATTTAATTGCCTCGTTAATTAAAATCACAATATATAGTGTCGGCTTAAGTATGCTGCCACTACATGTATAACCATAGTTTAATTTATGATCTACACGTATACTATATCAACGTGCCATGATGATCAAGTGTATGTGGCATGAATTTAATTATTCTTGATATGTGTATGGATAATTGATTACTATAGGGGCGTAATATATGCGTTTAAGGGGCTAAAGTGGAAGATTTTACTTATGAAGGTTTAATCGAAAAGTATAATGCACAAAGGGCTGAAAGGTTTGCTTATATAGATTTTGTGTTGAAATTTCTCGGGGGGTTAAACCGTTCTGATCTATTGGAGTTTTTCGGTATTGGTGATGCCGCGGCCTCTAAAGAAATCTCAGAATACAAGAAGCTACGGCCTACTAATGTTGAATATGATAGGGTCCTGCGCAAGAACGGGCTATTACGAGAAACATTTGTTTCTTTATTGGATTTAGATGCCGAAACAGCTTTAGGAATGCTAGCTAATGGATTTAACAAAAATAAGCTATATAATCGCCCAATGCTGCCTTATCAAAGAATTGGGGCAACACCACGTCACTTAAATGTTGAGTTTGTCAGTAAAGTGACAAGAGCAATTCACTCTAAAACGGCAATCAAGTGTAGCTACATTTCGGGAAATAGTGGTAACCATAAAGAAAGAATATTAATCCCGACGGCTTTCTTTTATGACGGACAATCATGGATGTTTAGGGCTTTTCATCGTGACTCTGTATCAGGTAGGGGGCAATTTAAGTGCTTTGAATTTTCTCGTTTACAAAACGTAATTGAATGTCCTGGTATTGCTGCTAATCAAACTGAAAAATTAGCCCAAGATGCTGATTGGCATTTAGTAGTACCATTACAGCTGACGTTACACCCTAATTTACCTGAATATAAAAGATCTACATTAATTCAAGAATTTGGTTTAGATGAAGAAAGAGGGGAGTTCGTTATAACTGAAAAAGCAGTGTTGGTTTATTATTTGAAGAAACATTGGAAGATCGATGTAAATGATACTCCTAGTAGCAAGGATGGCTATAACTTTCATTTAAAAAATGGTGAAACCTTAAAGCATCTACATTGTATGGAGAATGTTTTTAAATATGCTTAGAATTGCATGGCAAGCATGTTAAAGGCATCAGTTGAAAGGTTAAATTGTGACTCAGGAAGAACTCGTTAATGATGTATTAAGGAAGGTTGGCAGAAATGTACTTCTGTTTCAGCAACTTGAGCAGTTACTTAAGTTTGTGGTGGCTAATGGCAATCTATCAGGCTTTGCAAGTGAGCTAAGTACGCTCAAAAAGCAGCAAGTTGAGAAAGTTAGCAAGCAAACAATGGGGGCGTTGGTAGGGCAATATGTTGAGAATTCCAACCCTGATTCAGGTTCGTTATCAAATGAACCTGAAGAAATTGATGAAGCCTATATTTCCTTCAGCTTCAGAATCGAATGTGATGCAGGTTACTATGAAAGTAAAAAAGAAGCCTTAGCAAAGTTGGTTTCTGAGCGAAATGACCTCATTCATCATTTATTACCACGCTTTGATACAAGCTCTGTAGAAAGTTGTGAGGTTTTAGCTAAGGAGCTTGATGCTCAAAGTAAAAATATTCGCCTTGAGATTAAAAACTTACAGGCAATGGCCGAGGCTCTGAATGATGGACGAAAAGAAATGGCTGATTTTCTTCAGTCAGAGGAAGGTAGGAAGGAATTTAAGCTTTCATTTTTAAGGCAAAGCCGTTTAGTACTTATGCTTGGTGATATAGCAACTCAAATGACTAGAGAGGATGGTTGGGCTTTGATTAACACTGCCGGACGTCTTGTTAAAGAGCATGCGCCAGAAGAACTTGAACAAATGAAAGAAATGCATGGCTATAGTTCCTTAAAAAAACTTATTCAGGCTAGTGAGGTATTTGATATATATGAAGAGGTAACCCAAAAAGGAGGGGTTAGACACTTATATAGGTTGAAGGCTTGTTGGGAGTTATCAACGACTTAGCATAATCGACAAAAGTGCGTTCTAAATTACAGATCATTATCTATAAAACCTAAGCTTGCAATTGACTGAAAAATCAATGGGTTGAATCGGATCTTTGAGCTGACTTATGTGGTCGGGTTTTGCTTTGATGTAAAGTTACTAATTATCAAATGCTTAACGAACATGCTAAAACGGCTGTTTTTACTTGAAAGAGGTAACCTTTAGCTAATACTAAAATAACCTTTCTGTGGCGCTCTGGGTCGGATAGACGACACCTGTTACCAGGTGTCGCCCTCCTAAGAACCGTACGTGCAACTTTCACTGCATACGGCTCAAGCCTCCACAAAGGCATATAACGTTACCCACCAACCTTTTTCTGGTTGATTTTGCAATACACATCTGAAGCTTTAATACTTGCAGCTCGACGGCTTTCCAGTTGATGGATTGCCACTGAGTGCAGTAAGAAGAGGCACTAACTTCATTCGAAGTCATCATTTGCGTTTCTTCTTGAATAAAGTTCTTCAAATTTTCTTGCAACGGGA
>Ga0209826_1002176_pt1 | contig 13085 bp, 11 predicted proteins | sample GOMGulsemesocosm_5_FD_184637 | JGI IMG/M metagenome (GOLD analysis project Ga0209826, IMG submission 184637) | Methane-oxidizing microbial communities from mesocosms in the Gulf of Mexico - GOM15C Gulf of Mexico (SPAdes) (version 2) | ecosystem: Environmental > Aquatic > Marine > Cold seeps... | reverse complement strand
AAGATTTTAATGGTCATGAGTTCCTCTGTTGAAATCATGATGCTCCTCATTATGGAAAGCATCAGTGTGAGTCATGTGGCTCACTTTTCAACCGTTGGGGTGGCTCAGTTTTGCATTGTTGGTAACACTAAGGCGTATTGCTCACCATCAATCAACGTAGCCTTATACCGCCCTTCCCAAAGAGAGCCCGTTCGCTCATACGTATAATTAAAATATTGAACATAATACCGCCCCAGCATTTGAACCACCTTCGAAATACCATCACTCTTATGAGGCGTCATCAACAAATGCACATGATTGGTCATCAACACATACGCGTGAACATCACAAGCATGCTTCTTGCAAGCTTGCTTTAACTTATCAAGGTAAAACCGATAATCCTCATCCGCATAAAAAATAGCCTCTCGGTTAATACCGCGAATAATCACATGCTGAGGGTGGCCAACAAGCACAAAACGAGGAAGACGAGCCATAAAATAGTTACCAATAACCTAAAAACACAATATAGAGCGGCTGATTGAAATAATCAATCGAGTCTGACCCCATTGAATTTCACCCCATTGAATTTAAGGCTTACTTCAAGGCCGAAAAGAGCTGAGGTTTCGCTTTATTGCTGAGCACAAGCAATACCCAGTACGTCTCTTATGTCGCTGCATGCAAGTGTCTAAAAGTGGCTTTTATTACTGGAAGGCAAAACCTGTTAGCCAACGAAGTAAGCAAGAAAAGGCTATTGCATTGTAAAATGCACATGACCCCTTATTTTTTCAATCGAGTCTAACCCCATTGACTATTGAACTCAGGCCCCTTATATACAAACAAAGGGTACCGCTCCCCTTTAGCTCTATTTAATAGTGTTGCACTTAGAACTTGAACTCACCCTTTTATTCCAGTTTCGTCCTGCACTAATAGTAGTCAACTCTTTTTTTGTAAAGTCTTTAATCTCTTTTTTCCACCATTTCCACTGCGTCAAGTATTCTATATTCTCGTTACTAAATCTATATCTAATAACTTTCGCTGGATTGCCAGCAACAATCGCATATTTGGGAACATCTTTAGTTACAACCGCCCCAGAAGCAATCACTGCTCCATCTCCAATATTTACACCCTGCAAAACTATAACCTTAGCTGCGATCCAGACGTCATTACCTATCTTCGGTGGCTTTTCATAAGGGTTATACAGGCGCTCCTCACCGCAGCCAAGCAAACCTAACATTAATTGAGACGTCGAAACAGCATCAAGGTCGTGCCCACCTCCGCCAATAATACAGTCCTGACCAATCGAACAGTAGCGACCTATAGTTCCCGAAGCAACCACCGTACTTTTATTAACTGATGTATAGCCTCCAATAGCAACATTATCTAACAACACTACGTAATCGAAAAGCTCAACCATTTCGGAAACTTTACACGATTTAGCAATTTTCACAGCACGCCCTAAATAATAAGGCTTACGCGTCAACTTTTCACCTTGCAACTTCCAGCGCATCCACTGCTGGATAGACTTCACTTTCTGCTTTAACATATTATAAACTCAAATATCATGGGCTAAACCTCACTCTTATTTTTACACCATAAGTTAAACCGTACCTAATTAAGAGGGCATCAAAGCACATCAACGACCCAGCGCCTCCCTTTAACAATCAACAATAAAGTAACATTCACCAAAAATACAAAAATACCAGAAGTAAATAGTGCTAGCCAGCCGTCTACGACACTCGATAACGCTAGACTAAAAAAATAATTAACTAGTGAAACAAGCAATAACAGTAAAAGCCTAATTTGAACACCTCTAGCCGATAAATATTCAACTTTGGCAGAAAACCATAATGGAAAGACCACATTACGTAAACTCATACACAGTAACCATGAACATAAAAAACCTAAAACTCCTAAACCAAAAGCTACAGATAACAAGTATGCTAAAAAAATATGGGATATGGCACTAAAGAGCGTTGTTAATGCCGAGACCCTGACACGCAAGAGCGCATTACAAACATATGACATAGGGAGTGTTGACAAAACAACCCCTAAAAAAATAATTCCAATTTGAAGTATACCCGCCACGTCACCATACCCTGGACCAATCCACAACTCGACAACAGTGCCAGACATAGCAGCAACGAACGCACAAAGAACCGATAACGAACCACCAATAACAATCATCGACCCATTCATTAAACGCTGAGACTCTTTACAATTTAAGTTTGATATAGCAGAATAAAGTCTAGGCCCATATAAGTTGGAGAATGCTTTCGAAACTGTAATGAGGGCTACCGCAACCTGAATAAATATTGAGTAGCGCCCAGCCTCGTTAACCCCTAGTAAAAAGCTGACATACAACACATCAAATGTAAGAAGAACAAACAATCCTATATTTTCAACAAATACCCACTTCGTTACAAAAAAAAGGGAGCGTAGCTTGGCTATCGAAAACCAATTAAAACCTAAATTCATACCACTCTTAAATTCGTTAAAAGCGCTCACAGAGTAAACCAATGCCACCCCAGCCCCCAAAACGAAAGACGCGCCAATAGCAATATAGCTCACCCCAAAATAAGCAAACGACAACAGCATAAAAAATGCCTGTAGAACCACAGCAATAAATTTATTTATATTGTAAACATCAACTCTATCCTGTGCATATGCGGGTGATACAAATAATACTGACAATGTAGTTATTGCAGAGAAAACATACATTAAAAAAAACATCCTGATGCCCTCGGGTCCTACTCCTAAAAACTCTGACAAGTAATAAAACCCTACGGCCATCAATGGGGCCAGAGAAACATACAAAAATATCAACGAGAATATAGATGTATTTATTGTCTTACTGCCCGCTATATAATCCCCTAATTGAAGTTCATCCGTTAAATATTTACTCAGTGCGGCCATTATGGAAAAACTAAACAGTGATATATAAACTGGTATCCCCAAGGCAATTCTGACTACAGCCAAACCGGAATCCCCAATATTCTCAATAAAAACCGTTGTCAAATAAAAATTGGTAAGCGTGCTCACACCCAACACGATAAAACTTGATATATAGTTTTTAGTTTTTCGGCCTAAAATCATACTTACAATTCAATCAGTTTAAGATATTCTTTAATAAGGTTATGACGCATATATTTAGCTTTTAACAAACCAGCATTATCAGATAGCTCACTTGTATCGATGCAATTTATACTGCGCTTTAACGCATCTTTTATTTCAAAGGGGTTATCTGGTTCGATAATATCGACACCTTTAAAGTTTTTCAGCAAATTCACCGCATCGCCCTTCACCCCAAAAATCACACGCCTAGATGTAGCAATATATTCAAATATTTTTGTAGGCTCAGCAGTTTTCAATGAAGGAATATCTCTTAATTGCGCGTAAAGTACATGCGAGTCTTCGTAAACCTTCAAGACCTCTGAAAAACTAAGGTTCCCCATAAAAGTTATTGCCTGGATATTATTTTCATAAACCTTTCTCTTAAGAGTAGCTAACTCAGGCCCGTCTCCAACAATGTTAACTTTTATCTTAACACCGTCATCTTCAAGCAACTTTATAGCCTCGATAAACACACTTAAGTTTTGAGGAAATCCTATTGACCCCACGTAACTAATAATTGTGTCGCCAGCATATTTAACTGAAGCCAATTCAGTAAGCGACATATAGCTAATATAATCTAGCCCATTTGGAACATAACTGATCTGGCCACTGTAAAACTCAGAAATGATTTTCTTTTGCCCCGCTGTAACCGTCACAACCTTATCGAAGCGCTTAATTGACCACCTACAAATCTTTGACAACACCGCATTAATAATGCCGTTTACAATGCCTTTTTTGAATTCATAATAAGACCAAATTAAATCTCTGACTTCCAAGATAAAAACTTTCGTGCGTGAAGTTCTCAGCATAAGCGATGCGACGGGAAGAAGCATTAAAAATGGAATACTAACTATTACGACATCACCGCCAACATAGCGAGCAGCTCTTACAAGCCGAATAGCGTTGACTGTCTCAAAATACACTCTCAAAAGAAAATTACATTTTGAAAATTCCTGCTTAACAATACCAAACTGGCGAATATTAATATTCTTACAATCAATTTTCGCATCCAAGTTTGAGTTTATTAGATAGACTACATTAATTTGATAACGTTCAGACAACACATCTACCAAGGACTTAGCCCTATTGGCACCAGCAGTTCTCACCGGGGGAAAGCTCTCGCATACTAACGTCACACTTTGCACATCACTCAAAACTCAACTCCATATTTAATAAGCCGAACTCCTTGAACCAAACCTTTAACACTAACGCACTGGTTTTCAAGTTGAATGTTAAATTGTGGATGATAAGAGGTATTAATAATATTTATTTCAAAACTTTGGTCTACAACAAAGTCACATAAGTGAGCGCTATCTTTACTAACCCGGACTCGATTAACTTCGTGTAGATATAAGACTAAGTCAGGATGAAAGTGAAATCTAGCCTCAAATTTGATTTCAGAAGAAGAGCTTATAACATCATTAATTGACAGGCGGTTTGCGCTTAAACACCATGTTCGTTTATGTGTAGAATTTACTCCTTGTTTCTTATAACCATCATGCTCAGCCATAAAACTAAGAGGCACCTCAGTAAATTTGGTATTTAAAATCTCAGCTCTCCTTGCCACACGAAACCCCGACCAAACTTCAGTTGAGTTCATACCATCTAAAGATACTGTATTATGGGCTAACGTCCCTCTCTGTCTTAGCCTCTCAACTGAAACCCCATATTGTGAGATACCAGAATTTACAATTACTTTCTCACGATTCAACCACATTTCAAAAGATAGTGTATCTGCATGCGCATGTCCTGGAATATAATCCGGGCCAACATTTGCACCATCACATAGAACCACCATTTTATTATTTTCAAGCCTACAGTATCCCGAAAAAGGCATATGACAGCTCCCAGCATCGGTGTCATATGAAATGCCAAGGTGCCGCATATATTTAATTAGTCCTTGAAAGCTCACGGCAACACCATCCACTGAATCATTAAAAAAAGCATAACTACCATCAGGAGGTGTGACTCTGTACAACCAAGAAGTCATCAATTCAATTTTTTTTCTAATAACCCGTAGAATAGACTCATCACTAGAAGAGCCAAAAACCACATACAGATTATATAAGTCAAGTAAATCCTCGAGCATTATCCCATGATACATAGGAGATAATTCAAAATTCGCTCCATCAACAAGGATTTGCTCATCAACTTCCTTTAAAAAAATCTTTTCCCCTAAAGCAGTACACTGCGCAGCTAATTCGCCATTCCAATATTTACCAAAAAACATCAATGCTTTAGCGTTTGAAAAAACATGATTCCCTAATATTCCATACTCAATATTTTTTAATAACCATTGAACCTGATTAGAAAGACTATCCCTACAAAACTCAAGATCAGTGTTTGTCACTAACCCCCATTTTATCCAATTCACCAGTCTAAGGGACAATGGATATGCGTCATTGGCAAAACTGGAGAAAGTTAAGCCTGAATCAATCCATGCCTGAATCATCAAGTCATCAGTAGACCTACATTCACTTCCAAATAAAAAATCGAAGTAATTAACATTATATATTTCAAGCTTTGTCAGACTAGAAGGTACCCAGCCATCACTAAAAACATCTATTTCTCGATTTAGTACATTAACAATTCCGTCGCTGCAACTAGAATACTTTTCACAAGGAATAACAAATTTTCTTTTTCTGATTGCAGGAACTAAGTCATGCTCTTCTGGTCGCCACGAACGTAAAGACCTAAAGCCATACCACATACGGTATAAAACCTGGCTCATTTTTAAATACCTGACAGTATTGATATATTTAACTAAGGTACCAAAATTCATTTTAATAAAAAATAACAGAGATGAAAACTTCATATTTAAAAAGCACGCACTAAAAACGAATATTGGTCATGATTAATGGGCAACAAAAGCGGATCATTCAGCACTATTAGTACACCACTCAGCATATATTTCAGTCATTGTTATAGAAGAGAATACCTCAGCCCTTTTCTTTGCCCCTACACGTAACATTCTATACATTTCAGGGTTGTCAATTAAAGCCCGCATCTTTTCCTCTAAATCCAGAGCGTCTTTCGGTTTCACCAATATGCCCGACACTCCATCCTCAACAAGTTCGGCTATATCTTTCCAGTGTGTTGATATAACAGGCAACCCAACACTGTAAGCTTCAAGGATAACACCTGGGTACCCCTCACCTTCATAGTAAGTAGGTAAGACTAATGCATCATAATTAGACAATATACTGCATACATCCTCTGCTTCTAAAACCCCTTTATATTCAACATTTATACCGAAAAAATCAGCTTCAGTTATACCACCTGATATAGGGCCAAATATATCTAAATGCAATTCCAAATTATTTGCAGCCTGTACTATTTCACGCACACCTTTACTTGGTTTAACATGCCCTACAAATACAACCCTAGACATAAAGTCACTCTTACGCGTCTCCAACTCAAACTTCAAAGGCCGGCTATTTGGGTACCATTTAATATTCGCATTTACAAACTGAGTTTTAAAATATTCAACCTGTGCTTTTGTTTCAAGCAATACAAGGTCACTGTTAAACACCGTCCGTATTAATGCCTTGCCAAAACCCGATGAGCACTTATACGTATCAATTAAGTCCCCCCCGAACTTCCTCAAAATAATGCGTTTACCAAAAAGCTTGCATAAAATATACATACTGGGAGCAAAAAGGTTAAACCCTCGTTTGGACACGTGAATACCAACACAGTCAACACGAGATAAATGATACATCACTCGAACCATAACAAGAGTAAACCGTCCAAAAACACTCACTAACCTTGGGGCCTTAAGTAGAGCATCATTATAGGTATTAATTACAGTAACATTTAAATTAGGAATATCCTCCAGTTCTAAAATTAATTGTCTAAACAATACCGATGCACCACCCAAGGGTGGAGGAACAGGCCCAACCAACAATAATCTCAACAACTTACTCCTTTCAAATGTCAGTAATTTAAAAAACTCTTGAAGTACTCTTCAGGAGTAAAACGAGCCTTCAGTTGGTTATAAGTATCGATCACATATTTAGGAGCAATCGCCCCGGCTGAAACCATTTCTGAAATACCATCAAGCTCATTTCCATCTACCACAAAACCTGCACCTTGATTACGTATATATTCGGAATAATCTCCTACGCCATCAGACATGATTGGCACCACACCACATGACATGTACTCACCAAGTTTAATCGGTGATGACACTTTATTAACAACACTTTGGTCCCTAAAAAGAAAACCGTATCTAATTGAAGACAAGAAAACTTCCATATCTGAACGTTCTGAAATAGACATAATTTTTATTTGAGAAGGGTGCGTATTACCAAATCCTTCATACATAACTTCATTCATTCCATCTCTATCATTAGATACCAACCACAGTCTCGACTCAGGCGTTTTTTTAAGTATTTCCTTAAACGCCTTAATCACGAGATCCACTCGCTGCCAAGGTGCCCCCCCCCCCACATAGACATAGCTATCATCGACTCTTTCAACTTCAAGTTGCGCTGTCAGGTCAGAAAAGCACGGAAGCACAAAATAATTTTTACAATGAACCCCATATTTATTTTTATAGTGTGCGTACATTGCCCTAGAGACAAACACTGCCCCATCAATAACTGAGAATGCAACCCTCTCAATTATTGATAATATTTTATATCTGATAATAGACTGATTTCTCATCATAGACTCTTCTGGAAGAGCCCCTTGAAACCAGACATATATTGATTTTTTCCATAACTTTAAGAACGATAGCATTACAGCAATACGAACATGCGGCAAGTAAACCTTATTCCCATCAAACATTAGTAGTTTGGCTGAAAGATCTAAAAAACCACTATACCTACTGGTTATGTAACTTTCACCTTCAACACAAAATCCTAAGCTTACGTCAGTAAAAACCGGAACAAAAACAGTCACCTTATGAGATTTAGAAATCCAATCTATATGCTTTTTATACGCAAACCAAATCGCAGGTGAACAGCTATATTTATCTAAAACTATTGCAACAGAAGACATGAATTAACCATTTTTATTTTATAACTTTCTTTTAATTGATGCTGGCACGCCAACTATCAAATTTGAATTTGACTTAAAACATTTATTTACAACACTACCAATACCAATCAAGTTACCATCACCTATCACAACACCTTGAACAAATCTCGAAGCTGAGCCAATGTAGCATCGAGCACCGATATCAATTGGTTCTGGTGCCATACCTGCACCATGCGTCCAGAATTGCGACCCTCGGCCCGCAACCCAGGTTTCTTCTCCTATAACCATTCCACCGTTCAAGTCGAAATAATGATCACTTGTAATATTCACTGACCTCTCAGCAATAAACTTAATTTCCTCTTTATTAAATTCAGAAGCCCACTCACCTGCAATAAATTTATTACCATCTGCAATTTTAACTCCATCGCGCAAGATTACAGTCACAGGGCCTCGAAAGCGATTAAAACGGCCAATATAACTATTTCTTGCAATAAGCTTACGAACATTGATATATGTTCCATACCCTATGGACACATTATGCAACTCATATGAAAACAATTTAGAGTACAAAAACACACGTAAAAACCCCAAAGGAACATAAGCAACAATTTGAGCTAGTACTTTCCTCATTCTATATTCAACCCTGACCTATATTTTTCCAACAAAACAATTAGAAAAACAAAATAATCCAACAGTGGATTCAATTCTAAAATACACCCAGCTAAAAAAGTCGATAGGAAGGCCAAATACAACAAAGGAACTTTTTTAGACACATCAAGAAATGACTTGAAAATATACACCAAACACACTGCTCCAAATATTCCCGCCCCTACAACGAGTTCTAACACTCTAGATTTTGGTGAAGCATACGCCTCACCAAAAAACATCATATCCACTTCTTTCGCCATAAATATATTCACCAGATTACTTTCTATCAAATAATGCTTGTACCAAACATTAAATGTTGATATCCCAATCCCAAATGGGTATTCAATTAACGCGATAAATGAAACATAAATAGCACTTAATCGCGTAACATAGGTCTCATACACATCATACTCTGTTGATAGTCCATAAACCCCCCTTTCCGAGATCGAGTTAAAAACAATATTAACTCCATTAACTGCCATATTTGTATCCATCAAATTTTCATTAAAATCCGATATTTGTTGCCCAAATATAAGCGCAATTAGCACGGCTAAAATAACACTAAGTAACTTTATTTTCCTTTTCAGAGTCAAAAAAACAACAATAGTAATAACTATAAACTGAGCCTTCGAAAAAGCGAATAAACCCAATACCGTAAACAAATAAAAAGTTATTTTTCTAAATTTAGAATCACCTGCTCCCAAGTAAAGCAGGAATACACAAAAACAATAATAAAACCCAGCAGAGCTAGGCTCAAAAAATAACATGCTTGCCCTATAAGTTGATGTTAAAGCAAGCCCAATCTCTGGCAAAACAATTACGCAGTTTATTATTGCTCCAAAATAAATAACCTGAAACACTCGATCTAAACTAAGGTCTCTAATAAAAAAATATAAAAAAAATGCGTATACTGACTCAATAAAAAACTTACGAATACTAAGTAACTGACTTGCAGAATCGATTTCCACATTGAAACCACTAAAAAAATAATAGTACACCGAATTTACTAAACACAACGCTATCAGTAAAAATAGAGCTATCGCTTCTTTAGATAACACTAAAACCCAAGCATCTCGATTAAGCTTTTTCAGCATGATTAGCCCAAGAAAACAAGACAGAACAACCTTTACTGTATTTGTATCAAGTGCGGAAGCTAGCATAAAAACCACTAGAGCAAATATAGCCTTATTTACCAATTCACTTAATAAAGACAGTTGGTTACCCATAGTAAATACTTAAGTCAAAATTCCACGCGTATCAATAACAACCTTAGCCGCAAACTGTCCACGATCTGCTTTTTTAAACTCTTGATGATCCACCAACACCACAACCACATTGGCTTTTTCTAGTGCCGCCTCCAGAGTAATCAACTCAATATTTTTATCTACAAGCCTTTGTGGCAGCTCTTTAATATTTGGTTCAACAGCAATTATCTCCCCAACATTCCTTTCAGCCAACTCTTCCACAATTTGCAGTGCGGGGCTTTCCCTTAAATCATCAATATCGGCTTTAAACGCCAAGCCTAAGCAGGCAATAACCGGCTTTTTAAACTGATCGGCTGCTTTTGTAATTTGATCTATTACAAAGAATGGTTTTGCATCATTCGTTAAACGGGCTTGTTTAATTATTTTGGCTTCTTCTGGGCAGCTGTTAACAATAAACCAAGGGTCTACGGCTATGCAGTGGCCGCCGACACCTGGGCCTGGTTTTAATATGTTAACTCGCGGGTGGCGGTTTGATAGTTCTATTAGCTCCCAGACGTTAATTTTTAGCTTTTCGCAAATCATCGATAACTCATTGGCAAAAGCGATATTCACATCCCTAAATGAGTTTTCGGTTAGTTTTGCCATTTCTGCTGTGCGCGCATTGGTAATAATGCATTCACCTTTGACGAAGGTTTTATACAGCTCTACCGCTGCGGCCGAAGATTCTGCGGATAGGCCACCAATGACTCGATCGTTTGAGACGAGTTCTTGTAGTACATAGCCTGGCAATACGCGTTCTGGGCAATGCGCGACTAGAATATCGGCTTTATCGCCCGCTTGTTGTGGAAAGCTTAGATCGGTGCGGTATTCTGCCAGCCACTCGGCTAGTTGTTCTGTTGCGCCTACTGGAGAGGTTGACTCTAAAATAACTAAGTTACCTTTTTCTAATACCGGCGCTATGGTTTTAGCGGCTGCTTTTATATAGGAGAGGTCTGGTTCTTTATTGTCATTAAATGGGGTTGGTACGGCGACCATAAAGGCATCGGCTGGCTCTGCTTTTAATACGGCCTTTAAGTTGCCTGTTGTTACTGCTGCACGGACGATAATATCTAAATCGGGTTCTACTATGTGAATGTCACCTTTGTTTATGGTGTTGACGGCGTGTTCATTAACGTCCACTCCTATCACTTTTAAGCCACGGGAGGCTAATATGGCTGCGGTTGGTAAGCCGATGTAGCCTAAGCCGATAACTGATACTGTTTCAAACTTCATGTTTTTTTATACCTTGTTATATTTCTAACAATATTATTTAAGTGCGGCCACTATACGGCTGCAGGCTTTTCCATCCCCGTAGGGGTTATTTGCACGTGCCATTTGTTGGTAGTGTGAATTATCATCCATTAATTGGCTTACGGCTTCGGTGATTTTTTGGGTATCTGTTCCCACCAAGGTGACGGTTCCAGCATCTACGGCTTCTGGGCGTTCGGTATTGTCACGCATAACTAATACGGGCTTACCTAAAGACGGGGCTTCTTCTTGTATACCGCCGGAGTCGGTTAATATTAAGTAGCTACGGTTCATTAGGTAAACAAAGGGTAGGTAGTCTTGCGGCTCTATCAGGTGAATATTTTTAACATCTTTTAACAGGCGGTTTACCGGCTCTTGTACATTGGGGTTTAAATGAACAGGATAGAGCACCTGTGCTTCTGGATAACGCAGTGCTATTTGACGTAGTGCTTCGCAGATGCGTTCAAACCCGCCACCAAACGATTCACGCCTATGACCTGTTACTAAGATGAGCCTTTTGTTTTCATCTAAAAAGGGAAACTGTTCACTCAGTTTTGTTGATAGTGTTTTATCTTGCTCAATTTTTGAGACCACCCACTGGAGCGCATCTATAACGGTATTGCCGGTAACTTGTACGGATTCTGGCTTGATGTTTTCTTTAAGGAGGTTGCTGCTGGATAGCTCTGTTGGTGCAAAGTGCCATTTAGTTAAGCTAGCCGTAAGTTTACGGTTCGCTTCTTCTGGCCAAGGGGATAATAAATCGCCTGTTCTTAAGCCTGCTTCAACATGGCCTACGGGTATACGTTCGTAAAAAGCCGCTAACGCTGCTGCAAAGGTTGTACTGGTATCGCCATGCACTAAAACCACATCGGGTTTGAAGCTTTGGAGTACATCACGAATGCCTAGCAGAATACGGGTTGTTACATCGTAAAGGTCTTGACCGGGTTTCATGATGTTTAAGTCGTAATCGGGTTTTATTTCAAAAAGGTCTAATACCTGATCCAACATTTCACGATGTTGGGCAGTGACACAAACGCGGCTATCGATACTATTTTCTTCAGCAAGGGCTATTACCAGCGGGGCCATTTTTATGGCTTCTGGTCGTGTTCCAAAAACGGTTAATATTTTTTTCATTGTTTATCCGGCGCTTATTATTGTCATGTGAATTCTGTTGGGCTTCATGCTTCAGCCCAACCTACATTTTCTTTCAATGGGGTCAGACTCGACTGATTCTCACCGTTCATTCAACACCACCCACCGACAACCCACGCCCAATCGCATAATACTCAATCCCCTTGGCTTTTACTCTTGCAGGATCAAACAAATTCCTACCATCAACAATCACCGGCTGATTTAGCTCTGCTTTTATCAAATCAAAATCAGGGGCTTTAAAGTTTTGCCATTCTGTACAAATAACCAAGGCATCCGCACCTTTTAAGGCCGCTTCTTTTGTACCCATTAAGGCTAAACCATCTCGACTACCGTAAATACGCTGGGTTTCTTCCATGGCTTCTGGGTCAAAGGCTTGTACGTTTGCACCGGCTGCCCAAAGGGATTCCATGAGTACGCGGCTGGGTGCTTCGCGCATATCGTCTGTTTTGGGTTTAAAGGATAAGCCCCATAGTGCGAAGGTTTTGCCTTTTATGTTGCCCTTAAAGTGTTTGTTAATGTATTCAAACAGTTTGTTTTTTTGACGTTGGTTAATGGCCTCTACCGCGTGGAGTAATTCGGGTTGGTAACCGATTACTTCGGATGTTTTGCTGAGTGCTTGCACATCTTTTGGGAAGCATGAGCCGCCATAACCACAGCCTGGGTATATAAATTGAAAGCCAATGCGTGAATCGGAGCCGATGCCTTGGCGTACGTGTTCAA
>Ga0209826_1002175_pt1 | contig 13085 bp, 12 predicted proteins | sample GOMGulsemesocosm_5_FD_184637 | JGI IMG/M metagenome (GOLD analysis project Ga0209826, IMG submission 184637) | Methane-oxidizing microbial communities from mesocosms in the Gulf of Mexico - GOM15C Gulf of Mexico (SPAdes) (version 2) | ecosystem: Environmental > Aquatic > Marine > Cold seeps... | reverse complement strand
TATTGATTAGTTATTGATTAGTTCTTATAGGTTAATAAGCGCGAATAGGACAATATACGTGCTGCCTTGTCTAATAAGCGAGTTCCATAGAACATAAGCTCCACATAACGTAAATTCAGCCTACGGGCTGCTTTTATGCATGGCCAACGTCAGATGATAAGTGGGCGATATCAATGCCAAGTTTTTCAGTGGCTTTTTGCCAGCGCTGCTCAATGGGAGTGTTAAATAAAATATCACTGTCAGCATCAATGGTTAACCAAGAGTTTGCTTGTAATTCAGACTCTAATTGACCTGGTCCCCAACCTGCGTAACCTAAGGTAACCATATATTGTTCTGGGGCTTTTTTCGTGCCTAGTGCCATCAATATATCTTTTGAAGTGGTGATCATAATGTCATCGCTAAGCGCAAGGGAGCTTTTCCAGCCCGATTGGGTACGATGTAACACAAAGCCTCTATTTTGAGAAATAGGACCACCAGAAAGCACTAACTGCTCTAAGCTATGGTCTAAAAGAGTGTTTTCAAGCGTTGCTGCCAGAGGTTCTTGCTCTGGGGCTAATGCTTGCTCAAGGCTATTTTCCTGATGTGCAGCACCTTGACCACTAACCTGCCCCTTATCATCTTCTTCAATCTGTTTTAACAAATCATGTAAAGTGATATTCACTGGCATATTGATAATTAAGCCCATGGCACCTTCGTCATTGTGTTCGCAAATATAAGTGACGGTTTTATTAAAATAGTCATCACCTAATGATGGCATGGCAATTAAAAATTGGTTCTCTAAGCTTTGCATTCATTATACCTTTGATCTGTGGGTAATATTTTAGCCCTACCATTAGTGAGCGTAAATGCTCACTAACAATGTTAATTGATAAGGCCATTTGCACCACCGAGAGCTGCAACGTTTCATAAAGGGCTTTCGAGCCAACACAGATAATATGTCTTCTCTGTGTTGTGCTAGCAGCTCGGTGTTCTCTGTGGTAAAAATTTTTAAGCTAACTTAATAACTATCTTTTTATATTCTCTTCAATAGCATCCATCAACTTACCGCTAATATTAATAGGGTAAGCCGCTTCTATTTCACGAATACAAGTTGGGCTAGTGACGTTAATTTCAGTGACTTTATCGCCAATAACATCCAAACCAACAAAATACAAACCACGCTTTTTCAACTCAGGGGCGATAGTTTCAGCAATAAGTTTATCTGTCGGGCTTAAAGGCCTCGCCACGCCTCGACCACCGGCGGCCAAATTACCGCGAGTTTCGCCCATGGCAGGAATACGTGCTAAGCAGTATGGCATAGGTTCGCCGTTAACAATCAGAATGCGTTTATCGCCATCAACAATTTCTGGCATATATTCTTGCACCATGGCGTATTGCTGACCGTGGTTTGTTAAAGTTTCAATGATCACCCCTACATTGGCATCTTTTTCTTTAATGCGAAAAATAGATGAACCACCCATGCCATCAAGCGGTTTGATAATAATATCTTTTAATTCTTGATGAAAAGCACGAATTTGAGCATCACTTCTAGTGACTAAGGTTCTAGGTGTTAAATCAGCAAACCAAGCGGTAAATAGCTTTTCGTTACAGTCACGTAAACTCTGTGGCTTGTTAACGATGAGTGTGCCTGCTTCTTCAGCGCGCTCAAGCATATAAGTGGCGTAAATATATTCGGTATCAAAAGGCGGATCTTTACGCATTAAAATAGCATCAAGATCACTTAAGGCAATATCTTGTTTGTCTGATAATTCATACCAATGTTCAGCATCGTCAAACACTTTAACTTTTTCAGTGCTCGCTCGAGCTTGGCCACGATCAAGGTATAAATCATTCATTTCCATGTAATAAATTTCATAACCACGTTTTTGGGCTTCAAGCATCATTGCCATGGAAGAGTCTTTCGCAACTTTCACTTGTGATATGGGATCCATCACAATGCCAAGTTTTATTTGTTTAGGTTCAATCATTGTCATTTTTTATCCTATTTTTATATTATTTAGCCTGATATTTGCAACTAGTGTGCTGCGAATACCAGGAAAAAACACGGCGTTGAGTAAAGTAGCCCTAAATTCATGCTAAATCGCCAAAACGACATTGTAGTGCTGTAATTGCGGTAAGTGCCGCGGTTTCTGTTCTTAGTACTCTTGGGCCGAGTAATATATCTTGAAAATCAGCTTGATTCGCTTGGCTTATTTCTTCATCACTCAATCCGCCTTCGGGGCCAATAAGTAATCTGACTTCTTGACGATCCCCTTCAAACTTAACGGGTATGGTCATAATTGAATGCTCAGCCTTTGGGTGCAAGTTTAGTTTTAATGCCTTAGTTTTTTCATTAAGCCAATCTTGTAAAAGCACAGGCTGAGTCACTTCAGGCACAAAACAGCGACCACTTTGCTCGCAAGCACTAATGACTATTTTTTGCCATTGTTCGCGCTTTTTTGATAATCGTTCCGCAGATAATTTTACCCCGCAGCGTTCAGTAAAAAGTGGTGTTATGGTATTAACGCCAAGCTCTACCGACTTTTGTAAAGTAAAGTCCATACGGTCACCACGAGAAATACCTTGGCCTAAATGAATGTTCAGCGGTGATTCATTTTTTACCACGGTTCGGTTAATTATTTCGACACTTGCGTGTTTTTTTTTCACCTCTACTAATTTAGCAGAATATTGAAAGGCTTCATTACCATTAAAAAGAGTGATGATATCACCTTCAACCAAACGCAAAACTCTAACAATATGACCAAAGGCATCGTCAGATAATTTCATCGTGTCATTTAGCGTAAATTCGCTATTTTGGTAAACTCTTGGGTTTCGCATGATTAGCTTTTATTTATTATTTTTTCTTAATGGTTAAAGTAAGGGCGAAGCAGGCAAATTACAATCGGTATCTGTATAAAATTGTCATCTAGCCGCATATTTATTGACGACTACTCCGTTAACTTGTCGTTTTTTCTTAGCAAGTTAACCGAGTAATACTATTTGGATGAATTAAGGGGACAGAATTCAATGAGAATAAATTTTCAAAAACAAGACGCTTGATTAAGCAAAATGAATAATTGAGAGATACTATGATAAAAAAACCAGCACCTGGTAAAAGTATACTGGTTGTTATGTTCAGGATGAACGGTATATCGCGGTGCCATGGATGGCAAAGAGCGTGTATGTTCAGGATGAACGGTATATCGCGGTGCCATGGATGGCAAAGAGCGTGTATGTTCAGGATGAACGGTATATCGCGGTGCCATGGATGGCAAAGAGCGTGTATGTTCAGGATGAACGGTGCAATTTTTTGCTCCTGCAAAAATTGCACTTCCGCCATCCTTGGCGGTCGTATATCGCGGTGCCATGACGTTATAGAGATATAACTTATTAGATAATGCAGGAGCAATTATCCTGATGGCAAAGAGCGTGTATGTTCAGGATGAAGGTGCTGTTTTTTCCAAATAGAAGCTATAAACCAGCTGACTTACGCAAATCATTCGCTTTGTCGGTTTTTTCCCAACTAAAAGCGGTAAAAGTATCATCGCCTACTGTCATTTCATAAGGTTCACGACCAAAGTGACCATAAGCAGCCGTTTGTTGATACATAGGATGCAATAAATCTAGCATTTTAGTAATACCATACGGACGTAAATCAAAATGTTCGCGTACCAAGGCGACTAAGCGTTCTTCGCTAATTTTGCCGCTACCAAAAGTATCAATAGAAATTGATGTTGGCTCGGCAACACCAATGGCATAAGATATTTGAATTTCACATCGGTCAGCAAGACCTGCCGCGACAATATTTTTAGCAACATAACGACCCGCATAAGCCGCGCTTCTATCAACTTTTGATGGATCTTTACCTGAGAAAGCACCACCACCATGACGCGCCATGCCACCATAAGTGTCAACAATAATCTTACGACCCGTTAAACCACAATCGCCTACAGGGCCACCAATAACAAAACGACCCGTTGGATTGATATGATATTTTGTCTCGCTAGTTAAAAATTTTGCCGGTAATACATGCTTGATAATGTTTTCCATTACCGCATCAATTAAGTCTTCTTGTTTAATTTCAGGGTTATGCTGAGTTGACAGCACCACAGTATCAATCGCGACTGGCTTATTACCTTCATAAATAAAAGTCACTTGTGATTTAGCATCGGGGCGTAACCAAGGTAAAACACCTGAACGACGGGCTTCTGCCTGGCGCTCAACTAAACGGTGCGAGTAATACAGTGGCGCAGGCATCAATGTTTCAGTTTCGTTGGTGGCGTAACCAAACATAAGCCCTTGATCGCCAGCACCTTGATCTTCAGGCTTACTGCGATCAACACCTTGAGCAATTTCAGGCGATTGTTGACCAATTAAATTCATGATGCCACAAGTTTCACCATCAAAACCAACTTCTGAAGAAGTGTAACCAATATTACTGATAACATTACGAGTGATGGTTTCTAAATCAACCCAAGCATTAGTGCTAACTTCACCTGAAATGATCGCTACGCCAGTTTTTACCATGGTTTCACAAGCAACACGGGCATATTTATCTTTGGCGATAATAGCGTCTAAAACCGCATCTGAAATTTGATCGGCAATTTTATCAGGGTGGCCTTCAGAAACAGACTCGGAAGTAAAAAAATGTCTAGACATAAACCCTCAGCGTTAACATATAAGTGGAGAATAAAATAATGGAGCGATATTACATGCTTTAAGGGGCTTTTTCTAGCTTTTTTACGCCTAGACGTCTAAATGGCTTAAATTATTTGATTCGTTATTTTTGTCGTTGTTTTGTTTATTGTTTGGTTTGTTTGCTTGTTTGTTGTAAAGGAAAGTGTATGAAGCTTTTCATGTTGATATAGCTAACATAGTAGTTTATAGAATTGTTAAAGCGTTTACTGTTAATGGCGCCTGCCAAAGTTGGCTAAAAAGTTGTTGTTGGTGTTCACTCACTTTTGAGCTAAAAAACTGATGCTGTCCAGTTTGTTTGACGTTTGCTGATAAGCCTTTATCTTTCAATTGCCTAGATAAATAACTAGTCACTGGCGTGGCGGTTTCTAAAACGTGGATCAGGCCGCCGGTAATTGAAGTAATCGCTTCTAAAACAAAAGGATAATGAGTACAACCAAGCACTAAAGTATCAACTCCTGCAGACATCAAGGGTTCAAGATACTTTTTAAGCAACAGATAGCATTGGTCACTGTGTTGTTTTCCTTGCTCAATTAGCTCGACTAAACCTGGGCAGGGCTGAATAGTAACAAGAGCACCATTATGATGTCTGTCAATTAAGCGTTGAAAATTTGGGTTTTGACTGGTTGCTTGGGTAACTAAAACCGCCACTTTCTTATTTATACTCTGTTTTGCTGCCGGTTTTATTGCCGGCTCTACGCCTATAATGGGAATATCAACTTGCGATCTTAATTGGCTAATGGCATTAACGGTTGCGGTGTTGCAGGCGATAACTAAAGCTTTACACTCTTGTTTGATCAATTGTTGAGCGATGAGATTGACGCGTTCGGTAATAAACCCCGTAGATTTTTCCCCATAAGGAGCATGTTGACTGTCCGCCACATAGATCAAATTTTCGTGGGGTAATTGCTCACTAATGCGCTTAGCTATAGATAAGCCGCCAATACCTGAGTCAAAAATACCTATTGAGCGGTTATCAAATGTTTGAGTTGTATTCATGATGAGATAATAACACAGAAATGACTTTCAGAGTGTTGCTTTACAAGCAGCTCATAATAGGTTGATCTTGAGGGAATATTAGCAAGTAAGGAGTAAAAACAGAAAAAGTGAATGACTTCCCAAGTGCTATTCAGCGCCGCAGCTCACAATAGTTTAATCCTGGAAGTATATTATCAGTAGTGAAGTAATAAGTGACTTCCCGAGTGCTATTCAGCGCCGTAGCTCACCGTAGTTTATCTTGAAATAATTTTACTAAGTAATAAGTGACTTCCAGAATGCCGCAGCTTACATAGTCCTGAACACCGTGTGTTCAGGGCGGAAGTATCATATTAACCGTAGGCTTCCCGATACGAGCCGGGCTTGCGCAATAGCTATTAGTCAACTCCCTAAGGTAAAACTTATCGGCTCAGGGACATAGTTCGCATACAAACATCCCAGAAGACAGAAATCATTATAACGAAAAACTCAGCTGAATTAAGTGTTTTTTCACCAGCAAGTGCTAAGTGTTCTGTATTTAAACATTTTATGCTGTTAACTTAAGCAATTAGCAGTAAATATTTATTTAATCGAGGGAGGACACAAGCACTTAAGCGTGTTTATTATGAAGAGGAATTAAAGCTTGTTCGATAGTTGATTGTAGTAAAGCAATTTTTTGCTTATTTTCTTTTTTCTCAGCTTGCAGTTGCTGTTTTGCGTTTAATAGCTCATTGGTTAAATTAAGTGCCGTCATTAACAATGCTTGCTCAGGTGTGGCAATAGATTTGTTATTGTTAGCCTTAGTTAAGCGCACACTTAATTCTGCCGCCGCACTAAGTAATGCGCTTTCTTGCCCAATAGGACAGGCAACTTTTAGTTTGCGATCAGTCACATTAATTTCAACGGTGCGTTGAGTCATTTGCAGAGAAATTCCAAGCGTAATTAATTAGATACCGTAGCGACCTACAATAATAACCTGCACTATAACTGTGCCGCTATCCTGTTGCAAGCAAATGGCAGATAAATGAGCAGTTTTCTCGGATTTTCCATGCCTTTTCAGTAGGTCAGTGTTAGGATAGCAGCAAAGATTTTTCTAAGGTATAGAGCCTCATCATGACAAATAACACCCTCGGCAATAACAAAGTCGATTTTGCTAGCGCACAAGCCGTGATCACCACCGAAAACATTAAAGCCCACGCCAGTGAAGTTCATGGTGTACTAGCGGGGTTAGTTTGCGCGGGCTTCGCCTTTGAAGAACAAAGCTATTTAGGCATGCTAGACGATTTATTAGATTTTTCACCGCAAGGTAGCGACGGTTTTCCCAAAGCCGTTAAAACATTAGTTAAGCAAATGTACCGCGAACTTTGGACCGATATTCTTGATGATAGCTACACTTTTCAATTAATGTTACCTGACGATGATGACTCACTTGTTGAGCGAGGACATGCACTTGGTGCTTGGGTTCAAGGTTTTAACTTAGGCTTTGGCTTGCAACAAAAAGATAGCCCAGTAACATCAAGTGAAGTGAAAGAAGTGCTTATTGATTTTGCTGAAATTGCCAATATTTCTGCAGAAATGGAAGAAGATGAAGACAGCGAACAAGCATTTTTCGAAATCTGTGAATATGTTCGTATTTCGGCATTGCTATGTTTTAGTGAGCTAGGCACCCTGCCCGCTAATTCAGCTAATAATGGCGCCAGTACTAACGACACTATTCACTAGAGATCAGCCATGACAAATCAAAATTTACCCGGCATTGCAATACTGCCAATCAGTGAGTTTGTGACTCATAGAAGTAACCTCTTTGCACAAATGACAGAGAACAGTGTTGCTTTTTTTAGCGCGGCGAGCGAAGTAACACGCAGCAATGATACCGAATTCGCTTTTTGTCAAAACAAGAGCTTTTATTACTTAACTGGCTTCAACGAGCCCGATGCAATGTTAATGTTAATAAAACAAGCAAGCAGTGAGCAAAGCATTTTATTTTCACTACCGAAAGACAAAAAACACGAAATTTGGCATGGTCGTCGAATTGGCCAAGAAAAAGCCTGTCAGCATTATCAGCTCGACCAATGCTTTACTCTAGATGAACAAAGCGAATTAGTGCCGCAATATTTGAACGGCATAAAGCAGGTTTATTTTACCTTTGATGATGAAAATTTATCTCAACAAGTTTTCGGTTATTTAGCACAAGTACGAGCAAGTATTCGCCAAGGCGAAAAAGTCCCGACCCAATTAATTGATGTCAGCCCAATTGTTGACGAGTTACGGTTAATTAAAAGCACTAATGAAATCGAATTAATGCGCCAAGTTAATGCGATTTCAGGCTTAGCCCATCAAAGAGCGATGCAAAAAACAACCGCAGGATTGTTTGAATATCAAATAGAAAATGAAATATTGCACGAATTTACTCACCATGGCGCTCGCTATGCGGCTTATGCCACCATCGTTGCCGGTGGCGATAATGCTAATATTTTACATTACACTGATAACAGTGCTCGTTTAGTTAATAACGACTTGCTGCTAATTGATGCTGGCGGTGAATTATCCGGCTATGCCGCTGATATCACCCGCACCTTCCCTGTTAATGGCAAATTTACTGAACCACAAAAAGCCTTATATCAACTGGTACTAAATGCCAAAGTAGCGGTAATTTCAGCCATTAAACCGGGCACTACTTTTGCCAAGCTCAATAATATCGCCAACGAATACTTAACTAAAGGTTTGCTTGATTTAGGCATTTTATCGGGTGATTTAACCGAATTAGTCAAAGAAAAAGCCAGTAAAAAATACTTTATTCACGGTTTAGGGCACTGGCTCGGTTTAGACGTTCATGATGTTGGCGATTACCATATTAATGACAATAAAGAGCAGTGTCGTGAATTTACACCGGGCATGGTACTCACCATTGAGCCCGGTTTGTATATGCCGCTTGATGATATGGATATAGCGGAGCAATGGCGCGGTATTGGTATTCGTATTGAAGATAATATTGTCGTCACCAAGCAAGGCTGTGAAAATTTAACCGCTAATTGTCCCGAAACCATTACTGACATTGAAGCGCTAATGAAGCGCTAAAGCACAACTTTAAGTATTAGGTAACATGGAAAAAAGTAACTATTCACCACCGAGTCGCTATGCTTTACAGAGGGCTCTTCGAGCCTACACAGAGGTTTTATTATTCTCGTTATAGTGTTGTGACCTCGGTGTTCTCTGTGGTAAACATTTATTAAGCTGAATAAATACGAAAAAGAAAATATAATTATGGATAAAAGTAAAATAGCATTCGATATTATTATCTCTGGTGGTGGCTTATCTGGCTGTTTAATGGCATTAAGTTTGGCAAAATTAACCAAAGCTGATGGTAGCTTATTATCTATTGCCATTATTGAAGTGAACGAGCTAACGCAGCAAAACAATACGCCAGCGCTTTTTGACGATCGCGTTTTAGCACTCTCCCATGGTAGCGCGGCTTATTTAAAAGATATTGGTGTTTGGCAGCATTTAGCAAATGATGCTTGCGCCATTGAAAAAATTGATATTTCTGATCGAGGTCACTACGGTAAAGCTCGGCTTGAAGCACAAGAGCATAATGTTACTGCGCTAGGTTATGTTATTGAAATGGCATTGATTGGCAAAGGCTTATTAACAGAATTATCCGATAAAACCAATATCCATTGGTTATGCCCTGACAGTATTATCGATATTAATTGGCAGCCAAATAATGATACCAACAACATAAGTATCGCACTTAGCTCAGGGCAATCTATTGAGACAAGTTTATTACTTGCTTGTGACGGCGCAAATTCTCCATGTCGGCAATTAGCAGGTATTAATGTTAGTGACAGTGATTATCACCAAGTTGCATTAATAGCCAATGTTGCCACCGAAAATCCTCACCAAAACAAAGCTTATGAGCGATTCACTGAATTTGGCCCAATCGCCATGTTGCCCCTTTCTGCGCTAAACAGCGAAAATCGTTGTTCACTGGTATGGACTATGTCGGCAGAGCAAAGTGAACATGTCTTAGCGCTGAATGATGATGAATTAAAGGCACAACTCGAACTTGCTTTTGGCCATTGGCTTGGCGCCATAACGCATATCGGAAAACGTGATATTTACCCGTTGATATTATTGCAGGCACAGCAGCAAACGTATCACCGAATGGCCTTAATTGGCAATGCCTCCCACACTATTCATCCTATTGCTGGGCAAGGCTTTAACTTAGGGTTACGTGATGTAGAGTTGATGGCTAGTTTACTCGCCAAGCAGTTACATACTAACCGTGATATTGGCAGTTTTGCCTTACTTAATGACTATGCTAAGCAGCGCTTGTTAGATCAAAAACAAGTTATTGCGCTAACAGACTCATTAGTCACCTTATTTGCCAATGATTTACCACCACTGGTGGCTGGCAGAAATATAGCTTTGAAAATGATGAATTATATTTCCCCATTAAAAAATACCTTAGTCAATAAGCTGATGGGTTACTAATTGTAGAAAGCTAATGTTAGCAGGCAAATTTTAGAAAGTTAATTTGGTTAATAAACGCCTAAAAGGTTAGAGAAAAATGCAAAAATTTGATTTATTAATTGTTGGCGCCGGCATGGTTGGTTTGACCTTAGCGCTGGCGTTAAGAAAAAACACCAACTTAACCATTGCCATAGCCGATACCTTGCCTATCGCTGATTTAAGCAGCGAGCCCGAAGTACGGGTTAGTGCCATTAATGTCGCAAGCAAAAACATTTTTGAACAGCTAGATGTCTGGGCTGACATTGAAAAGCAACGCCTGCAAGCTTATCAACACATGCATATATGGGATAAAGCCGGTTTAGGAAAACTTGATTTTTCAGTAGCCGATTTAAATAGTTTTCCAAAAAATGGACAATTAGGCTGGATTATTGAAAACACAGTCATTCGTAATGTCTTATGGGAAAAGGCTCAACAAGACCAAGGCATTAGTTTTTTCACCCAAAGTAAATTAGCCAATATTGCGCAGGGCGAAAGTGAAGTATTTGCGAGTTTTGAAGTTGCTGCTGACACGTCAAATATCCCCTCACAAATGCCATTAATCGCCAAACTCGTTGTTGGTGCAGACGGTGCGAATTCTTGGCTTAGAAAACAACTAGCCACCCCCATGATCACTCGTGATTATGATCACCACGCTATCGTTGCCACGGTTAACTGTTTGCAAGGCCATAAAAATACCGCTTGGCAGGTATTTCTGCCGACAGGTCCGTTAGCCTTTTTGCCCCTTTTTCCGCAAAATAGCAACACTTGCTCGATTGTTTACTCAACTTCCCCTGAGGAAGCGAAACGATTAGTAGAGCTTTCGCCAACAGATTTTGCTAAAGAATTAACGGCCGCTAGTGACGGTAAGCTAGGCGCCATTGAGTTAATTAGCGAACGGTTTACTCACCCTTTAACGATGCGTTTAGCGCAAGATTTTGTCAAAGATCGCACGGTACTTATTGGCGATGCGGCTCATACAATTCACCCGTTAGCTGGGCAAGGCGTTAACTTAGGCTTACTTGATGCGGCCTCATTAGCCCAAAGTTTAACTAACTTATCACCTGAAGAAGACTTGGCCGATCAAAAAGTACTAAAAGCATTTGCACGTTATCGAAAAGCCGAAGCGATTGAAATAATTGCCGCGATGGAAGCGATTAAACAAACGTTTGCGGTGCAACAAAATGGCTTTAAATTACTGCGTGGTATTGGTATGAGCCTGCTTAACAACATTAAGCCCGCCAAAAAATTAATGATTGAACAAGCGCTTGGCCTGAAAGCCGACTTGCCGGAATTAGCACGCCATAAGCCAAGCTAAGCTGCTCCCCTGCTGCTTGCCCAGCCTGCCGCAGCAGTAATGAAAAAACACCAACTGTTCACCACCGAACCGCTATGCTCCACAGTGGGCTCTTCGAGCCTACACAAAGGCTCTGCCATGCTCGGTGTAGTGCGAAGCAAGGCCTACAATCCCCCCTATTTGCCAGTAATTTACCGCGACAGTGATAAAAAATTATAAAATTTATTACAGCTATCCCCTCTATCAAAGCTACAGTTTAGGTTTAAATTTCAAAACACCTCAATATAAAAAATTAAATTCTGACTTTTACCTTAAGTTGGTTTTTTATTTGAATTTGTCATTACAGGTTTGTTGAATCAGCAGAGTACAGCGGCTATAATTGCTGCAAATTTTATCAGCCTCTTTACTTTTAAGTATGGCTTCTTAGGTATGAATAATGACCAATAAAACCGTATTACATGCAAAACATTTAGCTTCTGACGCTAAAATGGTTGATTTTCACGGCTGGGAAATGCCCATTAACTATGGCTCACAAATAGAAGAGCACCACGCTGTTCGCCAAAATGCTGGCATGTTTGATGTTTCTCACATGACCATTGTTGATGTCCAAGGCACAGATGCAAAAGCATTTTTGCGCCGCTTGGTTATCAATGATGTTGCCAAGCTAACCGTTGCTGGCAAAGCATTGTATACAGGTATGTTAAATGAAGAAGGTGGCGTAATTGATGATTTGATTATCTACTTCTTCTCAGACACTAATTATCGTTTAGTGGTCAATTCAGCGACACGTGAAAAAGACTTAGCCTGGATGACCAAGCAAGCGGCAGGTTTTGATCTCACCATTACTGAACGCCCTGAATTTGGCATGATCGCCGTACAAGGTCCACAAGCAAAAGCCAAAGTCGCTAAGCTATTAACTCCAGCACAAATTGTTGCCGTTGAAGGTATGAAACCATTTTTTGGTGTGCAAGTGGGTGATTTATTTATCGCCACGACTGGCTACACGGGTGAAGACGGTTACGAAATCATTGTCCCTGATAGCGCCGCAGAAGATTTTTGGCAAAAACTAATTGACGCCGGTGTTGCTCCATGTGGTTTAGGCGCACGCGACACCCTACGTTTAGAAGCGGGCATGAACCTTTACGGTTTAGATATGGACGAAACTGTTTCGCCCTTAGCCGCGAATATGGCATGGACAATCAGCTGGGAGCCAACTGATCGTGCTTTCATTGGTCGTGATGTACTAACCGCACAAAAAGCTGCCGGCGAGCAACCGAAACTGGTAGGTTTAGTATTAACCGAAAAAGGCGTGCTTCGTACTGGCCAAAAAGTGCTTACCGACTTAGGCGACGGTGCTCTTTTTGAAGGAATTATCACTTCCGGTACTTTTTCTCCAACATTAGGGCACAGCGTTGCTTTAGCACGCGTACCTCGTAGCGTCAAAGTTGGCGATATAGTCGAAGTAGAAATGCGCAAGAAGTTAGTTAAAGTACAAGTGACTAAGCCAAGTTTTGTCCGCAACGGCAAAAAAGTATTTTAATCCGTCATACTTGAAACTATAACTTTATTGTCTTCGTTACAATCCCAATTATTTAGGATTTGTACTAGTATTATTTATGAGTTTTTGTGC
>Ga0209826_1002174_pt1 | contig 13085 bp, 12 predicted proteins | sample GOMGulsemesocosm_5_FD_184637 | JGI IMG/M metagenome (GOLD analysis project Ga0209826, IMG submission 184637) | Methane-oxidizing microbial communities from mesocosms in the Gulf of Mexico - GOM15C Gulf of Mexico (SPAdes) (version 2) | ecosystem: Environmental > Aquatic > Marine > Cold seeps... | reverse complement strand
CTTTTGACTGATATTAACTTCAGGCACATTGTCTTGTTTTAATAAGCCAATCTTATGGCTATTTTGCTCTGGCTTAGCGAGTGGTGAGCTTGGTATTTGGTTAATACTATTACTGTTCATTGCATTGATATTCATTTTGATATCCTTTAGTTAAATAAAATTATTATTCAAAATAAATAAAGCAATAAACAGGCAAAAAAGTGTCAATATATGTAAGGAATTGTCAGGTTGTCATGACATTGAATTTGAAGGTTCACTTAGGCAAATGATTAAAAATTTCTAACCAATTCTAGTTGGAAAGATTGTAGGTCATTAGCGAAGTCAGAATCTGTATTTCCTTGATAGTAATAAATATAATCATCATAATTATTAGTTGTTGAACTTTTAATTATATTAATTTCGGTATTTTGAATATCAGTATCAGGGGTAATAGTATCCTCAAAACCGGCAAGCTGTACTGAGGAGGCTAATACTCCTTTTATAGGGCCATACATTGTCCAATTTATCGGGGTTGTTATGCTGGCTGAACTCACCTGATAACTAAAGCTGATATCAACCAATGGATAACCAGAAACTGCGCTGTAATCATAACTACCGTCAGCCGCAAGTTCAGAGAAATTTGTATAGTCAATATCGGGTTGTTCAGTCTCAGCTAAAACACTTGTTGCCTCATCATTCATGGTTGATCTTATTTGATGGTAGCTGGCAAAAGTAGATTGTCCAAAAATGGTGTCTAAGTGATCAAAAATATGACTCGTTCTAGCGTAATAAATTGACTCACTCGTATACGGGTGCGTATTAAAGACAAGCAGTTCAGTATCATCTTCACTACTTTCAACATAAAAATGCTCGCCATTGGCGAATTCTTGCATCATATTAAAGGCGGCATGCTCTGATGATAAGGGCACATTATCTGCAACTTCAATTGCGGCCGACTGCCATAAACCTTCGGTGTTACTACCAAAGTCGTTTAATATACTAGCGACACCTATGGCGCCATTATTAGTATCCAGTCCTCGAATAGCAATAGAGTGAATCGGCCATTCATCACCAATTAAGCGGCAAATTTTTGCATTAGTAAAGTAGGTATTTTGTGAGTCAGTACTATGCCAATTTTCGTAGCTAAAAGAGCTTGATACCGAATTAATCACTGAGAAGGATCTGTGCTGTAATTCAATATCTTGAGTGACACATTCACAAGTGCTGGTGTCTAACAAATTGTCATAAGTTGCCACATAGCTGGCTGATGTTGTCGTGTTTGCATGATAGTAGCTGGTAATATCTAAACCTTCTGCCTCTTCTCCTTGTTGGTACTTAGCGATAATGGTGTAGTTAATATACTCTTGCTCCGTGGCAAAGCTAACCTGACCATTAGCGTCTGCGGTATATTTGTCAATAAGCTGCCAATTATCATCCTGTAAGTGCAGCTCAAACTGATTAAACGCCACTTGTTGTCCACATTGATTGGTTTGTTGTGCGGCGAGCTTAAATTGATATTCTATTGGTTGCGTATTATTGTCGCCTGAGCTTGATCCTGAGCCACAAGATGGAAGAAATAGTAGTAAGAGCATAGTTGATAGGTGTTTGTTTATCATTGGTTTACCTTATGGTTCAATAGTTGATAAGTGTTAATTGATAAATATTAAGTATTAAAAATTCGAAAAAATATTTTTTGGACTCACTAAGTTGAATAGTTGCCTGTCATTAACAGCGCTTAACGAATCACTTGTTAATACCGCACTTTGATTGTTCACTTGAATAACATTTAATGTTCTTAGGTGATCTGTGGAAAGTAATGGATAAGTTTTACCGTTGGCTCCTTGTAATAATTGCCTATTAACTAATTCAAATTCATCACCAATTTTTACGCCTTGTTTTTTGCCAATATTAATGAGCAATTGTCCATTATTGTGATGAATAATTTGTGGCAGACTTTGCTGGCAACTTAATATGTCGTTAATATCAATCACCGCACTACTAATGGTATGTAAGACACTGCGGCCATAGTCTGTACGCCAAAAAATACTGTTATTGGTATCTACAATATGATTTTGTTTATATTGCCAATTGGCTTCGCCATGATAATTTTTATGGAGGAGAATATTGCCACGAATAGCATCATATAAATAAAGCTGTAACGTGAAGTTGCGCCGCAAGAGCACATCATCTATCAAGATGTTATCTTTCACTTGCTCAAACAGGCTAATATCACGAATAGCACCAAATAAAATAAATTGAATATCGTATTTTGTTGCTAAATACCTTCCTACATTCTCTAAGTAGTGCTCCATTTCCAGAGAATTATCAGGCGTGAAAGCGCTATTAAGTAATGAATTAACAAAGATTTTTGGCTGAGCATTGAGTTGCTTTTCGAAACGTTTACTTGTTTGAATGCCAATATCAAATAATGCCCCTTGTGTTGCTTGACTTGGTTTAAGTATTGGAAATTGGGTTAGTAATAATGACTTAGCATAGGGAGCTTTTTGACAATTGCTTAAGGGCTTAATATCGGCTTTAACCGTCACTGACAAAATATCATTATTAATAGATTCACTGAGTATTTCTACCCGTCTTATTTGTCCTTCACTACGAAGCAAAGTCTTACTACTTTGCAATAGACCGTCTAAAACAATGTCTTCTACTTGAATATAACTGTGACTTTGTATAGCCGCATTAGCGATAGCGCGTTTTATTGTTTGGGTTCTAATTTTTTCAAAATCAAATCCTTCAATTTTTTGCTGGGCACTGCCCTGATACCAAGTGGCAAAACACGGCGAGCTTATGAAGATAGAAAAAAATACACTATATACAATCACTGCTTTGAGACTAAAAATTATATAACCCCTTTTAGTTTAAAATACTGAAAAGCTTACCAAGTAATGAAGCTTCTTGATTATCTTGCATATCTCCAACGCCACTATATTCAATATGAGCGTTACCTACTTTTATTGACGCTATGGTGTTATCGACACTGATATCTCCAACTCTGACCTCACCCGAAAAGCGGATAAACTCTTCACCAGTATTAAGGGTGATCCATTTTTCGCCCGTAACCAGGAGATTGCCATTACTTAACACCTCGACCACATAAACAGTGATCCCGCCTTTTAATGAATGTTTTTGTTTAGTTTGCGCCGAGCTGTCAAAATCTTTTTCTTGTTCATATTCAGCACTAAGATCCGTACCACCAATGTTAATTGGGCCGGCATTTAGCGTGACAGGCTGTAATTGAAAATGGCCTTTTTTACCGGTTTTGTAATTAACGGACTTATCTGCAGACGTGCTTTCTTCAATTTCAACCAAGATCATATCGCCAACTTGATAATGACCGCTTGGCTGGTAAAGACCTATGGCCATGCGTGGATTAAATAATGATCCTGAAGGTAACTGGATACTGTCTATCGCAGCATATCTTACCGGTCTATATTTAGGGTCACCGGGTTCTATTTCGTTGTCATTTGGTGAAACGGCGCGTTGACTCACCTTTGGGTGCGTAGGGCTATTTTCAATCACTTGCTCATCAATGGGTGGCGTATTGCTACAGGCTGTTATTGAGCAAAAAATAAAAATTAAGGTGAAATGTAAACGAAACATAATATTTAATACCGATAAAAGGGTTTATTTATTATTATGCCAACTAAACTGAAAAACTTTTGTAAGGAAGGGTTAGAACTATCCCAGTAATTGTCTGGAAGTATAAAGATAAGTCAGCATTGTCAATGTTGTGTAAATCCCCTTGAATAGCAGGAAATTATTGCTAAAAATGGTAATAATATTATTCATTACTTTAAGCAAACTATGGCTATTTCAGCACCAGAATCTTCTGCTATCAATACAGCAGCAAGTTTAATGACCAGTGAAGCGACTAAATATCAGTCAAGTAATATGGCTGTGCAGGCGATTGATGGATTAAGCAGTTTAGGGGCCACTTTCTCCGATTTATTTACCGGAGCACAACAGGCAGCTGAAACTCCGAGCGTGCAAAATAAACCAAGCATGGTCAGTCAAGACGAAAGTGTTAGCGCTATGCAGAAAAGTTTATTTTCCTCATTGGGTCTTAATTTTTTATCTGATGGCTCGGGTCAGGACACTTTGGCTCAATTAACCGGTCAATCGTCAATAGAGGCGATACAATCTTCAGTACTTTCAGCATTACAAACAAGTTTGTTTTCGGCTAAACAGGCACAAAATAGTACGGTGAATAGTGAAGTCAGCACAACAAATGTATACGACAGGGAAGTGGCAGCAGATTCGACTAAAAGTGATTTAGCACAGTTTTCACTTGGAGAGGGCGGCTTTGATCTTAAAGATGGCTTTGATATTTTCAATATTTTGCAACATATTCCTATTGTATCAAATGTTTATCAAGAAGTTTCAGGAGAAGATATTAGTGGAATATCAAAAATTGCCGGTGGCTATCTTTATGGAGGAATGTTTGGATTAGCATTCTCGGCATTAGATTTAGCGGTAGAAAGCTATTCTGGTCGCTCAGTGAGTGATTCTCTATTGGCGTTTGATTATACCAGTATATTTAGTGGTGGCAATGTAGCTAAAGTAGCATTAGATGTTGGTGAATCTAAAGCCCAATACTTTTCGTTAGCGGAGCAAATAGCAACAAAAGTCAGCCAATAAGACCCGCTTGATCTTAGACAGTTAAACGGCTTCTTTTAAAAAAATATAGCCAGCACCACGTATTGTTTTTATTTTTTTTTCAGTCACAAAGGTCGATATTTTTTTTCTTATATTACTAATGTGCATATCAATACTGCGATCGTTGTAGGGTATGGTTCTCCCGTGAATATATTCACTAATGCTATCTTTACTGACAATATTGCCAGCATGCAATATTAAATAATGTAACACTTCAAATTCATAGCCGGTTAAATTTAATGCTTCGCCATGGCAATATACTTCTCTCGTCGACAGGCACAAGGAAATATCATTGATATTAGCTATTTCATCAATTGGGTGGCTGTTAGTCATTTGTACTCGGCGAAATACCACATTCATTCTGGCGAGTAATTCTCTTTGATTGACAGGTTTTATTAAATAATCATCAGCGCCAATTTCTAAACCATAAATTTTATCAAAAAGCTCATCTCGAGAGGTCAGTATCATCACGGGAATTTTATTACGTTGACGTAACCTTTTCAGTAATTCAAAGCCATCTAGGTTAGGTAGAATGATATCAAGCAATATCAATTGATATTGCTGTCTGTTTGCCTCTTTCAGTGCTTTTATACCGTCATTGCAAAGCGTAACTTCAAAGCCCTCATTGAGTAGAAAAGTTTCTAAATCCTTCACAGACGCTAAATCATTATCAACAAGCAATATTTTTTTCTTTGCTGCGCGTCTCGATTGAAAAGCAGCAATAGTTGACTGTTTTTGTGGTGTGTAGGCGTTAAAACTATTCATTAAAATGAGCTCTTTGTTTACGTTATTGTCAACGATGAAATGGCTAACCTGTCGCTTGTACGGCTGACAGGTTAGTCATAATAGGTCATCAACTTAAGTTATTAATTGCTTGCTTTATTGATCAGCAAGTAAGGCTTTATAACCCGTGACTGAATTACTGTCTTTTTCTAATATTAAGAACTGCTCTTTACTGTCTTCTGTGAGTGTTAACTCGAAGGAGTTTAAAATAATGTCACTACTGTCATCATTACCAATAATGTAAACACTGTAAGTATTATTGAGTAAGTTTATGGTTTTTGGCGTAATGTAAGGGACGACAATGGAATGGTCAGCCGTCTCAACAATTTCATCGTTAAGCACAAAATAAACATCGACAAAGGTAAAGTCGTCGTCATCTATTAAGTTAATAACATTAATATTGTGATTATAAATACCTTTTCCTTGGCTATTATCGACGACTAATGAATTTAAAGTAATTTCAATTTCATCAACATAACCATCACCATCTTCGTCAACATCACCGTCGTCATCTTCGTCAACATCTTCTTCTAAAAGATAGAAAAATATAGTTTTGTCGCTATTCTCACTTAAGGAGAATAAGTGATTTTCAATAAGGGGTTCATTAGTGTCGGAGTTTGTTAAACTGATGCCGTAGTCACCAAAATTAATCGGCATAGAGTCACTCATTTCACTAAAGGCGAGTGATGATATTTCAGCACTATCATCAATATTATCTATATAAACATCGAAAACACCGTAGTAAGAAGGTAGTAATTCGTGTTCGATAATACCGTTATAAATTTTATATTCTGCATCAGAGGTCGCATCTGGAACTTCGGTAGACGTTGAGGTAGAGACTAAGTCAATAATGAAAGGTGAAGAGCCTGCGCCTTGGTTTTCTCGAATGAGGATTATATGTTCTGATGAATAAGCGAAAGATATTTCTTTTGATTGATATAATATTTCCTCACTACCCGCGGCAGTTATATAGAAAACATAATCATCTTGTTCCATTTTCTGATTCGTGGTCATCTCGGTATAACTGGTTGATTGGGCAACTATTTCAGCCTCGTTAAAGGTTTCATCAGATTCCGACACATATATATCGATGATATCTGAGTTAGCGCCCATGTTTAAAAAACGAATATTAAATAAGTCATCATCGTTATCATCATCACGCTCATCATCGTCTCTGACTTGCAGATCATAAATAAGTACATTGGGCGTTTGAATATCTTCAGCAATAACGATAAATTTAACGACATCCTTTTTTATCTGCAATTGAGTTTCGTAGATAGTTTCTAAATCATCGGTATCGTTGTATTCATCTTGCCAAGCTAGTTCAATATCATAACTATCAGTTTCATATTCTAAGCGACTACTCACTTTTGAATATGAAATACTTGAATGTGTTCTTTCATCGTAGTCATCGTCATCATACTGATCGACGGTCAAATAAATATCAGGAGCATTTGAGGAGGCATTATAGAGTTGAATATAGCCTAGTCCATCGTCATCGGAACTTTCACATCCCGTTAATCCGCCCAAGATAATAGCCATTAATATAAGGGGGAACCTTATCAAGGTAGAAAAATGTTTTTTATAGCTCATTGTTTACTCCGGTAAAAACAAAATTATTGTTTTTTAATTTTGTTGAGTGTTGATATAGTTTTGACTTAAGTGCACGGAAAACTGAAAAAGCAATTTTCAATCGTTAAAGCGAGCGAATTTATTGCTAGCATGAAAAATAATGCCTTAGCTCACAATTTGTTAGATGTGTTAGCGATGCCGATAGTATTTTTTTTATTACAATAACCAACAACTGTGTTGAAATTATGGGGTGTGTGTGTTGAAAAGTAGTTTTTAATATGATTGTTGTGGGTAAAATAGCAATAAAAAGTTATATCCTCCTCAATAAGGAGAAATTGTGAATATAAGTTGTTAATCTTGTGTGGAATAGAGTGGGGCAGTTAATAAAATAGCGTTAATGTGTATACTTTTACCTTACTTGACCACGTGGGATGCTGGTTGACGGGGTTAATGTAACTTTGCGCAAGGTTAGTATTAGTTGTAGTTAAACAAGGTAGATAAGATGAAGTTTAAATTATTACATAAACTCTTTCTGGCCAATATCAGTATTATTCTGGTTTTAGTTTTAGGCTTGTTAGGTTCTAGCTATTATTCAAGTAAGTCGATATTTAGCGATTTTATCTACAATATGGAAACAAAAGCCCTTACCAATGTTGCTAATAATTTAAGTCATTATTATGAAAACCATCATTCTTGGCTGAGCTTTATTAAAGATAAAGAAGTTTGGCATGCCACTATCATCTCTGGATTGATTGAATCTTTGCCTATCGCTTTTGTTGTACCTAAAACTGCTCCCCAAATTCGCAGTGTTGATATGCCGGCAAAGGTATTTCTTAGTGTTTTAGAAGATGTTAGTGGCCGTATTTCTTTGCTGGATGTAGATAAAAAGATCATAATTAATGCCGCTGTAGATTCAAATAGTTATGTATTTCAGGCCATCAAATATGAGGGAAAAGAAGTTGCTTGGCTTAGGTTAAGTGTCTTCGAGATAGAAAACCTTTTAGCGGCCGAACATTATTTGCGCCGCCAGTTAAATATGATCTATTGGGTTGGCATTATAGGGCTTATTGCGGCGAGTCTCGGGAGTTTTTATTTATCGAGAAGCATCACCGCGCCGATAGAAAAAATTAATCAGGGCACCAAAAAGCTAGCCAGCAGAAAATTCGAATTGCATATTGATGTCAAGACCAACGATGAATTGCAAGATTTAGCCGAAAACTTTAATCAAATAGCGAAAGAACTTTCTCGTTACGAAGTTAGGCAAAAGCAGTGGATAATGGATATATCACATGAGTTACGAACACCATTGACCATACTTCAGGGTGAATTTGAGGCAATCAGTGATGGTGTCAGCCATTTCGATAGAACAACAATTACTTCGTTAAAAGAAGAAGTTCACCATATCAGCCGCTTGGTCAATGATCTGCATGAATTATCAGTGACCGATACGTTAGAGTTTGATTATCAACATGAAGATGTTGATATATATTTGCTGCTGACGAATTATTTACAACGCTATCAGAGCAAGTTATCTAATACCGGTATTGTGGTTTATGCTGATGTAGAGGCAACAAAAGTGATTGTTGCTGGCGATGTCTATCGATTAGCACAGGTCATTAAAAATATACTGGACAACAGTGTTCGTTATATCAAGTCACCGGGTTGTTTATGGATTGAGGCAAGACAGCTTGATAATGAATTACAATTAGAATTTCATGACTCAGGTCCTGGCGTGTCGGATGAGGCAATAACAAAACTGTTTGATCGTTTATATCGCTCTGATCTCTCACGGAACAGGAATACCGGTGGTTCAGGTGTCGGGTTGGCGATTTGTAGAAATATTATCACGGCTCATAAAGGGCAAACATTTGCCAGCCAAAGCCCAAAAGGCGGCCTGTGTATTAATATTCACCTTCCTTTTACTAAACAACGCGCTTAAGGTTATAGCAATGCAAAAACAACATGTACTCATTGTTGAAGATGAAAATAAAATTGCAGAAATTATCAGGAAATACCTAAAACTTGAAGGCTATGAGTCAACCCAAGCACAAAGTGGTGATGAGGCGCTCACCTTGTATCATCAAGTCAATCCAGACCTCATTGTACTTGATGTTATGCTACCGGATATGGATGGTATTGATATCTGTAAGCGCTTACGAGAATTTTCTGAAGTGCCCATTATTATGCTAACGGCACGAGTAGAAGAGGTGGATCGCTTGATGGGCTTTGAAGCAGGGGCTGATGATTATGTTTGTAAGCCTTTTATTCCTCGAGAGTTAGTGGCCAGAATTAGAGCAGTGTTAAATCGTACCCAACGAAGTTCTGAGCAAAAGGTCTTAAGAACCGGTCGTTTAATGTTAGATATTTCGCAATATAAAGTTACTGTTGATTCAATTGCAATTAAACTGACTCAAAATGAATTTAGCTTATTAAAAGTGATGATATCGACACCGAATAGAGTCTTTTCTAGACAAGAATTATTGACGGCCACACAAGGGCAATCTATTGATATTTATGAACGAACCATAGACACACACATCAAAAATCTACGTAAAAAGCTGAATCAAGTGGCGCCACAATCAAATTTTATCGAGTCAATTTATGGCATTGGTTATAAATTAATTGATAGCGGTGATTAGTTAACTTTCCTAAGTGAAAACAGCCTATAAACAACACTTTATAAGCAAGTGCTCAGTACATTAAAACTGAGTATTTTAACGGTAAATCAAAGAGGTAGACCATGGATAAATCCTTATTACTCAATGTTAAAGAACATCCTGATTATGAAGCCGTTATTGAAGAAGTTTTACAGAAGAAATTTGATAAAGAATTAATGGCTAAAGCATTAAGAAGCGCTAAAAGCGAATCGCAGGCAGAAGCTATATATGTGCTATTAAAGCTGAAATATACGCTGTCAACTTGTGAAGGTTTGTAGAGCATCCGTGTCATGTTCACTGCTGCGATGATCTTCTATTTGAAACGGATGTCGACAAAGCCCACAATGAAGAAACCGCGGGAGGTGTGCACCTATGGGGAATTTAACTCATCGATGGGGTGTTGGGGCATGGTGATTTTCTTCTGGAACTTTCCAGCATGATTATTATCTGTAATTTAATGCTATTTCCTCTCATACGGTGCCTTGTTTATCACTGATGTAGGGTGTTTTCAGCCAGTAAGCCAAACTTATCCCTGACCGTGTTCGGCAGTTCTTTTTAACTCAGTTTAATGGTCTCGATACATCCCCCTCTCTGGCGGTGCACGAGGGTAATTAATGCCGATCAGCAACTCAATGATAACCATCGGCGCATGACATTTAGGGCAGATAAAGGTATCAACACACTCTGTTGTTTTTTCTGCTAGTGCTTCTTGCTCAGGTAACTTAGGCTCAGGGACATGCAGCAATAACCTCGCTTGTTGCAGGTTACGCTTTCTACCGGCATTGGCGACGAGACCATAATGACGAATACGATGAAATGCCGTTGGCAAGACATGGAGCAAGAATCTACGTATGAATTCATCATGACTCAGTTGCATTACTCGCTGTCGTTGCTGGCTTTTAACGCGATAGTTTTTCCATCGAAAGCTGACGGTGTTTTTATCCATCGAGACCAAACGACTATTAGCAATAGCGACGCGATGAGTATACCGAGCCAGATAATTCAATACCGCCTCTGGTCCAGCAAACGGACGTTTTGAATACACGACCCATTCCATCTTACGATGGCGATTGAGCCACTGAGCAAATGGCTCGGCATCTTCAATTAACTGAGACTCACCAAAAAACATTAGTTGATGGTGTTCATACGCTTCGCGTAATCTCTCTAAGTACAATCGTCGAAACAAACGTGACAATACGCGTACAGGCAAGAAGAATCCTGATTTACAGGACACCCATTTTTCACCATCGAGCGATAAGCCACCACCGGGTACAATACCATGCACATGCGGATGGTGCGTCATGGCACTGCCCCAAGTGTGCAAGACAAATGTCACACCTAAACGAGCACCTAGGTGCTTGGTATCTGCGCCAAGGGTTAAGAGTGTTTGTGCAGCTGTCTTCATCAAGATGGCGTACATAACCTCCTTATTGTAATACGCTAGGTCGGCAATATCGGCAGGTAAACTAAAGACCAGATGATAATAGTCAACCGGTAACAGTTCAGTTTTTCGGGCGTCTAACCAGCGTTTGGCTGCGCTAGCCTGACACTTCGGACAATGGCGATTACGGCAGGAGTTGTAAGCTATTTGGTCGTGATGACACGAAGGGCAATGCAGCAGGTGACCACCAAGTACACGCGTTCGACAGTGTTCAATGGCTGACATGACTTTGTGCTGTTGTAAGCCTAAATGACCGGCATGTTCATCCCGATAAGTTTGACCCGCAACACGAAACACATCCGCTACTTCCAGTATGGGGCGAGACATGACCGACTCACTTCTTTCCTTTAGCCTTCTTAGCTTTCTTCTTCATTATGGTATCTAACGGACTGGTAACTTCTTTTAATAAATCCGTAGCAACTTGCGCATACAAGGCGGTGCTATTGAGTTTACTGTGTCCAAGCAGTACTTGTATCACGCGAATATCCACTTTGGCTTCCAATAAGTGCGTGGCAAAGCTATGTCTCAAGGAATGCATAGATATCTTTTTAGTGATGCCTGCTGTAGAAACGGCGGCTTTACATATTCGGCTCAAATGGCGAGAGGTCATATGATAGATAGGGTTATTGCCCGGAAATAACCAACCCCCTTCAAACATCTGCCCTTGTTGATTAGCAAAACGCCACCAGTTGCGCAGGTGTTCAAGCAATACCGGGGATAGCATGGCATAACGGTCTCGTTGGCCTTTACCTTGTTCAACCCGAAGTGCCATTCGTTCACTATCGATATCGCCGACCTTGAGATTGACGACTTCACTCACCCGTAAACCAGCGCCATAAGCTACGGCCAATGCCGCTTTAAATTTCGGGTGCATCGCCGCGTCAATGAGCTGTTTGGCTTCATCCATGCTGAGTATTTCGGGTAGCTTACGGGCGACCGGCACACTGCTGAGCTTATACACGACTTCAGGTTTATCCAGTGTAATATTGTATAGGAAGCGCAAGGCGGTCAAAGTGACATTAATCGTTTGACCTGTGGTGCCAATATTAACTAAATGTAATTGGAAGAGTCGTAAGTCTTCAGCGGTAACATTCTCTGGCGAGCGTTGCAGATAATCGCAGAGTTTAGAGATACCTCTAACGTAGGCCACGAGACTACCTGAGCTGAGTTTACGTAAGGTGATATCGTCTTCAAGACGTTTAAGTAATTCAGGTGGGAAGTAAGTGCTGATATTCATGAGATTAACTCCTCGGGTTATAGACGAAATGCCTGAGGAGTTAGAGTCGTAAAAAGCACAAAGGTTAAAAGGGAATTCAGTGGTAGCCAAGAACGCCATTACCGCGCGAGCGGTTTAGTTCAAAGTGCTAGGAAGCGTCCATACTTCCTGAATCAATTGAGATTTAAATATCTATAGTTTCAGATATCTCAAGTGCATCATCGACTTCTATACCAAGATAACGAACGGTACTTTCTAGCTTTGTATGATCAAGTAATATTTGAACAGTTCTCAGGTTTTTAGTTTTTTTATAAATCAAAGTTGCTTTAGTGCGTCTCATTGAATGAGTGCCATAAGATGTTACATCCAAGCCAATACTAGCAATCCACTTTTTGACGATTCTGGCATATTGCCGAGTCGATAAATGGGAATTATCTTTTACTCTACTTCCAAATAAATAATCACTAGAACGAAGTGATTTAAATGAGATCCACTTTTGTAAAGCAGTTCGAGTTTTTTTGTTATTTCAAATTGAACAGGAGTCCCTGTTTTTTGTTGAATTAACATAGCTCGTGATTGAATGCTTTTCCCATGCGCAATATCCGACATTAGCTACTGGTTATTATTTAGGTCAACTGATAGAAGGTTTGTAGATCATCAGTATTATGTTCTCAGCCGTGAAGATGATGTTGAATTAGGAACTGATGTCGACAAAGCGCTAGATGAAGAAACCGCGGGAGGCTGGCACCTATGGGGAATGTATCTC
>Ga0209826_1002172_pt1 | contig 13089 bp, 8 predicted proteins | sample GOMGulsemesocosm_5_FD_184637 | JGI IMG/M metagenome (GOLD analysis project Ga0209826, IMG submission 184637) | Methane-oxidizing microbial communities from mesocosms in the Gulf of Mexico - GOM15C Gulf of Mexico (SPAdes) (version 2) | ecosystem: Environmental > Aquatic > Marine > Cold seeps... | reverse complement strand
TAACTTAGTCAGTGTCTTAAAGTAAGTATTATGGATAAGTTAAGGGTTTTATTTGGTTTTTTTCAGAAAAATTCAAAAATATATTTTTAAATATACAAGATTTTTTTAAATTATCTTTAAGTTTAGAGGATTTTTATTTAAAAATCACACTAAGTTATGTCAAAATGATGTTAAAACAACTTTTTTTTCTAAAAACAAACTTAAACTATTCCATAAACTTAATTTAATATTATCTAAAACTATTAATATTTTAGCTTTAATATTAATATTTGTAATAAGCGTTATAATTTTGCAGTAAATTTATCAAATCCACTTGAAATTTACTGTTAAATTAACGCAAAATACTCTCTAGATGAATTAGAAAATATAAGTTAAGATTTTATATTTTTTTTCCTTAAGTATATGTGAGAAATAAAAGAGTTATATGATAGACAACAACAAACAATTCAGATTAATCCTCTCTAGTACTCAAAGTGCAAGATTAAACATGGCAACGGACGAAGCTTTAGTAAAATCTTTCGAAGAAAATGACTTACCCATTTTACGTTTATATTCATGGGAAAAATCTTTTACCATAGGTGTTTCTCAAAAGTTCTCAACATATTCTCACCTAGAAGAGTATAATAAGAACTATGCAAAAAGAATTACAGGTGGTGGGGTACTTTTCCATGGACATGATTTATCATACTCACTATTGATACCTGTGTCTTTTATGAAAAGTCTAAGTGTAAAAGAATCTTATGAAAAGATTTGTACCTTTCTTTTAGAGTTTTATAAAACACTGGGATTACATGCCATTTATGCAAAAGATGATGAAAACATCAGTTTAAGTAAAAGTGAGTTTTGTCAAGTTGGATTTGAAGCCTATGATATTTTGGTCAATGGGATTAAAATAGGTGGAAATGCACAAAGACGAACAAAAAAACTTATTTTTCAACATGGTTCAATTCCAATTAAACCAGTTCTGGATTCAACTAGAAAACATGAGATTGGATATTGTTTGGATGAATTTGATATAAATCTATCCTATGAAGAAACACAAGAAAGAGTTGCAGCAGCTTTTGAAAAAGCATTTAATGCAACACTATTAAAATCAAAATTAAATACAAAAGAAGAAGAGACTTTAGCTCTTTTATTAAAGGACAAATATGACTATGCTAAGTAATATCACGGAAAAACCAAAATATAGAAAACCAGAATGGTTAAGAAAAAAAATCTCATTTGGTGCACAAAAAGAGATGGATCAATTATTACAAGAAGTGGGTATTCATACTATTTGTCAAGAAGCGAAGTGTCCAAATATCAGTGAGTGTTTTTCAAAGAAAAATGCTACTTTTTTAATCCTGGGAAATATCTGTACAAGAAGATGTACTTACTGTAACGTAACAACAGGAAAACCTTTTGAAGTAAATGATAAAGAAGTATGGCAAGTAAGAACAGCAGTTCAGAGATTGGGACTTAAGTTTGTAGTAATTACAAGTCCAGCTAGAGATGACTTAGGGGATGGAGGAGCTTCACAGTTCTACAAAATCACTAAAGATATCTTAGAAACTACTCCTGGTACTCAAGTGGAGTTACTTATTCCTGACTTTAAAGGGAAAATAGAATCTATTCAAACAGTGGTTGATTCGGGTGCTGTTATCATTGGACACAATATTGAAACAGTACCTAGACTTTATAAGGTACGAAAAGCCTCAACTTATAAACGTTCAATTCAAGTACTTAAAGACATCAAACGTTTAGGTGGAGACAAAGTAAAAACCAAAAGTGCTTTAATGGTAGGACTTGGTGAAACTGAAGAAGAAATGATTGCAGTGTTTAAAGACCTACTTGAAGTAGGATGTAAGTTTTTAAGTATTGGTCAATATCTTGCACCTTCAGGAGACTTTCAAAAAGTAGTTGAGTTTGTCAAACCTGAGACCTTTGCTTTATATAAAAGAACTGCTTTAGATATGGGATTTGAATTTGTTCATAGTACTCCATATGCTAGAAGTTCTTATATGGCACATGAATATTTATCTAATCAAGAATAGATTCATTAAAAAAAGAAGTGGCCAAAGCCTCTTCTTTTAAACTTCCCCAAAAATTTACATTACTTTATTATAAAGAGTAAGGTAAACTCTCTCGTTTATACACTTTTTCATTCTAATTGTTATTCTAAATACTGATCCATGCTATTGTGACTTATATCAGAATCTATTATAAACCATCCAAGAGGCAGTACTAAAAATGCCAAAGTAGCTAAACCACCATAAGTACTAAACAATACAATAGATAATGGAAGAGTAAGTACCAATAAGAATAAGAAAGATATGATAACGTAAGGTAGATCTCTCATAAGTATCCTTTTTACGAAAAAGGAACTTAATCAGCAAATAAAAGAAGTAATAAACTCCTTTTTCTTTAGTCAATTATATCAAATCAATCAATAAACGTGACCGAGCCTTTACAATTACATTGAAGAACTTAGATTCACTTTCATTTTCTATCTTTATATGTGACCTCGTTATCTTTAGTCATAGAAGCAATAACAATTGAGATATCATGCAAGTGATTAAAATTAGAATTTAGCAATGAATAATTGTTGTTAGTTTTTATTATTTGGGTATAGGGCTTTATTGATTCTATATGTTCATATTCTCTACTTGTCACTTCTTTATTTTCGGAGATATAAACAAGTTATGTGATATTAGATAGTTTATATTTTAAATCCAAGAAACAATACAAAGTCAATTTTTACTGTCTCATTTTAAGTGAATATGCAATAAGAAAATTTTACCTTAGTAACTACTCCTTACCTTTCATGAAAAGCATTTCCCTTAGTTTTCAAAATAGGTTTGAGCAAGAAATCAAGAATAGTTTTTTTACCAGTTACGATATCAACACTGGCAACCATTCCAGGAATGATAGGCAGTTCTTCTCCATCTTTTTCAAGATAGTTTTTATTGGTTTTGACCACTACTTTATAGTAGCTTGCTTGGTCTTTACTCTCTTTATCGATAATACTATCAGCAGATATCTCGACTATTTTTCCATCAAGACCTCCATAAATAGAGAAATCATAGGCTGTTATTTTTACGATGGCTTTTTGCTTTGGATTTATAAAAGCAATATCTTTGGGTGATATTTTTGCTTCAACCAGCAATATTTCACTTTGAGGTACTATTTCAATCAAATCCATTCCAGATCTTACAACACCACCTATGGTACTCACATTTATTTGTTTTATGATTCCATCAACAGGTGAATATAAAATAGTCTTAGCCACTTTATCTTTTTCAGCAACCAGTTTTGATTTATATTTTTTTACTTCTGTGTTTATTTTTTGCAGCTCATTAAAGGCTTGGGCTCTAAATATTTTTGATTTTTCTGTGATTCTTTTCTTGGCTTCCATTATGGCAAATTTGGCTCGGGGAATTGCTAGGACTGTATTTTTAATCTCTCCTTGGGCTTGGTTAAGTTCTTTGTTGATTCTGATGAGTTCTATTTTAGATTGAGCTTTTCTTTTTACAAGTTTTACTACTGTTTCTTTTTCTTCTTGTATGTACACTATACTTTTATCAAGTTGTTCTTTTTTACTGTATAGTTCTAAGAGTTCTTGCTCTTTTTGTTTAAGCTGGATTCTAAAAATATCCGTTGTACTTTTCAACTCATCAACTCTTGACACAAATAACTTGTAATCTGCATTAACAAAATCACCCACTTCAGCTCTCACTTCTTTTGGTATTTTGAATTTTGGATTTGCTTTATCTATGTTGATTAAAGACTCAGCTTCTAGTCTTATCTTGGTCACCAACAAGTGATAGTAAGTTTGCCTATTTTCTTCTAGCGATGCTTCAAATCGCGTGGTATCTATTTTTAATAAAGACTGACCTTTTTTTACAATAGAGCCTTCTTTAATCAATAGCTTAGAGATGATTCCCCCATCCAAACTTTGTATGGTTTGTATTTTTTCGGAAGGGATCACCTTACCCTCACCCCGTGCAAGCTCATCAATTTCAGAGTAATAAGCCCAGGTAATGGCTCCACCAAAGAAACAGATTATAATAAAAAACAATAACAATGCTTTGAAACCGATACTTGCATGCTCTTGTGCATATAAGGTATCTATAAAATCTATATCATTTTCTTTCATTTTTTTCAACCATCTCTTTTTTATGTGTCAATTCTCGTTTTGAAAATGCACTAATGACTTCATTTTTATGCCCATCTGCTATGATTTTTCCATTATCAATCACTATCAATCTATCCACCAAAGACAAAACAGAGGGTCTATGTGTGATGATAATTACTGTTTTATCATCTATGGTCTTAGCAAGATTGTTTTTAAAATGATCTTCAGATAAATCATCCATCATGTTGGTTGGCTCATCGAGTATGAGTATATTTGGATTTGACAATATAGCTCTGGCCAATGTCACAGCTTGTCGCTCACCTCCACTTAATCCCTCACCTCTCTCACCAATAATTAAATCATATCCTGCTTCATGTTTACCTAAGAAGTCATGGACACCAGCTATTTTAGAAACTCGAAGCACTTCTTCATCAGTTGCGTATTGTTCACCTATAGTTATGTTGTCTTTAATAGAACCCATAAATAGAAATGGCTCTTGTGGCACGCAACCTATTGCTTTTCTTAAATCAACGGGATCAATATGATTGATATCCGTATTATCGATGAGAATGGAGCCTTTTACAGGAGAATACAAATTCATCAATAGTTTAGCAATAGTAGATTTACCAGAACCAATTTTTCCAATGATTCCAACTTTTTCACCTTGTTTGATATGTAGATTGATATTTTGTAAAACCTCAAATTTCTGTTCTTTATAAGAAAAAGAAACATCCTTAAAAATGATATCTCCATTTAAATCTGCTCTACTTAAATAGTTTTGATGAAGCTCTCGCTCAACTGGCATATTCATGATTTCATCAATATTATTCAAAGATAACATGGTTCTATCAAACCTTACTATCATACCAACGATTTGTGAAACAGGACCTATTACTCTTCCATTTAACATCATAGAAGCAATAATTCCACCCATGGTGATTAACCCTTCACTAGCAAGCAAAACACCACCAGCAACAATAGCAATACTGGAAAACTGAGAAATAAATCCCACAAAATAAGTCACTACTTGCGCCAAATAATGGGACTTGTTATTATAAAATGAAGTTTGGCTAATAGATCTATCCCAGTGTGTCTTCATCCTATTTTGTGCTCGTACACTTTTGATAATCTCTAAACCTGTTACTGTTTCAGTTAAAGTAGTTTGTTTTATTTGATCTTCTTTTGCTGATTTTAATATGGTATCTTTTATTGGTCTTTGCATGATAATAGAAAAAACCAAAGCAATGGTAATAGTAATCAAGGATATAAATCCCAAGGGCCCACCTATATAAAAGATAATAAACACAAACAATATAATAAAAGGCAAATCTACAATTGCTGTAACTGTAGCAGTGGTAAAAAACTCCCTTACACTTTCAAAGGATTGTAACCTGCTTACAAACATACCTGTTGAGGCTGGTTTTTCATCCAGTTTGATATTTAAAAGTTGATCAAAGATTTTTGTAGACATTCTAATATCAGCTCTTTTACCTGCTTGTTCAATAAAATAAGCTCTAAGAAGTTTGAGAATAAAATCAAAAAACAATACAAGACTGATTCCCGTTATGAGTACCCATAAAGTATCCACAGCTTTATTAGGAAGAACTCTATCGTAAACATTCATGATATATAAAGGCGTTGCTACCACAAAAAGGTTTATAAGAATGGCTGCCACGATAACTAGCCAATAAATATAAATATTTTTTTTCATGGTTGACCAAAACCATTTTTTATTGTCCTTTATGACGATGTCTTTGTCAATTCTTTTTTCAAAATTGTAAGCTGGTTTGATGATAAAAATATTTCCTGTATAAACTGCTTCAAGATTTTCAAATGATATCTTTGTCTCACCAGTACTTACTTGTGGCATGATAACCGTTGCACTTTTATACACTGTATTTACATCTGTTAAGATACAAGCTTTATTATCTTTTAGTATCATCACTACTGGCAAAGCAAGTAAAGATATCTCTTCGATTTTCCGTTTGACGGGTTTGGCTATAAGATCAATTCGTTTGGCAGATTTGATAAACATATCAGGGGTCATATACGAGTCATGAATGGCAAGACCAGTCATGAGGGATGCTGCAGATGTTATTCTCTTGTGATACTTAGATAAAAAAAGTAGACACTCTAATAGAGTATCTACTTCTCTTAATTCTACTACTTTTTCAAAATCTTTAGTTAAGTCACTTTCACTTGGTGTTTCCATGATAACTCTACTTTATTATTTAGGGATGATAACAAACTCCACTCTTTTAGATAATAGTTGGTTTTCAGTTCCATCAGGGTTTCGTACCACATCTGAAGAAGATAATCCATAGGCTTTATAAGTATTTTTTATAAAATCACTATTATCAGTTATAGAACTTATATCTAAACTAGATCCATATCCTAATACTGTTTTAGCACGTTGTAAAGAGATAATTTCATTGAGTTTAAATTTTCTTTGAACATCTGTAACCCCCACATACATCGAGGAAGAATGTCCTTCAACTTTCACTTCAGCTATTTCATTTTTATAAGCTTTTGTAACTTTTACTAGCCTTGGGAAGATATCTCTTAGAAGTTCTTTATAATCAGCGGACATAGCCACACCTGATTTATTTAATGCCAAAGTTTGCTCTGATAATTTTAAAGTTTTACTGGTGATATTATAAGTTAATACATCAGTTTCTAATTCTCTTGCAAACTCTTTTAACATAGCACCATTTAAAGTTAAACTTGGTCCCATATCCATTTTAGATTCCATTGGTTCAGCTTTTGCAACTGTTTCCACTACTTCAGGTTTCATTTCAACTGAAGTTTCAACTTCAACTTTTTTCTCTTCCATTACTTCTTTTACTGCTTCTGTTTTTTCTTCCATTGTTTCAACGGGTTCATCAGCTGGAATTTCTTTTGGTTCTTCTTCCATTTTAGGAGCTGCTGGTTCTGGTGTTTCTTCTGGTTCTTCTTCAAGCAAATCACTCAACTCATCCATAGAAGGGTCTTCTGCAACTTTTTTCTTCGTGATTATTTGCATTTGTTTACACACCTGATCTTGTGAAGCCAACACTGTAGTATTTAGAGTTGATAGTAAAGAAAACATCTCATAATACGCATTGAGTAACACATACTCTGCATCAACTAAAGAAGTTTTTGAGTTGTAAATATCACCTTCTGCGTTAAGTACATCAAGAAAGGTTCTTGTTCCCCCTTCAAATTGATCTTGATAAATAGATAAGATTTCTAAGTTATCTGCAACATATTGTTTCAATTCAAAGATCTGTTCTTTTGATATTTGATAGTTATCGTATGCAACGGTTAATCTATCAATAACATCTTTTGTAACAGTATCAAGTGTTTTTTGAGACTCTTGTAAAAACAAAACTTCTCTTTGTTTTACGCTGGAATCTTTGTTACCGTTAAAAAGATTATATTTTAACTCGATTTTTCCTGTATACACATTGGTATCTTGTTCATGATTTAATATATCATCATCAATAATTGCTTGTGCTACAAAGTTTAAAGAAGGCAAAAAGTTTGATTTTTCTTGTTGAATAACAGCTCGTTGTTCTTTGATATTTTCAATTTGTTCTAAAATCTGATAATTATGTTTTAAAGCAAGCTCAATGATATCTTTTACATTTGCTGGAATGAGGTTATCATTTAAAACTGGTCTACAAATATAACCTTCTGTCTCCATACCTACACTTTTTTCAAAGTTACTCAGTGCTCGTTTTTTGTTTTTCACTTCTTCAAGTAATTGGTTTTTTGCAAAATGCAATTTGGCACTCACTTGTATTCTGTTCAGTGACTCACCACTGATTTCTTCATTCTCTTTGGCTGTGACCATATACTCTTCGTGAATACGAAGGTTTTCTTTTGTTAATGCAGATAGTTCATCGGCTTGTACCATTCCTAGATATGCAGTGATACTTTCAGCCATGATATTTTCAACTCTATCTCTGTTGGCATATTCATTTGAAGTAGCTTTTTTTCTGGCTTCTTCTACTCTTGAAGAGGTCAAGCCTCCATCATAAAGCATCTGTTCTAAGTCAACTTGTAGATTGGTACCGTATTGTTTAATATCTGCTTGTGTTCCACCATCAGGGGCATTTTTGGTTCTTTTAGTACCAACATATGTGGTTAAATCGATCTTGGGATAATAGCCACCCTCTTCTTCATCAATATAATATCTGAAAGCTTCATTATTTTTTAATAACGACATAATTTCGGGGTTTTTAATCATGGTGTGTTGCACAACTTCTTTTACTGTGGTTGCTTGTGCATACGTAGAAAAGAGTAGTAACATTGCTGGTATACTGTACTTTATCCTAGAAAATTTCATACATAATCCTTCTAATTTAATATAAAATATAACGTGTTATCGAGTTGTATTTATGGTAGTCCGAATTAACTTATGTCATCCTTAGTATTAATACTATAGTTTTACCTTCAAATAATCTTTACAGCACTTATGTTAGTATCTAACTATAATTAAAATTATTGTTTTATAAATTAAGGCAGATAAATTATGGTAAATAATCACCTAAAAGATGTACTCAAATCTCTCAATGTTTTATACATCACTAAAAAAAATAATCGCTGTACAAAAACACTCAATACCTTAAATATTTTTTTCAATAAAATACTTGAAGCCCATAATGCAGAAGAAGCCTCTGTAATCTACGCCAAATCAAGACCTGCTGTTATAATCACAGATATTGATCTTCCAAGACAAAATGGCATTGATTTTATAAAAGAAATTAGAAAAACAAATAGAAGAATACCCATTATCATCATCAGTGCTTTAAAAGATGAAGAATATCTTTTTGAAGCAATTCCCTTACATTTGATTGATTATTTACTTTATCCCATTGATATAAATAAGTTTATCACTGCTATTAATACTACAGCAAAAGCCATTTTGTATAATGGTCTAACTGAAGTGATGTTTAAAAATCACACCAAATATAACTACATCACAAAAACAATTACAGATCATGAGAACAATACCCACAATCTTACAAAAAATGAGTTCAGATTATTAGAGCTTCTAATTGAGAATAAAAACAGGAAAATTTCAAAAGAAGAAATAGAAGAGTATCTCTGGGCAGAAGAGTTTATCACTGAATCAGCCTTTAAATCCTTATTTAACCGTCTTCGTCATAAAATCGGAAAAGAATCTATTGTAAATACTTTTGGAGTAGGATACAATATCGATATCTAATGATTGTTGTTTATCATCATCATTTTTATCAAAGGATTCCATATTGGATGAAATTAAATTTGTACACCTCCATGAAGTAAAAGAAGACCAAATCATCAAACTTATGAATAATAAACTTGTAGGTAAACAATTGCCTTTGCTCAGACATGGTTTTTCAAGCAAGGATTGTCAAGATTTTTTGAAAGCAAAAAAACAGCTTTGGGACGAAAAAGGGTATGGGCCATGGGCATTTCTTATCAACAATGAATTTGTTGGGTGGGGAGGATTACAACCTGAGCAAGGAGATGCTGATTTTGCACTAGTACTACACCCCAACTTTTGGGGATGGGGATTAAAAATATTTAATAAAGTTAAAGAAAAAGCCTTTAATCAAATGAACTTAGATTCAATAACAATTTTATTTCCTCCAAGTAGAACAAATTCAAAAGCAATAACTCGTCTGGGATTTATAAATGATGGAGAGTTTACTGTAGATGGGGAACTTTTCATAAAATATCGTCTTAATAAACCTAATTTGTAATACATCTTAAAAGATACTTTTTGTAGATTTTTAAGCATTAAAAAAGGCCAGTGAATACTGACCTTTTTTCTACTTGAGATATGAGATAATTTAAACTATTTCATCATCACCATGTACGAGTAAGGTGATAACATCATCTTCTATTTTACCTACATAAACTGTTGCTCCTGAAGGGTCTTCACTTTCAACTTCGTGCCATTGGTTGTCATCAGATACTTGATCCGCATTTGTTACTGCTGAACCTAAGTCTAGCTCAATTGTATCCCCAGCATCCACATTGATAGTCAAGGTATTATCAGAATCAGTTATATCTCTTACACTATCAATTGTGATATTTGACAAGATATGATTTATTTCATCGGATACATCTATTCCATCTAGAGAGTTTAGATTTCCTATGACTTCCTCATTGTTATCAACAATATCATCAGCTTGAGTTAATATTGATACTAAGTCTATATCTGTAGCGTCACTGTTAAGTGACATAATTTCATCAGCTCCAACAACATTAACTGTTGCAGTTACATCGTTTAACTCAATATGTACTGTTTCAATATCACTTTGACCTCTATCACTTACTTTAACATTCAAGTCATAAGCATTGACATCTTCGTAGTTCAAGTCACCTTTTACAATAATCTCTCCATTTGCGTTGATTTCAAATTTATCATGGTCAATTTCATCACCATTTGCATCAACGAGTGAGTAGAATAACTCCGTACTATCAGAATCTGTAGCTTCTATTGTTCCAACAACTGTACCCTCACCTGCATTTTCGTTGATATCCATGAGTAAATCACTAGCGCCAAGTCTTACTGATCCATCAGAGTTAAATACTTGAGTGAAAACTCCACCTTGATCTCCATCTTGTCCCCATGACAACCAAGCAACTGCAAATCCTCCATCATTTAACGCTGTAACTTCAGAACTAAGTTGTTCTTCATTTGTATAGGTATTAATTAAGATTTCTTTTGGATTACCATTTTCATCTAAATTTTGAGGTACACCATTTGAATCCAATACTTGTGCAAAGACAGTGTAACTTGAGCCATCACCAGAGGATGAATCCCAAACAACTACATATCCTCCGCCAGCTAATGCTTTCATTTCATAATTATTTTGAGCACCTGCAGTATTTACTATATTTAATTGAGTATCAACTGCATTACCATTAGCATCCACATTTAATGCATTTCCGGAAGAGTCAAAAACTTGAGAGTAAACTCCAGATCCACTTCCGTCTTGTCCATATGATCCCCATGTTATTGCAAAACTATCATTTGCTAATGAAACTATTTCTGGTCGATCTTGAGAACCAACAGTATAAGCATTAACTGGTATATCCAAAGAATTTCCATTGGAATCTAAACGTTGTGCCACGCCATTTTCATTAAAAATCTGTGCATATACTTCATAATCACCAGAAACAGAACTTTGCCAAGTAATAACAAAACCTCCGCCATCCAATGCCGTAATTTTTTGACCAATTTGAGTTCCATCAGCATCTGAATTCACTTGAATGTCAGAAGGGTTTCCATTTACATCTACATTCAAGGCTACTCCATTAGAATTAAATATTTGAGTAAAAACTCCTTCTGCTGACCCATCTTGGTAAATTGATTGCCAAGTAATAACATAATTTCCATTTTCTAGTGTGGTGATATCAGGAAGTGATTGATCACTATTAATATAAGTATTAACTTGTATATCTACAGGGTTGCCATTTGAATCAAGATTTTGTGCTTCTCCATTTTCATTAAATACTTGTGAAAATACTCCACCGCGGCTTCCATCTTGATTAGTTGATTTCCAAACAACTGCAAATCCTCCATCATCTAATGCTGTAAGTTTGTGTGTATTTTGTCCACCAGCAATATAAGTATTAATTTGCATTTCAACTGGATTACCATTTCCATCTAAGTTTTGTGCTACTCCATTTTCATCAAATATTTGAGCAAGAACTCCTTGACCAGACCCATCAAGAGAAATCCAGGTTAACAAAAAGTTTCCATTTGACAATTCTAAGGTTTCTATGTTATTTTTGAGTCCAGATGGACTAACAAGAATATCTACAGGGTTTCCATTGGCATCTAAGTTTTGTGCCTCTCCATTGCTATTGAAAACTTGGGCAAAAATGCTACTATTATAAGAACTATCATATGAAATCCACGTAACGACATATCCACCATTTTCTAAACTGGTTATTTTTTCTTCTTGTTGAGTTCCAACAGTGATTGTATTATTAACTTGTATATCTTCAATTTCTCCACCACTACTTCCTGTTTGAATCACTGGAGCCTCTCCACTTGTACCAACCACATCTAAAGTGATTGTTTTAACATCTGAGAGATCATTACTTGCACCTGAATCATCTCTTGCAGTATAATCAAATCTAACTTTCGCTATTTCTCCACCAACAAGAGAGTTAAAGTCACCATCTAGTTTGTATTCCCAATGTCCGCTACCTTCACCATCATCTACATAATAGATATCGACCAAATCATTTGAAGCTGCAACTCCATCAATAGTAACCGAGTCTGCAATCACTTGATAAGTATGAGTGTCTGAAGTATCTGCATCACTTGCTGTATCTAAGGTTGCTACAAATACTGTATTATCAACGTTTCCTTCGGCTTCATATACTACTAGCTCACCGCTACTATATGTGAGCTTAATAGCTAAATCATTGTTATCATAAAGATAATTTCCATTGACAAGTAAACCTAAACCATCTGAACTATCTTCAGCTGTACGGCTTACAATTAGAGGATTACCACTAAGTAGCACAAAGTTTATTGTATATGTGCTATTTACGTCTAAACTAGCATTCAAGTCTACACTTATTATTCCAGAAGGGTATCCATGTGTATTACCAGTAATTTCTGTATCACCACTGTTGATTGGAGAACTTATACTGATTTCATTTCCTTGAGCATCAAGAACTTGAACTTGGAAAATACCATCATAACCACCATTAGAATAACCAATAGCATATACCTCAAGCTCAATATTACTCAAGCTATCTTCTGTAGCGATAAACGTTTGCTGTACATCTTGTATATGGTACCCAGAAGTTGCAGCGTTATCTAGTGCATTTAAACCAACTGTTTCTCCTAAACTTTCTACACTAGGCTGATCATTAGTACCAGTGATTTCCAAGGTAACTGTTTTAGATTCTGAGATTGCATTCTCAGCCCCTGAATCATCAGTTGCTATATAATCAAAGGTTACGGTTGCTACTTC
>Ga0209826_1002170_pt1 | contig 13093 bp, 9 predicted proteins | sample GOMGulsemesocosm_5_FD_184637 | JGI IMG/M metagenome (GOLD analysis project Ga0209826, IMG submission 184637) | Methane-oxidizing microbial communities from mesocosms in the Gulf of Mexico - GOM15C Gulf of Mexico (SPAdes) (version 2) | ecosystem: Environmental > Aquatic > Marine > Cold seeps... | reverse complement strand
GGCTCCTTTGTCGCAGGTCACCGATGGTTTAAAATTGCGTTGGGAAAACCCATTGCGTTGGCGGCGCGATCGGTTGAGCACTATTACTATTCAAAGTAACCCTATCCAAGGCGTAACCCTGCCGACATTCCGTGCTGATGTTCTTGCGGATATTGAGGCGGTGGAGCTTCCTCCCGGATATAAAATTGTCTGGGGCGGTGAGTTTGAATCTTCAACTGACTCTCAAGCATCATTGATCCCCGGCATCATTCCCGCCGTTACCCTTATGGTCTTGGTGATTGTTATGTTGTTTAATTCCTATCGACCATCGATTATCATTTTTCTTGTGCTTCCCTTTGCTTTTATCGGAATGACAATCGGATTGATCGTGTTTGACACACCCTTTGGCTTCTTAGCTTTGCTTGGGGGGATGAGTTTATCGGGCATGATGATTAAAAATGCGATTGTGTTGTTAGATCAGGCTGTTATCGAGTTCGAGGCTGGTAAAGATAGACACACCGCTATTGTCGACGCGGCTCTTTCCAGATTGAGCCCAGTGTTTTTGGCTGCGGCAACAACAGTTCTTGGTGTTGTTCCGCTGTTACAGGACACATTCTGGGTCGGCTTGGCCGTGACAATCATGGCAGGGCTGACTTTTGGAACCTTCCTTACAATGGTTCTCGTGCCTGTTTTTTACTCGATTTTTTATAAGCCCGTCACAAAGGCAGAAGAGCAAACTGGTGACGCAGCTCCAGTCCCATCATGATTGTCTAAATAACAGGATTATTATTCAATAATTTGATTAAAATGTACGGTCTCTATCTAGAGGTCGTACATTTTTTTTATATTCAATTTCGCTTACCTGAATATAAATGCGCAATTTTCTGATAGAAAAAGAAAGCCTGTCGGTATAAAACAGTCTGCACACTTATAGCCAATAACAAGATCCCATTAAGAGGAAAGTAAAGTGAACGATATAGAACCATTAAAAGGTCTGAAAATAGCCGATTTCAGTCAAGGAGTCGCTGGTCCTTATTCAGCAATGATGCTTGCTCAAGCCGGGGCTGATGTAACGAAAGTTGAACCTTTGGATGGGGACTGGTGTCGAACCCTTGGGACTGCTTATGGGGATTATTGTGCCCATGCTGTTACAGTTAATCTTGGCAAAAAATCAATTTCCCTAGATCTCAAAAGCCCTGAAGGGCTGAAAATTGCCAAACAAATTGCGGCTGAGGCTGATGTTATGGTTGAATCTTTTCGCCCGGGCATTATGGCTAAATTCGGTTTGGACTACAAATCAGTTTCTGCGGAAAACAAAGGTATTATTTATCTGTCTGTGACTGGATATGGACAAGACGGACCGTATAATGACCGCCCTGTGACAGATGGGGCTATCCAAGGTTTCTCAGGCTGGATGTCTATGACACGCGATGAAAACGGCACACCTATGAAAACAGGTATGGTCGCTATTGATTTCATGACTGGTATCTTTGCTTATCAAACAATCCTGAAGGCTCTTATTGCGCGCGGAATTAATGGTAAGGGGGGATATTATGATAGTAGCCTCATGCAAACCGCTGCAGCCTTCCAGACTGCTAAAATTCTAGAACATCACCTTGAAGGTGGACAACCCACTGTTCTCTACGTTCCTGCAGGGACAATGAAGACAGCAGACGGACATATTGGTATTGCCGTAATGAGGGAGCGTCACTACGCATCCCTTTGTAAAGTGATCGGTCGCGAAGATCTTATTGATCATGAAGAGTATAATACCCGTGAAAAACGGGTTGATAAGGAACAAGAATTGATGGCAATTTTGAGAGCCGAATTCTTGAAGAAGTCAACCGCGACTTGGTCGGAAGAGCTGAATGCAGAAGGCGTCATTCACAGTCCAATTAATTCATACAGCGATTATCTGGAAAATGAACAAGCAAAAGCCGTCGATAGCTATCGCTGGATTGATCATGAAGGTGTCGGAAAGGTTCCATTGCCCCGTATTCCTGGATTTCCAGCCTTTGAGGATGGAAGCCGCTTAGCGCATAGCCCGAAGATTGGTGAAAATTCTGGCGAGATATTGGCTGCAATGGGCTATTCTGTTGATGAAATTTCGTCATTTGAAGCAAGTGGTGCAGTCTTACAAAAATAGATAATTTTATAAGAGGGCGTGTTAGCGCACGTCTTCTTGTCCATAGGCTATTTAAAAAGAGACTTCAAAACTGAAAATGGGCGATCTATAAGGCGTCATGGTCATTTGAGTGGTTTCAAATTCAGATATGACACGACAGATCGCCCATTTTTTTCAGAAAAGTTGATGGATTTCCTTAAATACTGCTACCAAACCCACCGCCACCGGGTGTGTGAATGACGACTGTATCTCCGGGTGCTAAGTTGACCTCATCATTTCCTTTTAATTGCAGTTTCGAACCGTCTTGGCGAATGACGTAATTGTCGCCTTGTGATCCCGCCGAACCGCCTTCTAACCCATAAGGATCTGTTTCACGGTGCAGGGACAAGAAAGTCGCTGTCATGGACTCGTTAAATGTCATACGGCGGGTTGCGCCGTTACCACCGGAAAATTTCCCCGCGCCGCCAGAATTCTGGCGAATGGAAAACTCATCTACACGAACGGGGAAACGCCATTCTAGAACTTCAGGGTCCGTCATACGCGTGTTCGTCATATGACTATGAACAGCACTGGTTCCTGGATGATCAGGACCTGCACCCGTACCGCCACAAATGGTTTCATAATTTTGTAGCGTCTCATTTCCATAAAGAAAATTGTTCATTGTTCCTTGAGAGGAAGCAAGAACCCCAAATGCGCTAAACAAACAATCAGTTACGCACTGAGAAACTTCTGTATTCCCCGCAATAACCGCAGCCGGATAAACCGGGTTCAACATGCTGGCTTCTGGCACAATGACTTTGAGTGGCTTCATACATCCTTCGTTTAATGGGATTTCACTCTCAACCAAACAACGGAAAGCATAAAGGACTGCTGCCATGCTAATGGCAAGAGGAGCATTATAATTCCCACTATCTTGCGGCGATGTGCCTGTGAAATCGATGATTGCACTGCGGTCTTTACGGTCGACAGTAATCTTGACTTTAATTGCAGCGCCAGTGTCCAGATGATACGTAAAAGTACCGTCATTCAAAACATCGAGAACGCGACGAACACATTCTTCTGCATTGTCCTGAACATGCTGCATGTAAGCTGCCACCACTTCGATGCTGAAATGAGACACCATTTTTCGGAGCTCACGGATGCCGGTTTCATTGGCAGCAATCTGTGCCGTGAGATCCGCAATATTCTGATCAATGTTTCGGCAAGGATATATCCCTGACGCAAGCATTTCACGGGTTTCTCTCTCTCTGAAAGTGCCCTTGGATGCTAACAGGAAGTTGTCGATTAAAACACCTTCATCTTCAATATGTTTACTGTCAGGGGGGGACGAACCTGGCGTTCTGCCGCCGATATCAGCATGATGGCCACGGGATCCCACATAGAATAAAATTGTCTCTCCCTTTTCATCAAAAACAGGAGAGATAACAGTCACATCGGGAAGATGGGTGCCGCCATTATAAGGATCGTTCAAGGCATAAACGTCGCCGGGAGCCATTGTCCCTTTATTTGCAGAAATAATGGACTTGATACTCTCGCCCATTGACCCTAAATGCACGGGGACATGAGGCGCATTGGCAACCAGATTTCCGTGACGATCGAAGACAGCGCAGGAGAAATCCAACCGTTCTTTAATATTCACTGACTGGGATGTATTGGCAAGGGTTGATCCCATCTGTTCGGCAATTGACATAAACAGATTATTGAATACTTCCAGCATTACTGGGTCGGCTTTCGTGCCAATAGCCTCTGTCTGTGGCCGTGCTTCCACGCGGTCCAAGACCAGATGCAGGCGGTTGTTTAGCGTTGCCTGCCAGCCTTGCTCAATAACAATTGTTCCTGTTTTCTCAACAAGGATGGCGGGGCCCATAATCTTTTGATTTGGAACCATGCTATCACGATCATATAAAGGAGACGGTTGACGTGACCCCTGAGTGTAGAGAGCGACTTCATCTAAAGCAAGGAGGGCAGGAGGGTTTTCCTCGGCCTCCACGATAGGGTCTTGAACTTCATCCGTAAGGCCAATGGCCTCAACCGATAATGCTTCGATAATTAAACGGCGTTCTTGAGCAATAAAACCAAACCGTTGTAGGTGGGCTTTCTCAAATTCCTGCTTCATAACATCTGGGGATGCAAGATCCACAAGCATTGCAGCATCGGTGCCTTCATATTTCAAATGCACTTTGCGAACGCCGGTGATGCTGGCAGCGTCTACGCCTTGGTCTGCGACTTCCCTCGATGCTTGTTCGAAAAGAGGTTTTGCGGCGGCTTCACAGAGTGTTTTAGCCGTTTCGTCGAAAACTTCTTCAATTTGAACTTCTCGCATAGATCGAATATCGGCAAGGCCCATACCGTACGCAGATAAAACACCAGAGAACGGGTGAAGAAAGACGCGAGTCATGCCAAGGGCATCGGCTACGAGACAGGCATGTTGACCGCCTGCGCCACCAAAGCAGTTTAGCGTATATTCCGTAACATCGTAGCCCCGTTGAACAGATATTTCTTTAATGGCATTGGCCATATTTTCCACAGCAATTCGAAGAAAACCTTCAGCGACTTCTTCCGGGCTTTGAAGCGGATCGCCTGTTGCATTGGAAATTTCTGTTGCAAGGTTTGAGAAATGTTCTTTAACGACGTCTGCATCAAGCGGCTCGTTCGCGTGAGGACCAAATACTTTGGGGAAATGTTTTGGCTGAATTTTTCCCAGCATGACATTGCAATCGGTAACCGCTAGAGGGCCGCCGCGACGATAGCTGGCGGGACCCGGATTAGCACCGGCAGATTCAGGGCCTACTTTGTAACTGGTTCCATCAAAGGTGAGTAATGAACCTCCGCCCGCTGCCACTGTATGGATATGCATCATTGGCGCACGCATGCGAACACCGGCGACGACGGTCTCGAAGCTCCGCTCATACTCCCCATCAAAATGGGTGACGTCGGTGGATGTACCGCCCATGTCGAAACCAATAAGCTTTGTATAACCACTCATGGCGGCCGTTCTGGTCATGCCAACCACTCCACCAGCAGGCCCTGACAAAATAGCGTCTTTTCCCTGAAATAGCTTCGCGTCTGTAAGGCCACCATTCGACTGCATGAACATTAGGCGCGTGCCTTTGTCAGCAGCGGTCCCAAGGGCATCAGACACTTGTTTCACGTAACGGCGCAAAATAGGCGATAGGTAGGCATCAACAACAGTCGTGTCACCGCGGCTCACCAGTTTCATCAAAGGGCTTGTCTCGTGACTGGTTGATATTTGGGTAAAACCAATTTGCGCCGCGATTTCGCCAATCGTTTGTTCGTTATCGGTATATCGGTATCCGTGGATGAGGGCGATGGCAACAGCACGTATTCCAGTATTAAACGCCGCTTGTAGATCGTTGCGAACTTCCTCGGGGCTCATTTTTGTAATAACATTGCCATAGGCGTCAACGCGTTCGTCAACTTCAATGACAGTTTCATAAAGGAGCTCTGGGAGTTCAATGTGGCGGGCAAATAGTTTAGGTCGACTTTGGTAGCCAATTCGCAAGCAATCTCCAAACCCTTTTGTCGTCACAAACAAAGTTCGATCACCAGCCCGCTCTAGCAATGCATTCGTTGCAACCGTCGTTCCCATTTTTACATACTCAATAGTATGTTGGGGAATAGGGGCATCTGCGGAAAGGTCAAGCAAATCACGTATACCTTGAACAGCGGCATCTTTGTATTGTTCTGGATTTTCTGATAGCAGCTTATGAGATAGCAGGGTTCCATCCGGTTTTTTTGCAACGATGTCTGTAAAGGTTCCGCCGCGGTCTACCCAGAATTGCCACATGTTAGCCTCCATAATTTGCTGATTTTCAATGACGTTATTAGAACGTTGACAAAACGTCAACGTTTTTATATTGTTTTGTTGATAAATACTATTTTTACAGGGAAAAATACTATGAATGTATATAAAAAAATGGCTCTTTTAGGGGCTTTTGGCGCTATTGTCTCGGCGCCATTTGGTGTTTTGGCGGACACTTGGGATATGCCTACGCCTTATCCAGACAAAACATTTCACACTGTAAATATTTCTGAATTTGCAAAAGATGTAGATGCGGCGACTAATGGTGCGTTGAAAATTAAGGTGCATACGGGTGGCTCTTTATTCAAGCATCCGGAAATCAGTAAGGCTGTTCGTGGCGGTCAGGTTCCCGCAGGTGAGTTTTTCTTGTCTTTGTTATCAAATGAGCAAGCTGCATTTGGCGCCGACTCACAACCTTTTCTAGCAACAAATTATGAAGATGCAAAACGTCTTTGGGATGCTCAGCGCCCTGTAATTACGACACTCCTTGATAAGCAGGGTCTGATGCCGTTATTCGCGGTTCCTTGGCCCCCACAAGGTCTGTATACGAAAAAGGAAATTAAGACAGTCGACGATTTGAAGGGACTGAAGTTCCGTGCCTACAATTCTACATTGGAGAAATTTGCCAATTTGACTGGTGCAGCTCCAACGCAAGTAGAAGTACCGGATATTCCACAAGCTTTCACGACTGGCCGGGTTGAGGCGATGATTACCTCACCATCAACGGGCGCAAATTCAAAAGCTTGGGATTATGTTTCTCATTATACGAATATCCAAGCATGGGTCCCAAAGAACATTGTTGTTGTAAACAAACGTGCCTTTAGAAAACTGAATAAGTCAGTTCAAGAGGCTGTTTTAGAGACCGCAGCAAAGGCTGAGCTTCGTGGCTGGGAGATGAGCCAGGCTGAAACTGCGGCCAAAGTTAAAATTTTGGAACAAAATGGAATGACAATTGTTACTCCATCCAAAGAGTTAATGTTTGGTTTGAAAGGAATTGGTGCAGAAATGCTTCATGAATGGAAGCAAGCTGCCGGAGACGCAGGTAAAGAAATCCTCGATGCCTATAAAAAATAAGTAAGGCTAAGGTGAGGCGGCATTCGTGCCGCCTTTTTTATCGGTATTTGGGATTTGGGAGATCCGGTGATGCGTGGTGTTTTGAATTGGTTATATAAGGCGAGTGGTTGGGCTGCGGCCTTCTTTATTCTATTAATTTGCGTTGTTGTCATAGTGCAGGTGGTTCTTAATCTGATTGACAAAGTTTATGGCGCGCTTTTCGGCACTGCTATTGGTCTTACTATCCCGTCCTACGCAGATTTTACTGGATTTTTTTTGGCGGCGGCTTCTTTTCTAGCTCTCGCTTATACTTTGCGTGAGGGAGGCCATATCCGCGTTAGCCTACTCCTTCAATTGTTTCCTAAGAAAATTCAACATATTGCAGAGATTTGGTGTTTGGGCCTTGCGGGCTGCATGTCTTTATATTTTACCTATTATACAGGTCGGCTGGTGCTGGAATCTTGGACTTATAATGATTTATCCGCAGGTATGATTGCTGTGCCGATTTGGATCCCTCAATCCTCCATCCTCTTAGGACTTGGTATATTGAGTATTGCTTTCATGGACGAACTGATCTGCGTTCTGAAGGGGGGCACAGCTTCCTATGATGGGAAAGGTGAAAATCTGTTGAGTAAAGCTGACGCTGAGAATTCAACGATAGCTAACCAAGGAGAAATGTCATGAATGAAATCGCTCTGACGGCTCTGTTATTGTTGGTGTTGTTTTTTCTGTTGGGATCTGGGGTATGGGTTGCATTCTCACTCTTGGCTGTGGGCATGTTCGGTATGTTTGTCTTTACAGATGCACCTGTTGGTGATGTGCTTGCAACGACAGCTTGGGGGGCTAGTAACTCTTGGGCGTTGGCTGCTTTACCTTTATTTATCTGGATGGGGGAGATTTTATTCCGCTCGCGTCTTTCAGAAGACATGTTTACGGGTTTATCCCCGTGGATGAACAGATTACCCGGCCGTCTTCTTCATGTGAATATTATTGGGTGTGGGATTTTCGCGGCTGTTTCAGGATCTTCCGCGGCTACGGCTGCAACAATTGGAAAACTCTCAATTCCTGAGTTATCTAAACGTAATTATCCTGAGAAAATGATAATGGGTACCCTTGCGGGATCTGCAACATTGGGATTACTCATACCGCCTTCAATCATTTTAATCGTTTATGGCGTTGCGACTGAACAATCCATCGCTCGTTTGTTTATGGCGGGGGTTGTTCCAGGTTTACTGCTTGTTTCTTTATTTGTTGGATATGTCATTGTTTGGTCAATGGTAAATAGTGAAAAATTACCTGCTGAAACAACGACCTATTCGCTAAGAGAAAAACTTCACGCATCGAGACGGCTTATTCCTGTTGTCTTGTTAATTGTGGGTGTTATGGGGTCAATTTACAGCGGAATAGCGTCACCCACGGATGCGGCAGCGGTAGGCGTTTTTCTGGCGTTACTCCTTTCTTGGTATACAGGCTCCCTAAATAAGGAAACTTTTTGGGACGGATTGATGGGGGCCACAAAAACCTCCTGCATGATAGCGTTCATTTTAGCGGGGGCTGCATTTTTGACGGTCGCAATGGGGTTTACCGGAATACCAAAATTGCTGGCAACCTGGATTGGCAGTATGGACCTATCCATTTATGAGTTGCTTTTGGCGCTGACTATTTTCTTCGTGATATTAGGCTGTTTTCTCGATGGGATTTCGGTGGTGGTGTTAACCACATCGGTCATCATGCCTATGGTGGAGCAAGCTGGAATTGATCCACTTTGGTTCGGTATATATATCGTGGTGGTCGTCGAAATGTCACAAATAACACCGCCGGTCGGGTTCAATCTATTTGTGTTGCAATCTTTGACAGGTAGAAATATTTTGAATGTCGCAGTTGCCGCATTACCCTTTTTTCTACTTATGTTTGTGGCGTTGGGCGCCATTATTATTGTGCCCGAAATCGTAACATTTCTGCCTAATAATATGTAAGGAATATTTGAGTATGGATGAAAAACTAACTGATAAAGAACAACCCCATATTGTTTCTTCAGAACATCTGGCTTCTGAAAAAGGCTGGCAGATGAGCGAACTGGAATACGGCATGGTGATGGCGTATAACGCTTTTAGTCGCTGGATGGTGCGTTGCATGACAGTTGTGGGATATAGTGATTTTAACGGAATTGATATTCTCGTTCTCCATAATGTAAACCACAAGTCTCGTGCTAAGCGGCTAGTAGATGTGGCCTTTATGCTAAATGTAGAGGACAATCATGTCGTAAATTATTCTCTTAAAAAACTGATGAAAGCAGAGCTAGTCAGCAGCGAAAAAAGAGGTAAAGAGATGTTTTACAAAACGACGGATGAAGGAAAAAATATCTGTTCGGAATATAGAAAAATAAGAGAGCTTTGTTTAGTTGATGCAGCCAATTCAACGGATCGTAATTTTTCAGAGATTAGCAAATCTGCAACCATTTTAAGAAGTGTTTCCGGATTATATGATCAAGCGGCACGGGCAGCAGCTTCCCTTTAATTTAAAAAACTGTTTGGGAACCTGAAACCATCCGTTAGGCTGTGTTTTTAAACGCTTTCTGATGGTTGGACTTAATGACGGTTGGGAAAGACAAAGAACGAACGCCTAAGCGCTATCAGTTGATAATAGCGTTATTTTTGGTGAGCCTTGCGTCATTATTTACTTTCCGGTTAGTGCTGTTAGAGGCGATTGGAGAAAAAGTCCTTCAATCATATGGATTTGAAGAAGCCAATCTGGTCGTTACTGATGTTGGATTAAATGAAATTCAAATTAGTCAAATTGTTTTGGACGATAAGTTTATCGCGGAGAATTTGTCTGCTGGATATAGCTTCCCGTCATTAATCCGCGGGACAGTCGATTGGGTTTCGTTAAGTGGTCTAATCGTCGATGTCTCCACACCCAATGCCGGGGCGGTTGGTACCTTAACCAAGCTCGTTAATAGGCAAAAAGGCACCACCATCGATGCTGGACAGAGCCCAAGTATCAAATTAGCTAATGGGTCAATTTTTGGCAATTATCCTACTCGAAATTTTAAATCCAAAATTACCCTAAGTGTTTCTCCGTCTGGGAACATGAAAGGTGAAGCCTCTTTCGAAGGAGAAACCGGTCATGAGGCGGGACAGATAAAAGCAGAAGGTGTTGTTCTTTCCTTTGAGGCTGCTATCCCCAATAAAACTGCCAATGTAAATTTAAAAAATGGCGTGCTTCGCCACGCAAATAGTCAACCTCTCTGGGCGCCGACCACTATATCCGGTAGTGCTTCCTTCAAGGATGAGGTGCTGGAATTCTTGTTGGGTGCAGGATTAGGTGAAGAAATTCCGCTGATGCGTGTGGAAGGACACTATTCACCCGTTTCGGATGTCGGTGAACTCGTTTTAGATATTCAGGATGTCGCCTTTAGCAGGGAAGGAATGCAGCCATCAGATTTATCGGGGCATTTAGATAAAATTCCAAAGCTCGACGCTATTTTGTCGGATCACTCGCTAATTACTTGGAATAAAGGAGAAATTGTAAGCGAAAGTGAGATTGATCTAAAGGAAATGAGTTTTGAGCATAAAGATATTTTCTTTCAAATCCCAAACACAAAACTAAATTTGAATGCGGCTTTTAATCTAAAAACAGCAAAGCAGCGGGCTAACCTTGTCATTCATGATTTGATTGCGACCCTTTCAATGAATAACAAAAAATATGCCCTGAATAATGTTAAAGCTGAATTGAATGTGAACGATTTTGGGAATGCAATAAAGCTTACCAATGCCTCGGCTTCGCTACGTCACCTGTCTGATGAACCAAATTTCAGGTCTTTACTTATGCAAGTAAAAGGTGAGCTAAAAGAAAACGATTTTGTCTTTGAAGGGGATGTTACTGATATTGACGAGCGTTTGAAATTACCTTTCGATGGACGCTATAAAGGAGACGATAAATCAGCTTTCATTCGCGGCCAATTGCATCATAAAAAATTTGAAAGAGGTGGCTTCCAGCCTAAGCATTTCTCTAGATACTTCGATGGCCTTGAAGACGAAGTTACGGGATCGACTGTTTTGGCCGGAATACTTGCTTGGCATCCGGATGAAGGTCTGAATATTCCATATCTTAGCGCCAATTTGACGAAATTTGGTTATCTTGGAAAAGAAATACAGATTGAAGAGGGGCAACTTCAAGCTAAAGCGCAGAATGTAATGGTTGGGCAACCACTAAAAGTCGTGTTTTCTAATGGGACCGCGATTTTAAAGGCAGATGAACGAAGAGCTAAGGTGACGGACGTGTCGGCAGAGCTATTAATTGCCAAGGATTTGCAAAGTGCTGATTTTTCATTGTTAAAAGCCAAACTGAAATCTGAATTAGGCTTTTTAATTAAGCCTGAAGTTGAAGTTTCCGGTTCGTCTACAATCAATAAGAAGTCTTTGATTTTTAAAGGGCAAGCTAAAACGGATTTACTTGGCTCATTTCTTGATTGGGGAGGGCATCATGATTTTGGACCTAATTCTGGATCAGCCTCAATGAAATTTGCTGAACTGGAGTTTGAAGAAAAAGGACTGCAGCCGTCAGACATTATTAATGAATTAGATGAAAATTTTGTATTCACAGGTGGTTTGGTACCAGAGTTAAATTTTGAATGGGGGCATTCGGGACTTCAAAGATCAGGCAAAGTACTTTTTCGAGAATTAGGCGTAAAAACCGATGACTTTGATCTTGTTGGAGTTACGGGAGAGATCGCAGTCGACGAACTACAGCCCCTGATGATTTCTACCCCGCAAGAGGTTGTCGCCACCAGGTTATCATCTGCTGTATCGATGGATCGGCCTACACTTGTATTTCGGATCGCATCGAAGGATGGCAAGCCAATATTACTTGTGGATCGCTTAGCTATAGACTTTGCCGGCGGACAGGCTCTTGTAGAAGAAGCCGTCTTGGATGCGCAATCGAGTCGTAATCAATTGAAAGTTCAGTTTTCGAATTTGGACCTTGAAAAAGTAATGGCTTTCACTGAGGTTGAGGCTGTTACGGCTTCTGGAATTCTCAATGGTTTTGTCCCTATTGTCTTTGAGAATGACAATGTCTTTGTCGAGCTTGGCATTTTGGAGACAGAGGGACCAGGGATTTTGCAATTGAAATCCGAGCGTGCAAGGCACGCTCTTGCCGGGGGGGGCGAACAGACCAAACTGCTTTTTGATATTCTTGAGAATTTTCAATATTCCGAGTTGGAAATTCAAATAAAGAAACAAGCCTCTGGAGAAGATACTGTTGCGCTTCACACAAAAGGGGCTAATCCCGACGTTGAAGATAGTCGTCCTGTCATCCTAAATATTAATTTGTCTACAAACCTTGATAGAATATTCAGCACGCTCCTTGACGGCTACCGCTTGTCGGAAAAAGCACTCCGTGCTACCGTTAATAACCGAAGGAATTAGAATAGGAAAATTCTGTGGGAACTCTTTGCCTCCGAATAGTGTTTACATCTGGTTTGATGCTGGCCATTCAAGCTTGTTCACCAACTGTAAAAGTGGAAGCCCCGTCCGAACCAATTACAATTAATTTGAATATTAAATTGGATGCGGATGTACGCCTTAAAATTCAAGAAGAGGCTAATGATGATATTGACAAAAATCCGGAGCTTTTCTGACATGTTTAGTTTTAATCAAAACAGGAAGCCTTCCCGCCGCTCTTTCCTTGGCGGAGTTGGGGTGTCCGTCCTAGCAATTTCACTTATGGCAACAGGTCCAACTTTTGCCGATGAATTGGATGATTTAAGAATTAGCGGTGCTATTGGTGAGGCATTCGACGGATTTACAAGAGCAAGAGACAACTCGGTAAAAGCAATCGTTGTCGACATAAATTCACAGCGCAGAAAAATATATATTAAGCGCGCCAAGGTTAAAAAAATAAGTGTTGAACAAGTGGGGCAGGTTTATGCCGGGCAGATTGCAAAGCAAGCGCCATCGGGAACCTGGTTTCTATCGAAAAAAGGTAAGTGGAGTCAGAAAAGGTAGCTGTTCAGTCAATTTTAGCATGTGATGACGGTTATGGGTTAAAACATTTCTTGATTTGCATGTTTGAATAAATCCTTTTTTTTGCTTACCTTTATTGAATGTCCA
>Ga0209826_1002168_pt1 | contig 13103 bp, 5 predicted proteins | sample GOMGulsemesocosm_5_FD_184637 | JGI IMG/M metagenome (GOLD analysis project Ga0209826, IMG submission 184637) | Methane-oxidizing microbial communities from mesocosms in the Gulf of Mexico - GOM15C Gulf of Mexico (SPAdes) (version 2) | ecosystem: Environmental > Aquatic > Marine > Cold seeps... | reverse complement strand
TTCCCAACATTTTAAAAACTAAATGATCTCTAAAATTTGGAATATATCGTTGCTCAACAATATCAACCATAGCGTTAAAAATTTCTTTTTTCATTTTTCGGTAGGCACTGGCATCACTAATTTTTAAGTCATGAAAAAAGTGATAGTTTGCTACCGTTAAAAACTGAATGATTTGCTCATCCTCAGGGCAATCACTATTGTCATCACTAAGAAACCCAGGGGTTGTCATCACAAAACTGGGAGCAGAATAATCAGCCCGATCATACATATCATCGAAAGACTTATTTAGGTCTGCTTGTTCACTATGAAATAAATTCCAGTTGCCAAAGCCAAAATCTTTTAAATCAATATCTTTAACTACGCAATATGCCACAAAATTTGAAGGCGAATAATCATATTCAAGTTTGTTACGTATAGAATTGGAAAACTTATCTATTCCTATCATTGCTGCCGCACGTTTTGGGTCAATATTACAAATAACATCATGTCCTTGATATTCTCTTAATACAGTATGATCATTTACATCCATGGTTTTTACACCGGTTACTCTGTTTTTATCGAGTATAAAGTCAGTGACTCTTTGTTGGTAAATGATTTCACCATCATTGTCCTTAATCACTTTAACTAAAGAATCAATGACGTGTTCAAAATGATGCGTTGGATAATAAGCCCCACGACAATAACCAGTAAATAGAGTGACCCAGGCAAAAAATGATAATTTACCCGGTGGTAATAAGAAATCTGGCCATTGTAAAGCGAGGAGCGTTTGTGCTTCTAGTGGAAGTTTAAAAGCATCAAATACATCTTGTAGAGTTGAATGACGGTATTTAAATAAATGCTGACTTTTTAATGGATGGCTTATTACATATGAAAAACCTAATGGTTCTGGAAGTTTTTCTATTTCAGTTGCCGTTTTCCACACTTCGGCAATGAATTTTTGAAAGGACTCTGTATGCTCTGGAAATAAATTAGATAGACGTTGGCATAATTCGTCCTTATCTGAAGGAATGTTCAGTGCATAATCAGGTATGCGCATATGGTCGAAACCATCCGGATCATATTGTTCGAATGTTACTGTTTTCTCAAGGCCTAGTTTTTTGAGAAACATATTAACTGTTTGTCCTTCCCCACAGTTCCAGACATAATGCAATTGAGCATTAAAACGATACTTTTTACCTTCAACAAAGGTATGGCCATATCCCCCTGGAAATTCGTGAGCCTCAAGGACTTTAACTTTCTTTCCAGCCTTAGCCATTAGTGCAGCAAAAGATAGGCTAGCAAGCCCACTACCCACAATTAAATAGTCAGGGTCAGTTTTTGTATGTGTATTTGACATATTGCACCTTCCAGAATGTATTAATTAATATTTTCCAGTTTATTGGGCTTTGACATTATTTTTGTCCTTTTGTCAGCATAACATAGATAAGGAGTAGTTTGGTTAAACCTGAAAATACCAATTGGGGCGCTGGTTTTAACCTGAATTTTTATCGTATGCGTGCAGGCTGAAGCCAGTGCCCCAAACTAAATAAGCACCTTATTTCTTATTAATACGTAGTGAATTAGCAAGTACAGAAACTGAGCTTAAAGCCATTGTTGCTGATGCAACTGTTGGACTTAGTTTTCCTGCTACTGCAAATGGAATGGCGACAGTATTATAAGCAAATGCCCAAAACAGATTTTGTTTGATATTAGCTAATGTTTCAGAACTAAGTGTAATGGCATCATATACTTTGGCTATATCCCCATGAAGAAGAATAAGGTCTGAGGATTCAATGGCAATATCAGTGCCTTTATCTATTGCTAGGCTTAAATTTGCAGCGGCAAGAGCAGGGGCATCATTAATGCCATCGCCAATCATTGCAACTTGATGTCCCTGATGTTGTAATTCTCTAATAATTTGTAATTTTTTATCTGGAGCGGCTTTAGCGATAACCTTTTCTATTCCAACTTGTTGGGCGATATGATCAGCTGCTGCTTGTGTATCACCTGTTACCATCAGTGTATTTATATTATGCTGATGCAATTTATTGATAATATACTCTGCATTTTCTCTGATAGGGTCAGTAAGTGCAAATAAGCCCACCGCGTGTTGATCAACAGCAAGGTAAATAAGTGTTTTTCCTTGGTCTGACAGTTTTTTAGCAGTTGACTGTAGGTTTTCTATATTGATTTCTTGTTTTTCTAGCCACTGCTCGTTTCCTAAGAAAATACTTTGTTCGCCAATGGTTGCGCGTATTCCTTGATCTGGCATGCTATAAAAACGAGAAGATTTTAATAATTCAATATTGTTTTGTTTAGCATAGCGAACTATGGCTTGACCCAGAAAATGTTCAGAATTAAATTCAGCAGATGCTGCTAATTGAATGATTTCATGATCATCTAGTTTAGATATATTAAATAACTCAGTTACTAGGGCATTGCCTTCGGTAATAGTGCCGGTTTTATCAAAAATAACTGTATCAATACTGGCAGCTGTTTCCAGCGCTTCACCATTGCGAATATAAATTCCTCTACGTGCTGAGCGTCCTGTTCCCACCATGGTTGCTGCGGGTGTTGCTAATCCTAATGCACATGGGCATGAAATAAGCATTACGGCTATGGCATTAGCCATTGCATGAGCTAGTTTTTCACCGCTTAATGCCCAACCACCAAAGGTTGCAGCAGATAAGACTATAATTGACGGTACAAAAATGGCAGAAAACCGATCAACTGTAGTCTGGATAGATAGTTTTGAAGCTTGAGCCTGGTCAACCATATGAATCAAGCCAGATAAAATGGTATCTTTACCTGTTGCGGTGATACGAATTTCCAGAGCTCCACTGCCATTAATACAGCCATTTAAAACCTGATGCCCTGTTTCTTTAATACAGGGGGTATTAGAACCACTAACCATTGACTCATTAACACTCGATAAACCATTAACAACAATGCCATCAGCAGGAATTTTTTCTCCAGGGCGTATTAACAAAATATCACCTATAGCAATATCCTCAACATTAACCAGCGTTTCTTGGTTATTATTTAGTAAAGTAGCTTGTTGTGGTTGAAGATTGACCAGTGTGCGAATATCTTTAACGACTTTATTTTTTGCTAACTCTTCCAGATAACGACCAAAAAATACAAAATCAATAATAGCCGTTGCCGCATCAAAATAGACATGGCGGGTTGGTTTAAATAATGCAGGAATGCTATAGCTATAGGCTGCTCCAACACCTAATGCGATAAGGCTATCCATATTAGCTGAACCTTGCTTGGTTTGAGCGATTGCTTTTTTGAATATATCACGTCCACCAAAAAATACTACAGGTGTGGCTAATAATGCCTGTAGCCATAATACAGAGCGTGATTGACCACCAAAAGCACTAAGTAGGGCGACGGGTAAACTTAAAACCCCGAGCATTTTTAAGTGTGATTCTGTTGATAGTAGATGTTGTTTTTCTAAATCAAATAACAGTTTCCGTTCTTCTAATGTATCAATTGAAAAAGCTTGATAACCATTGTCATTAACAATTTTAAACAGTTCTCTATTATTAAGGTAACCAGTTACACGAGCTGTTTCAGAAACATAATTAATACTGACTTTAAGTATATCGGGTTGTCGTTGTAACAGCATTTCAAGAAATAATGCACATGATGCGCAACTCATACCGCTGATGCCAAAAACTATATCTTGCAGTGGGTGATCTTTATGCCTGTTTTTATGTTGAAGAGCATTAATTGAGGAAAGTGGTTTTAATCCTAAATTATGTATAACTGAATCAAGGAGAATAAGTAAATTATTTACAGGTAGTATGCTTGGCTCAAAAATAATAGTAATTGAACCTATTGCAGTAACTACCTTTACATTATCAATACCTTGTCGTTTCAGTAAAAGGATTATTAAAATATGGGTGCGTTCTTCATCTTTACATAAACTAGGTACAAGAATACGAATACGGCTCTTTAGCTGATGAGCTATTGAGAAGTTATTAAACGTAATGGCCTGTTCCATGTTTATTCCTCTTGCGTAGTTTATTCTAAATAAGAATGATAGGTTTGCATGCCCCCAGATAAGTTTTTAACACGGAAGCCATTTTGTTGCAAAATTCGTGTTGCTGTGTAGGCGCGTTGACCTACACCACAAACGACCCAAACCTCACGTTCACGGGAGAGTTCATCTAATCTTTCCCTTAATGAATCTAATGGAACATTAATCGCATTGGGAATATGTTTGTTGTCATATTCAGCGACGGTGCGTACATCGACAATTTGAGCTTGTTTATAGGGATCATCTAAAATTAATGCTAATAATTGATCTGCATCATTCTGATCTTCGGTATCAACGACTTGAACATGACTTTCCATTAATTCTTCCCAGCGTGCTAAGGGATGATTGTCACGTAAATGATTGGCTGCCAGCATACCCGCTAAGTTAACAGGGTCTTTAGTCGCTCCAAATTGGGGGGCGTAGCACAGTTCAGCTTCTTCAAGATCATAAACAGTGGCATTCATTTGAATATAAGATGAGATAACATCAATGCGTCTAGCCACACCAGCTTCCCCTAAAGCTTGAGCACCTAAAACTTTACCAGTTTTACTATCATAAAGAAGTTTCATATGGATAGGTTTTGCGCCTGGGTAATAGCCAACGTGGTTGCTTGGGTGCAGATAGACTTTTTCATAGTCGGTGTACCCTGCTTTTTTTAATTGTTTTTCATTAACACCTGTTGTTGCGACTGTTAGTCCAAAAAGACCACAAACAGAAGTACCTTGTACCCCGCGATAACGCATATCAGCCGAAGCACCGGCAAACTCGTGACCAACAATATGCGCTGCAGCAAGGCGACCTTGACGATTAGCAGGGCCTGCTAAAGGAAATAAATGCCATTCATTGGTAATAACATGGCGTACTTCAACCATATCACCCACAGCCCAGATATTTTCGTCACTGGTTTGCATATGATCATTTACGCGTACACCGCCATGTTCACCAATTTCTAATTCTGCTTGTTTGGCTAATTGAGCTCTAGGTTTAACACCTACAGAAATCATTACTGCATCTGCAGTGATAGCTTCTTCATTTGCCAGATTTAAGCTTAAGGTTTGATCGGAGTTTTGTTGAAATGAAGTGACCTTACTGTTTAATCGACAAGTAATGCCATGTTGATTAATATGTTTTTCAACATAACTGGCCATTTCTTTATCTAGGGTAGGCATCAATTGATTTGATGATTGTAGAAGAGTTACTTCTATACCTCGTTTTTTTAGGTTTTCAGCAAGTTCTAAGCCTAAGTAACCAGCACCCATCACAACTGCATGTTTAATATTATCTAATGCAGCACGAATTTTTCGGCTATCAGGAATTGTACGTAAAGCATAAATCCCTGGTAAATCTACTCCTTCAATATCGGGCCAAACTGCAGCTGCACCTGTTGAAAGTACTAATGAATCATAATGTTCAATACGACTTTTTCCACTGAGTAAGTCATTAACAACAATAGTCTTATTTGCACGGTCTATTGAGGTAACTTCACTATCAGTACAGACTTGAATATTAAAACGATTTTTAAAAAGATCCGGTGTGGCAACCAGTAATTTATCTTCTTCAACAATTACATCGCCTATAAAATAGGGCAATCCACAATTGGCAAAGGAAACATAAGAGCCCATTTCAAAAATGACAATTTCACAATGCTCACATAAACGCCGAATACGGGTAGCACAAGTAGCACCACCAGCCACGCCGCCTACTATTAAAATACGTTTCTTTGACATAATTCCCACTTATCGGTCGATGTATGTTTAAGATGGATCGTAAGCTATATAGTAGATTAACTTAGAAAACCTGTGTATATACTTTTAGCTAAAGATACTGGTTTAACGTTTATTTACTGTTCTTGGATTATGCAATGTAGGCATTATTAAATCAATTATAAGTTTAAAGATTGAATACTTCCCTAGCCCTTCTTTGCTAAAGAGGGGGATAAAAGCTAATGAATGTAATGATTAAAATCAAATATGTTGCTTTCTATTATCCTGACTAGGATTAATCCATCCCATATCCTCAAAAATGACAAAACAACAAGGTATCAGGAATAAAGAAAGTACGGTTGCAGTGATCAAGCCAAAGGTCAGGCTAGCTACAATAGGAATGAGTAATTGAGCCTGAGTACTGGTTTCTAATAATAGAGGCAATAAGCCTGCGACAGTCGTCAAGGAGGTAAGGAAAATTGCTCTAAAACGGTCATGTGCAGCCTGTTTAACTGCCTCAACCATGGGCACATCCTTCTGCCAGTTATTTTTTATAAAGGTGACTAATAGAATGCTGTCATTGACTACAATTCCCATCAAGGTCGCTAATCCAACCAGACTTGGCATGGAAAGTTCTATGCCTAATAGTAAATGCCCCCAGATTACACCAATAAGTCCTAAGGGAATTGCCAACATAACCGCAACAGGTTGCAAATAGCTACGAAATTGAAATGAGAGAATAAGAAATACACCGAACAGACCAATTAATACATTGCGCTGTAGTGAAGCTGCTGTAAGTGCATTCTGTTTGCCTTGCCCTACAAATGAAAAACGTAGCTGTGGGAATTTTTGTTTAAGTTCAGGAAGAAATTGTTTTTTGGTAAGCATCATGATTTCTTTGGCATTGGCAATCTCTGTATCCAATGTACCTTGAACGGTTACAGTGCGTTGTCCATTAACTCGATGCAATCTGGCATAACCTCGTACTTGTTGAATATCTGCCACGTTAGAGAGTGCGATGCGTCCAAGATCAGGAAGACGAATTGTCAGGGCTTTAAGGTCTTCTAAACTATTCCTATCTTTTTGTGCGAGTTGTACGGTTACATCATAGGTATTCTGGCCTTTGACGATATCCAACTGTGTTACACCATGTAAAGCTGCTCGTACTTCACTTGCAATACTCTGAGCAGTAATACCTAGGGTACTGGCACCTTCACGTAGTTTAATCTGGTATTCTGGTTTTCCAGGGCGAAAATCATCAGAAAGATCTAATACACCTTTGAAACCACGTAACCATTGTTGGAGTTCTAAAGAGGCTTTTTTAAGCATTTTAGTTTGATTTCCATGTAAGCGAATATCAATTGCTTTACCTGCTACACCTCGTTCTTTATCAGTAAATTTTAGGGCGATAACATCAGGGTGATCTCCGCTTAGTTCACGCCAACGTGACAAAATTTCAGGGATACTGCCTTCTCTATCTTCTGCTGGAAGTAGATCTGCACTGACTGTTGCAACATGTGGCCCACTCTCATAAGCACTTATATTGCTACTGTATAAAATAGTGGTACTTTTGATTAGTCGCTGACCATTGGCTTGTTGATCAGAAAACTCTTTATCTGTTTGTTTCAGTGCTTCAACAATTTTTTCTACAGTTTGTTCTGTTTGCTTGAGAGGTGTGCCTTGTGGAAACAATATCCTTGCCTGAATAGTATCGCTTTCCAATTGTGGAAATGCACGGTATTTGAGTAATCCAGCAGGGATAGTTGCATAGGAAAATAGGAGTAGGGCAATGATCAAACCCAGTGTTAGATAGGGTGATTTAATAGCTAAATTTATTGCTTTACCAAAATAGTTGTCTCGTAAATAATTAAAGCCAGTATCAATTTTTTGATGTATCTGTGATGGCTGACTATTATCGGCATGTTTCAGGGAGTGATATAAGTGAGCAGGCAGAATCAGGAATGCTTCAATAAGACTGATAATCAGAGTAATAAGTAATACAGCTGGAATATACTCAAGCACTGCGCCCATGCGCCCCGATAGGAAAGCAAGTGGGCCCACAATCATAGCAGTAGTAAGAAAGGAAGAAAGTACACCCGGTAAGACCTGTTTTGTACCTTCAACCGCTGCTTCCAGGGCGTTTTTTCCTTGCTGTATTCGGATAGCAATATTTTCTGCTATAACAATTGCATCGTCCATTATTAAACCTAGAGCAACCAATAAGGCAACCATAGTCATCATATTAATACTGTATCCGAGTAGTTGCATACAGAAAATTGCACCTAGGAATGATACAGGTAAACCCATAGTGACCCAGAAGCTATAACGAAAACTGAAAAATGCCCACATACTGAGAAAAACCAGAAGTAAGCCCTGTAAACCGTTTTCCGCAAGTATGCGTAGACGATCCTTGATATTTGAGGTGACGTTTTGACTTATTTCCAGTTTGATACTTTTAGGCGCGAGATTACGTTCTCGTATTAAGTTTTCTTCAATGGCTTCCATAACCCGTAATGAATCCTGAGTGTAGGTTTTGGATATTTCCAGCAGAGCTGCACGTTTGTCATTAAAAAATATTTTTTCTTCAGGCTTATCGAAAGTTTTACTGATTCTAGCGATATTTCCCAGTTTGATATCGCCGCCAGTTATACTGGAATGTATCGTAAGATTGTTAAAATCAAAAGCAGATTTTCGTTCACCTGAGAAACGTACCAGTACGTCATTATCAGGAGTCTGCATTACACCTGCTGGAACATCGATACTTTGATTTTCAATCGCTGAAGCAATGTCAGTTACGCCTAATCCATAGCGTATTAAATTAAATGCCGAAATTTCAATGCTAATATCTTGGCTAGAGAAACCTTCTAATTTGATTTGAGCAATGCGTGGGTCACGTTTAATGCGTGTTTTAACCTTTTCTGCATAAGTTTTTAACTGTGTTGGAGAAATTTCTCCGGTGATCATAATGCTAGCAACAGTCGCTATTCTTTCCATAATTTCTATGGAAGCGCGTTCTACTTTGTCTGGAAAAGTAGAAATAGAGTCGTAGCGTGTTTTTATGTCATTGAAGAAAGTATCCATATCAGTTTCTTCATAGCGTTCTAAAATCACTAATGCTAAGTTTTCTCGAGCATCACAGCGGATTTCTTTTAAGCCCGAGACGCTATCCATGGCCTCTTCAATTCGTAGGCAGATAACATTTTCTACATCAGCTGGTGTAGAACCTGGGTATGGAATGTGAATACTGATTTCCGTGGCAGGGATTAATGGAAAGGTATCTCGTTGTAATTTTGGTAAAGCAACAAGTCCTACTAACATCATGCCTATCATTAGTAGGTTGGCTGCAGTGGGGTGATTGGCAAAATAACGGATCATTTGCTAATGTCCTTTTGCTCCTTGTTTTTCTGGACAGGAGATTCTTGTCCTAATACTTCCATGATAAGCATGTTACGCGTTTTCTTATCTGCTATTGGCTTTAGTAGCATACCTTGTACGGCAGGCATTAAATCTGAAACAATTAATTTATCTTTAGCTGTAATTCCCTCTACTAAGACCGCATACCTGTCTTGTGTAAAAGCAATTTTAACCTTGCGAATATCCAAGCGGTTTTCTTTATCAAGCAGATAAATTTTATTTTCGTGGATGGAAAAAATGGGAACAATAAGTTGTTTACCTTTAGGTTGGCCTCGTAACTCCACTTCAACAAAAGTATTCCTGATTAAAGGAGGGCGTTCCCCAGGTCTGGCTTTTCCGTAGGGATCATCGACAACAACAATAACGCCAAGGGTTTGTGTTTGTCTGTCAATCTGTCCTCCCACACGATCAACTTTTGCTTGCCATTCAATATCATGGGTACTAGTACGTAGTCTCACGATAGCCTCTAATCCTAATGCTCCAGGATGTTTTTCTGATTGATTAGGTCTCTTGCTGGCAATTAAAGGGCGTAACTGCCCGATAGGAAAGCGAGCTTCAATTTCAGTTTTATCAGTGGCATCTGCACTAAATAGTAATTGTCCTTTATTAGCAAATTGAGCCTCAAATGCATCGATATTTACAATTCTGACATCAAAAGGTGCAATTATTTGTGTTCTAGCAAGGTCTAGTTCTGCCTGTTCTCGTTGAACTTGTAAGGTCTCCCTTTCTGCTTTATTAATTGAAAGGGTATTTTTCAGGCCTTGTAAAATAACATCGGCCTTGATTAAATCACGCTCAGCTATTTCTAAAACACTAGCTGCTAATAAACCTTTTTCTTTAAGTTTTCGTTGTCGAGAAATTTCTTTTTTAAATAAGGATTGGGAACGTTGTTCTATCGCTAGTAATTGTCTAGTGGTATCTGCATGTACTTTAGACATATGGATTTGAGCATCAACTTGTCTCAAAGCCAGTTTATATTCTGAGTCATCTATGGTTAATAGTTTGGTGCCTTTAACTATAATATTACCTTCTTTCAGGTCTTCAGAAACCCAAGTGATTCGCCCTGAAACTTCCGCAACCATTTCCCAGTTTTTACTGGGTTCAGAAATTCCATATCCTAATACTTTAGGGCTAACTTCCTGAAATAAGGGATTGATAAACCGTACTTTTGTGACGAACTCAGAGTCATTATTTTTTTGAGGAGGACTTTTTAATTTAGGGGCAAGTAATACTATAATGACACCAAGCACAATAGGAATAAAAATAACACCTCGTCCAACCCATTGATTAAATTTCATTAATTCCTCTCTTTATAATTATGAAAGAATATTAATCTAAGTATATTCTTTTTGAGTCTTAGCTAACTATTGCTTGTTTTCTTGTCTGCCGCTTACCCCAATAAAGAAAACCGAATATAACGACTGCTATCAAAATGGCGGAACCAATACTCCATGCTATTGTTTCTGCTGGGTGTCGATTAAAAGTTGCTAGTTGATAGAACAGTGTTGCAGTCAGGTAGGCTATCCCCGTTGCCCAGGCTGACATAAAAGCTGCCCAGCTAAAGTTAGATTCTTTATAAGCTGTAGAGGTTGTGGCAATACAGGGGAAATAAAGTAACACAAACAATAAATAGGCATAAGCACCAATTTGTCCATGAAAGTTATCATGTAGAGCGGTAAAAAAAGGACTTTTTGATAAATCTTTTTTAGTTGGCTGATTAATACCTAACATCTTTTTAATACCAACTGGAATAGTCATAAACGACTGTTTAATGGCTGTCCATAATTCAAAGTTTTTTTCTATTTCCTGTTCTGTATGATTGGTTTCTGCATAGATGGTTTTTAAGGTGCTGATAACCACCACTTTATGTAGAACCCCTGTAAAAACAGCGACTGTAGCTGGCCAGTTTTCCTGATCTATTCCCATTGGTTTTAATAATGGAGTCACAGTACGCCCAACAGCACTTAATACAGAGTTTTCAATATTGTGTTCTTTAAATGAGCCGTCTGTTCCTAAACTGCTTAGTATGTGTAAAACCATCACCATAGTAATGATGATTTTTCCTACTCTAACAATAAAAGATTTAACCCGTGTCCAGGTATTAATCCATATATTTTTTAGTTTTGGGAGATGATAGCTAGGGATTTCCATAATCACCAGTGAAAACTCTTCTTTTAGAAAAGTGTGCTTCAATAACATAGCGGTTAAAAAAGCAGCGGCTACACCAATCATATAAAGACTAAAAACAATTAGTCCTCCATTTTCTGGAAAAAAAGCAGAGGCAAATAAAGTAAATACGGCTAAGCGTGCTCCGCAAGTCATAAAGGGATTTAATAAAATATTTAACAAGCGGTCACGCGGTCTTTCTAATGTCCGTGTTGCCATCATCGCGGGTACATTACAGCCAAAACCTAATATTAACGGTACAAAGGCTTTACCTGGTAAGCCTAATACCCCCATAAAGCGATCCATGGCAAATGTTGCACGAGCCATATAGCCAGACTCTTCTAAAATAGAAATAAACAAATATAAAAAGCCCAGAATTGGCACAAAGGCCAGTACTTCACGGATACCGTTACCAATTCCACCAGAGATTATGCTAATCAACCATTGTGGACTGTTCATTAAGGTTAATAGATATTCTGATCCATCAACAAAAACAGCTTGTGAAAAATCTTTAAAGAAAGGTTTAAAAGCTCGGCCTAACTTGATGGTAAAAGTAAACATCAAGTACATCACAGCAAAGAAAATTGGAATACTTAGAAACCTGTTTAATACTACTTTATCTATACTGTCAGATAAATTTTTTCCTATTTCAGACTGTTGTATTAATGTTTCTCGGGTTAATGTATTGATAAAGCTATAGCGACTATCGACAATTAAAATATCAGCCTCTTCTCCCGTATTGTTTTCGATAGTTTGATAGCATTGATGAGCTATTTTTTGTAAATCTTCATCGACTAGACTTATGGCAAAAGCATCTTTTTCTAGTAGTTTGATGGCAAGCCATTGTGAATTTACAGATGTTTTATCTATTTGTTGATCAATTAAAGGGGTTAATTGATCAATTACAGCTTCAATTTGTTTAGGATATTTAACAGGCGATGAGGCAATAGTCTTAGTTTCTATCAATTGATTGATGCTTGATTTTAGCGCTGTTAAATCCTGTGTTCGGGTTGCGACTAGAGAGACAAGAGGGCAGTCTAGTCGGCGAGTGATTTCATCACTATCAATTTTAATATCTCGCCCAGTGGCATCATCCATATTGTTGAGTACAACAAGCATGGGAATGCGCATTTCAAGTAATTGCATAGTGAGATATAAATTATGCTCAAGATGTGTTGTATCAACGATATTGATAATCAAATCAGCCTTTTGAGACAACATAAAATCTCGGGCTACTTTTTCATCCAATGAAGTTGAGTGAGCATTAACATCAAGACTGTAAATACCTGGTAAATCGACTACCTTAATGATTTTATTATCATAGCTATACTGTCCAGTTTTCTGTTCAACTGTGACTCCAGCCCAATTGCCAACATGTTGCCTAGAACCTGTTAGGCCGTTAAATAGGGTGGTTTTACCGCAGTTAGGATTACCAATTACGGCAACTGTCAGTTGCTCTATTGATTCATCGCTTTTATTGTTTGAAAATTGCCGAGCTAACCTTTCTATTTGTATTGCAGCAACTTCTTTTTGACGTAGACTAAGATCTGTACCACGTACACGAATCTCAACTGGGTCACCTAGAGGGGCAATGCGGATAACCGTGAATTCAGTTCCAGGTGTTAATCCCATTGCCAGCATTTTTTGCCGATAAGGTAAAAAACTTTTATCAAACCCTATAACACGCCCCGTGTCGCCGACATTCATATCTTTTAAATTAACTGACATTTAGAATTCTCCATTATCTTGCAATTTGATATAAGGCAAGAGCAGTACACTTAGCAATAGGATAT
>Ga0209826_1002166_pt1 | contig 13109 bp, 13 predicted proteins | sample GOMGulsemesocosm_5_FD_184637 | JGI IMG/M metagenome (GOLD analysis project Ga0209826, IMG submission 184637) | Methane-oxidizing microbial communities from mesocosms in the Gulf of Mexico - GOM15C Gulf of Mexico (SPAdes) (version 2) | ecosystem: Environmental > Aquatic > Marine > Cold seeps... | reverse complement strand
AGTTGGTATTAACCACATCAAACCACTCATCCTCACTCATGCGCATAAGCAGGTTATCTTTAGTGATACCGGCATTATTCACAAGGATTTCAATAGCACCTTGATCGGCTTGAATCTGCTTAATTAAGGCAGTAACAGAGTCTGCATCAGTAACATTCAGCACTCTTCCAACACCATTCAGGCCTTTCTCTTTAAAGCGCGCTGAAATCTTCTCGGCACCTAACTCGGACGTTGCCGTGCCCACAACAACCGCGCCCTGCGCCGCCAGCTGATCTGATATCGCCGCGCCAATACCACGACTTGCACCTGTTACCAATGCAACCTTGCCTTGAATGCTCATACATAATTCCAATTAATTAATTCCGGCAGGCCAATTAAGCCCGCCATAAACCCTTCTAACGCTGTTACTTAACCTCTGCCAAAGCCTTTGACAGGGCGTCCGGCGCCTCAGTTGAGAAGGCCGTTAAGCTCTTATCAATGCGTTTACACAGGCCAGACAAAACCTTACCTGGCCCACACTCTACAACCTGCTCAATACCCGCAGTCACCAACGCCTGAGCACAGCTCGTCCAGAGAACGGGTGCATAAATTTGTTTGATCATCAACGCCTTGATGGCTTCAGGATCCGCTTCAGTTTGCGCATTTACATTGTGCACAACTGGAACCTGCGGGGTACTGAATTCAGTCTCAGCAATTTTTGCTGAGAGCTTATCAGCCGCTGGCTTCATCATATTGGTATGGAACGGTGCGCTAACCGCTAGCGGCATAGCGCGCTTGGCACCCGCCTCTTTGCACAGAACTATGGCGCGATCAACAGCGCCCGCCGTACCGCCAATAACAACCTGACCGGGGGAGTTAAAGTTAACCGCCCCAACTTCTTCACCCTGCCCTGCATCAGCGCATGCCTTGGCGATGGACTCATCGTCGAGACCGATGATAGCTGCCATCGCCCCTTCACCGACAGGCACTGCTTGCTGCATATACTGACCGCGCAGCTGTACTAGCTTAACCGCCGCCTTAAAATCCACCACGCCAGCACACACGAGCGCCGACCACTCACCAAGAGAATGACCAGCCATCAAGCTAGGCTTTGCATCTGACTTTTCTGCCCAGACACGCCACAACGCAACACTCGCGGTGAGCAACATTGGCTGCGTGCGCTCAGTCAGGTTTAAATCTTCTTGAGGCCCCTCCTGAACGAGCTTCCAAAGGTCATACCCCAGGACTTCAGATGCCTCTGCAAAAGTTGCCTCAACTACTGAAAACTCCGCCGCTATATCGGCCAGCATGCCCACCTTCTGAGAGCCCTGCCCAGGAAAAACAAACGCCAATTGTGCACTCATAATACTTACCCTTTATTTCTTTTATTTTTCTACTTGTAACGAAACCACAGCGCGATTCCGGCAGCCAGCACCACCACTGCCACCCTCGGGCCACTAGATCAGGTACTGAGCAATTCGTTGATTTATGCGTTGGGGCAGCTGTCGCTCAGCCTGCTCAAGCGCAACACTCAGCGCGCACTCAAAACCCGCCGAATCAGCACTGCCGTGGCTCTTGATAACAGTCCCCCGCAACCCTAAAAAACTGGCGCCATTATATCGAGCCGGGTCAAAGCGAGTATGCCATTTTAGCAACAGCGGGCGGGCAAAATAGCCAACCAAGCGCCACCAAGGGGTCGCATTAAAGAGCGCCTTTAGCTGCTCGGCCAAGAGTGTCGCCGCCCCCTCACTGGCCTTTAAGGCAACATTACCCGTGAAGCCATCACAGACAACCACATCGGCCTCGCCCCTGAAAATGCCGTCACCCTCAACAAACCCAACGTACCTAAGGTGCTCACTGTCTTGCAAAAGGCTCGCCGCCAAACGCACCTGCTCACGGCCTTTTGACGCCTCAGCACCCACATTGAGCAAAGCCACACGGGGTTGCTCAAGCGCATCATCACCCGCAGCCAAAACAGAACCCATCAGCGCAAATTGCAGCAACTGCTCTGCCGTGCATTCAATATTAGCGCCCAAGTCAAGCATCACGCAGTCACTGGGATCACCTGGTATAACCTTACAAATAGCCGGCCGGTCAATACCAGGGAAGGTTTTCAACAAAAACTTCCCCATGGCCATCAAAGCACCTGTATTGCCAGCACTCACGCAAGCATCGGCCTGATTATTCGCAACCATTGAAACAGCTTTCCACATAGATGAGCCCTGTCTATTTCGCAAAGCAACAGCGGGTCGATCCTCCATCGTGACAACGTCGTCAGCGTGGATAAGCGTAATGTTAGGTTTTGGGGAGACCGAGGGTAATGCGGCGGGGAGACCTATCAAAGACAGGTGGACATGCGGGTAACGAGCAGCAAAATTTATTGCGGCTGGCAACGTAGAACGGGGACCTAAGTCCCCGCCCATAACGTCTACAGCAATATGTAGATTTTCTGTCAAGACTTAGCTGTCGCTGCCAGTCTCGATCACTTTGCGGCCCTTGTAGAAACCGTCAGCAGTGATGTGGTGACGAAGATGCTTCTCACCTGATGTTGGGTCTACAGACAGGGTCTGAGCAGTCAGTGCATCGTGTGAACGACGCTGTCCACGACGTGAACGTGTTACTTTACTTTTCTGAACGGCCATGATGGTTTCCTACTTACGCTATTTACCAGAACCGGGGCGCCTCAGGATTTCGGCGAGCCCTTAAGTTGTTCCAGCATTTGAAATGGGTTGCTTGCCACTTCCTCTGCCTCTCCTTCTTCACCAACACTGAAGGCAGAGGCCTCAACACACGCATGTTCATGGTATGAAGCCAAAGGCAAGTTAAGCAGCAATTCGTCTTCAATGACCTCAAAGAGATCATTTGGCCCCTCCGCCGCAATCCATGGATCGAATCGCTTCGGCAGATTCTTAGCCGCATCCTCATCCCATACGATGGCCAAGTTAATGCTTGCCTCAACCGGTACGGTGACCGGTTCAAGACAGCGCTGACAAGTAACTGTCAGCTGACATTGGGCTTGACCCCTAACGGTACGAATACGCTCTTCGTCGACCAAAAAATCCAGTTCGACGTCCACCTCAGCCGTTCCATCAAGTACCATTTCATTGATACGAGACAAATCATTTACCGGTAGTTTGCCTGCAAGTTCAAGGCCTTGCTGGGCAAATTTCCGCGGATCGATAAGTCGCGGCAGGGGCTGATGTAAAGGGGTGTTTGACATAAGCGCGCAATTCTATGGATATGGCCCCATGCTGTCAAAGAAAATCATCCAGAAAAGCCAGAAAACTGATAATTTACCTCACAACGAATCAATACAGACCCAATTCATCATGAATACCCAAGCCCAAGCCCCTCTCGTACTCGCCTCAAGCTCTCATTATCGTCGCCAACTGCTCCGCAAGCTGCAGCTAAAGTTCCAATCAGCCGCCCCTGATATAGACGAGTCTCGCAAGCAAGACGAGTCAGCCGAAGCACTCGTAACACGCCTAGCGCAGGAAAAAGCACTGGCCTTAGCAAGCCGTTACCCCCAGCAACTAATTATAGGCTCTGATCAAGTGGCGGTTATCGACGAGCAGATACTCACAAAACCTGGGGATATGAGCACAGCCAAACAACAGTTACAACTCAGCAGTGGCAACACCGTCACATTCCTCACTGGACTCTGCCTGTACAACAGCAAGACAGGGCAAACACAAACGAGTTGCGAGCGCTTTTCTGTTAAGTTTTTAGCGCTCAGTCATGAGCAAATTGAAAACTACCTATTAAAGGAAGAGCCCTATGACTGCGCTGGCAGCTTTAAATCCGAGGGTCTAGGGGTATCGCTGTTTGAATCCATGCACGGGGATGACCCAAACACATTAATTGGCCTGCCGCTGATCGCCCTGTGTGAAATGCTGCGCAATGAGGGCGTAGACCCCCTGAGGTATTGAATGAAGGCACTGCCCTCTGAGGCACTAAAGAAGAAAGCGAGGCGGCACTGCCGCCCACTAACAAGGAGCTTACTGACTACTCACCCAAAAGATACACGTAACAACAAAGATGGCGATTAACACCACGGCGGCAATAGCATCAGCTGTACTGTCACCGGTTTCTTGCATTTCAAATGGCTCATTCATTATTATTATTCTCCATTATGTAGATTCACACACCCAACGTCGCTCGCTCTTGCCCTTAGATAGAAGGCTGAGAGCCTCGCCCCTTTTAGCAATCCATTTTATGCACCACATTTTTTAAAGCTGCAAGTTATAAAAGCCTCTTATTAGGAAAAGGTCTTAGCGAAAGCAAGAAAACGCGTATGTCCGAATATCAAGTAGCACGGGCGTTACCGTTTTTCACACTCACAGCCGCTCGCGGGGGCTCGTTAAATATTGTATGCTTCGCGCCTTAATTTTGTGAGCTGGGTACCAGCCAAACGAAATATTCAGCAACCGCGCTTTAATCCTATAAAAGAACAGGTGTACGACTCAATGTACATATACGACGAGCACGACTACAAGATACTCGGCGAGCGAACCACGCAGTTCCGCAAGCAGACCGATCGATATCTTGCCGGCGAATTAAAAGAGGAAGAGTTTCTTCCGCTACGCCTCCAAAACGGCCTCTACATTCAACGCTTAGCGCCAATGCTCCGGGTCAACGTGCCCTACGGTATGCTGAACACGACCCAACTGCGCAAAATTGCCCAAGTTGCTCGCGAATATGACAAGGGCTACGTGCACGTCAGCACTCGCCAAAACATACAGTTTAACTGGCCAGAGCTGGCTGAAGTCCCAGCCATACTAACTGAGCTGGCGGCCGTGGAAATGCACGCAACCCAGTCCAGCGGTAGCTGCCTGCGCAACACCACCAGCGATCAATTCGCTGGCATCGCTCCAGATGAAGTGGTTGACCCGCGCCCATACAGTGAAATCATTCGCCAATGGTCATCTTTTCACCCTGAATTCGCCTTCCTTCCTCGGAAGTTCAAGATTGCCGTATCGGGCGCCGAAAGTGACCGTGCAGCCATCCGTGTACACGACATTGGCTTGCAGCTGGTAACCAATACAGACGGCGAAGTAGGTTTTAAAGTCCTTGTTGGCGGCGGCTTAGGCCGCACCCCAGTCATTGGCTCGGTCATCCGTGAGTTCCTGCCTGAAGTACACCTGATTAGCTACCTAGACGCCATATTGCGTATCTACAACCAACTGGGTCGCCGCGATAATAAGTACAAGGCTCGAATTAAAATCTTGGTAAAAGCCATGGGCGCCGATAAATTCGCCGCCAAGGTTGAGCAAGAGTGGGCACACATCAAAGATGGGCTCAGCACACTCACCCAAGAAGAAATTGAAAACGCTAAGAACGCCTTCTCCACGCCTGCATACGCCGAGCTGGATGACGCACAGACTACTCTGGACCAGCAAACTGCTGAGCAGCCAGCGTTTGGCAAGTGGCTGAGCCGCAACGTCCACCCGCACAGGGTTAGCGGCTACGCAGCGGTGACCTTGTCGCTCAAGCCCACCGGCGTAGCGCCTGGCGACATCACTGACAGTCAGTTAGAGGCGATTGCCGACCTAGCGGACGACTACAGTTTTGCAGAAGCGCGCACCACTCATGAGCAAAACATTGTTCTGGGCGATGTAAAACAAAGCGATTTGTTTGAGCTCTGGAAAAAAGCCAAAGCCAAAGGTTTTGCGACTCCGAACATAGGTACATTGACGGACATGATCTGCTGCCCTGGCGGTGACTTTTGCTCCCTGGCAAACGCAAAATCCCTGCCGATCGCCGAAGCCATCCAGCGCCAGTTCGATGACCTCGACTACCTATACGATCTCGGCAACCTGGATTTGAACATATCCGGCTGCATGAACGCCTGTGGTCATCACCACATTGGCCACATCGGTATTTTGGGCGTCGACAAAAAAGGCGAAGAGTTCTATCAGGTTCAGCTAGGCGGTAACGCTGGCACTGACACCAGCTTAGGTAAAGTGCTCGGCCCAGCTTTTGGCGCCGACGACGTACCCCAGGTGATGCAGCGCATCATCGACACTTTCGTAGCCAAGCGAGTAGACGGCGAGCAGTTTATTGAAACCTACCGCCGTATTGGTATGGCGCCATTCAAGGAGCAGGTATATGCCAAAGCTGATTAAAGACGCCAAGATCATTGATAACCAATGGAGCATGCTGGAAGCCTCTGACACACCCACAGACGCCCTCATCCCCGCTGGAAACGTTATTGTCCCGCTGAATGTATGGCAGTCGAAAAAAGCTGACCTGGCTAACCGAGCGGGCGAGATTGGCGTATGGCTGAGCAGCAACGAGTTCGCTGAAGAGCTGGTCGATGACGTAGAGAATCTGCCGCTCATTGCCTTGCACTTTGCTACATTCATGGATGGACGCGCCTTCTCCACCGCCCGCTTGCTGCGTGAACGCTTTGGCTTCACGGGCGAGCTGCGCGCATCCGGCGCCATCATCCGTGATCAGCTGTGCTACCTGCGCCGCTGCGGTGTCAACGCTTTCCACTTTACCGACGCCAGCATCAATCTGGAAGGCGCACTAGAGTCCCTAGACGACTTCAGTGATGGCTACCAAACGTCTGTAGAGCAGAAGACGCCGCTATTCAGACGCCGCTAATACTGGTGTAAACATCGTAAAAAAGGCCGCTTAACACCGCGGCCTTTTTTACGCCCAGTCAAAAGAAAAATACAGCAGCACCCGCCAAACGGATGCAAAAAATGGCTATTTGGTTTACCGTCTAGGAATAAACATACAATAAACACAGCGCGCAGTAGAGATAACAAGACTTTATGCACGAAAGCCTTTTTCAATCCTTCTTCTTAATTTTTACCGGCGCAGCGGTGATTGCGTCCATAGCTCTCTATACCCGCCAACCACTGCTCGTGGCCTATATCGTTCTAGGCGGCCTGCTAGGCCCGTTTGGGCTGGGCCTTATCCAAGATATCAGCCTCGTGACGGACATGGCCCACATCGGCATCATATTCTTGCTGTTTTTACTTGGACTCGACATGCAGCCCAAGTCGCTCCTTAACGTCCTCCGAAAAGCCAGTATCGTTGGCATTCTGAGCTCAACCATATTCGCCCTCACGGGCTACCTGATCGGCTACAGTTTTGGCTACAGCCACATAGAAAATCTGGTTATCGGCATGGCGCTGATGTTTTCGAGTACTATCATAGGCATAAAACTGCTTCCGACCACCGTACTGCACCATAAACACACGGGCGAGCTTATGGTTGGCCTGCTATTGCTACAAGATTTTCTTGCCATCATCTGTCTCATGATTTTACTGAGCGGCGACATGGGCAGCATTAACTTATCAGCCTTTGGCATGACATTGTTGGCGCTGCCGCTGCTGGGCGCCTTCGCCTTCACCTTTGTGCGTTTTATCCTACTGCCACTGATACACCGTTTTGACCGCTTCCATGAGTATATTTTTCTGCTCGCCATCGGCTGGTGTATGGGACTGGCGCAAGCCGCGCAAGTACTGGGGTTATCCGCTGAGATTGGCGCCTTCATTGCGGGTATCAGCATCGCCACCAGCCCCATAGCTCAATATATAGCCATCAACCTTAAACCCCTGCGCGACTTCTTTCTCATTCTCTTTTTCTTCTCGCTCGGTGCACGTTTTAACCTGCCCCTGCTTAGTCAGGTTTGGCTAGCCAGCATCGTGTTAGCGGCGGCCGTATTGATCATAAAGCCACTGACCTTTCGCTTCTTACTGCACCAGCACAGCGAAACGCAACGACTGGCTTGGGATATAGGTTTCCGGCTCGGTCAAATCAGTGAGTTTTCACTGTTGATTGCCTTCATCGCCACCAGCAACGCACTGATCAGCGAGAAAGCCTCAGTGTTGATTCAAGCCACCGCCATACTGACCTTTCTGGTGTCGAGCTATATTGTTATATTCAATTATCCGACCCCCATCGCCGTCAACGATCGCCTAAGGCGCGATTGAATTACAACTTCACAAGATAGCGACCAACGGCATGACCGTTTAGCAATTGATCCAGGTGCAGAGGCGCCTGTGCTAAACTTATCTCAGAAGCCATCGAGCCCAGCAGCGGTGGACGGTAAACACCTGCCAGCTTCTCCCAAACCCTTATTTTATGTTCCAACGGCAACTCAACGCTGTCGACCCCCAACAGGTTGATCCCGCGCAAGATGAATGGAAATACATTTGCCTTAAATTCACTAGCCGCCGACAACCCACACGCGGCGACACTGCCCCCATAAGCCAGCGACTTCGCCAAGCCAAAAAGGTAGTCTCCGCCAAGGCAATCGATCGCATGCGCCCACTGGCAGCTCACCAATGGCCGACCAACCAGTTCATCAAAAGTCGAGCGGTCTATCACCTGTTTAGCGCCTATCTGAGCCAAACGCTCACTGGCCTCTAACTTGCCAGTAATGGCCGCCACCGCAAAGCCCTGCTGAGCCAGTAGAGCAATGGCCATACTGCCCACACCACCTGTGGCGCCCGTAACAGCAACCACCCCATCACTTGGGCTGGCGCCCATTCGCAGTAGCTTTTCCATGCACAGCGCTGCCGTTAGTCCTGCCGTTCCGTAAATCATGGCTTCCCGCAGACTAAGCTTTGAGGGCAGCGGCAAAAGCCAATTGGCGGGCACACGGATCAATTGAGCCAAACCGCCTGGGGTATTCATGCCGAGGTCATAACCTGTTACCACGACCTCATCACCGACACAAAAAGTCCCTGAGGCATCCTCAAGGACATGCCCTGCCGCGTCAATACCAGGGGTATGGGGGTAATGTTTAGTAACACCGTGACGACCGCTCGCAGAAAGCGCATCTTTATAATTTAATGAGGAATAGGCGACTTTTATAAGCACGCCCTCTTCAGGTAAGGTCCGAGTCGCTAATGACTCAACACTCTGCTCGAAGGTGCCTCTGGCTCCCTCCGTGATTCGGAGCGCTTGGAAGGTAGGAGGAACATCGTTCATAACTGGGCACACCCAAACAAAGGCCTGCCTTAAGCGTTGATCAAATACGGTATTTTTACCAGCGAATACAACAATAAAATATGAAGTGCTTTGTGAGAGCAATGACGCCGCAGAGATCTCTGCGGCCTAGACAAGAAGACAGGGGTTTACGCCTCCTAAGAAAAGAAGCGAGTCGACTGCAAGCGACCCCACCAGGTGAGCATCAAGCGATCGAGGGAAGCTTGCGCAGCGAAACCAAAGCGCTCCTGAATCGACTTTTTAAAGACAAACTCCACCTGAAACACCTCTGCATCACTAGCCCGAGAGACAATATATTCATCACTGGTCGACAGCGCGTCGACCAAAGATTGCTCCAAAGCTCGCTGGCCAAACCACACGTCACCGTTAGCCACCTTCTGTACATCAACAACTGGGCGGTTAGACGCCACAAAATCTTTGAATAGATCGTGCGTATCCTCAAGATCTTCAACAAATTTCGCCCGACCCTTGTCGGTATTCTCTCCAAACATCGTCAGTGTTCGCTTGTGCTCGCCGGCGGTCAGCATTTCGAAGTCGATGTTATTTTTCTTAAGCAATCGATGAAAGTTTGGCAGCTGAGCCACAACACCAATTGAGCCAAGAATAGCGAATGGCGCCGCCAATATCTTATCGGCCACGCAGGCCATCATATAACCACCACTGGCCGCCACCTTATCGACACAAACCGTGAGCGGAATCTTCTGCTGGGTAATACGTGCCAACTGACTGGAGGCCAACCCGTAGCTGTGCACCATGCCGCCGCCGCTCTCCAAGCACACCAACACCTCATCGGAGGGTTGAGCAAGGGATAACACAGCCGTAATCTCTTCACGTAGATTCTCCACCGCCGAAGCTTTGATATCACCGTCAAAGTTCAATACAAACATTCTCGGCTTAGCCAATGACTCTCCCGCACCCTCTTGGTTAGATTTGTCCGCCTTTTTGAGTGCCTGCTTATCAGCTTTCTGCTGAGCTTTATCCTGCTTTTTATTCGTTTTATGAAGCGCCTTCAGGGCTTCAGGTGACAACACCGCTTCTTCGAGTGCCGCCTTCACCATGTCCAACTTATCGTTGAGCTTACTGACCTCTATATGTCCTTTTTCTGGCTTTGCCTTATGGCCAGATGACACAACCAAACCAATGATGACCGCGACCGAAACCACAATGGTAATGGCCTTGGCCAAGAACAGGCCGTACTCCGCTAAAAACTCCAAATCTCACCCCAAATAAATAAATTATAAACAAAAAATTACTGCCAACGCTCAATTGCGCTCTGTGCGCGCTCATTAAGCGCTCGCGCTACAAGCCCACTATGGCTCAGTGACACCTCAAACAGCGCACCATCACTCATCGGCACAAAAGTGGCACTGCCATAATGCGCGTCGACAAACGGCAATGACCAGCGGTTCAGCCAAGCCCACACATCGGCATCGCCTTTACTGGGATTGAGTGCGTAGACTGTGCGTTCACTGCTGCGCTCTTTTTCCAGCGAATAATAACGACCACTCAAACGATCTAATCGATAACCTGGCGCGATGCCCAAGCCGGCGACAAAACCCTTCCACTTCATCAGCCTGGCGTCCAGCTGCCACTGATCTCCACGCAGCTCAAAGCGCTGTTCTACGCCCTTTCCATCAACCAAAACAGCTCGGTATAACTGCGAATCCAAACGCTCAAAGCTTACGGTCGCAACCGACTTTTCATTCAGTAGCTGCTGATAACTAAACACATCCCAAGCTATCAAGGCGATAACCAATGCCAACGCCGTCAAGGCAAAACCCAACATGCCCTTAAGCCACCCCAAAAACCAACCGCCGCGCAACAAAAAACGAGAGGCCAGCCAGACCACCAACAAGGACAGCACTGCGACCAATATAGCTAAACCGTCGTACACCATATACTCTCCGTGGCCCTGTCGGGCCAGACGTTATTGAACGCGATAACCCAATGCTTGTAAGCTTTCCTCTGCAATCTCAAGCACCGTATCGTCGGCTTCCTTGTCCGTGCGCACAGCATCTAGATAGTACTCTAAACCGATAATCGCATCGGCAAAGGTCTCCAGTAACTGCCTCAGGGCTGCCGGCTGCTCATTTTGCATCAAACTCCCATCGATGAACTCAATACAACACGCGACCACTGATGCAGCCCTCAGCCGGGACAGAACGATCATACCACCGCGTACAGAGTTCAACGTAGCGCCTACATTTTGAATGTGCCCTCGATCATAATTTGAGTCTGAGAAAGAGCTCAGCGCACGCTTCACCAACGCGAGGCCTGATTCGGCCTCCTTAATAACCAGTAACTCAGCTTCATATAATTGACTCGCCGCGATCACCTCCCGCCTCGCCAAATTATTAACCTTCGCCAGTTTTTCATCCGAAAGGTTAAGCATTTCCAGGCCAGAGACGGTACTTTCTACGTACAACAACGCATCAGCGACATCCAGCAAAGCCTTCGCATCAGCGGCTTCAGGATCACGCTGCCAAGACTCAATTTTAACGATTTCTTCCTTCAGAGTGTTACTGGCCGCGCTCAAACCAACAACCGCCAAGATATCCGCCACCTTGCCAAGCGTTGCAATCAATTCGCTACAATCGTCCAGCGATGTCCCCCCAGCCTCCGATGCGTTCTCTAATATCCCCTTGGTGGCACGTAATTCATCTTTAAGCACCGCTGCAACCGAAGCCACGGTATTGGCACTGGGACCCTTGAGTGATTCTCGCTCATTGCGCAACTCAACATCAGTCACACCAAGGGAGACAACAGAAAACGTTGCTAGAACCTGCTCGGCTTTCGCATCCGGCTTATCGGTCAAAGCGATTAAGTACAGCAACGACACTAATAGATCATCAGGCGGCGTCTGCTCAAGCGCCGCTAGCCCTTTGAGTAGCGGCTTTATCCTCCTATCAAGTGCCGTCAGCAGCAGCTTGCGAGGTTTAGTCAGCTCCATATTGGCATTCGCCATTGCCATTACGGCTGTCGAAGCCACCCACCAAAGCTTGCCCATGGGCCGGTCGCCGGTAATACTTTCCAGCCGCTCAAGCGCACGCGCCATGATCCCCAACGCCGATTTCGTTTGCTTGCCTTGTAGGGTATTCAATAACCCGACCTGAAACATATGACGAAGGCGACGCACCAGCGCAACAAAGTCTTCACCAATTACCGTGTGGCCAATCGCTGGGTGTGGCGGCGACACATCAGCGTGGAAAAAATGGGCGTCAGGCAAAAGCGGCGCTCGGCGATGCTGACGTAACTCGTTGATATAGGGTATGAGCAGCACAGGCATGCCCTTTCGTGTCTGCTGGGCATACTCTAAATAACGCGGCAAGATGAAAAAAGAGGCGGTGACCACCGACAAGCTTTCATCGAGATCCGCGCCTTCATCGGCCACCAATTGACGCGCTGCCAGCAGTATCTCATCGGCCAAAAGGTCCGCCCCGTGCAGCTGAATAAGCCGCAAGGTACCACTGATCTGTTCGATGCCGGCTATACAGGTTGCCAATAACTCTTGATTACCTCGATCTGCGTAAAACTGCTCCAACTGGCCAGCCGACTGCTCAATGGTGATTACCAACTCATCACTGACAAGGTTTAAGGAACTAAGATTCACAACTTCACTTTGTACCACGAGAAATTCCTAATTTACCCTCACGTTGAGGGATTAAGCCAACACGCACGTCACCAATCCCAGTACGCACCTGTCCGATATTCGACCAAAACACTCAATAAATATAGGCGTGTCTTTTATGAAAGGCCTATATTCGCAGAAAAGATATCAAAATTCAGTGTGATCTTATTGAATTACTTGAATTTTTTTAAGATCAAGGTAGCTTAATCACCAAGCTGATAAGATCGTCACAAGTTTGGCGAGGCAATTTCCAACGCCCGTTATTCAGTATGTGCGTACTTGTTAATGTCGGGGTTGATAGAACGCCCCCCGCAGATTTGATATATGGACTGCTCAGCAAGGCAGACTTAAGGATAAATAATGGATCAAACCCTAACCCAAGCATTCTTCCGAAACTTCTTAGGCTCAGCCCCTACTTGGTATAAACAGGCAATCATCCTGTTCCTCATCGCCAACCCGATTCTATTCCACACAGTAGGCCCATTTGTAACAGGCTGGGTCTTGATCGCCGAGTTTATCTTCACCCTAGCCA
>Ga0209826_1002159_pt1 | contig 13145 bp, 10 predicted proteins | sample GOMGulsemesocosm_5_FD_184637 | JGI IMG/M metagenome (GOLD analysis project Ga0209826, IMG submission 184637) | Methane-oxidizing microbial communities from mesocosms in the Gulf of Mexico - GOM15C Gulf of Mexico (SPAdes) (version 2) | ecosystem: Environmental > Aquatic > Marine > Cold seeps... | reverse complement strand
TTGCCGCTGCCCGTCGAGAGGCGCTCGGTGGTACGCCGCGATCCCGTGAACCCACAGCCCACCGATCCCGCGCAGCAGGTATGGATGAAAGTGCTGAAAAACCCAGGAGACGATTTACAGCGCCATCAATTATTACTGACCTACATGTCCGATTTTGGGCTGCTTTCCACCGCACTCTACCCTCACCCACACACAACGTTTGGCAGCTCAATCCTGCCCGCCAGCCTTGATCACAGCATGTGGTTCCACCGCCCCTTTAGAGTTGATGAATACCTGCTGTTCTCAATGGACAGCCCCAACGCTGGCGGCGGGCGTGGTTTCAGCCGAGGCAGTTTTTATACCCGCGAAGGTGAACTCGTTGCCTCCTGCGCACAGGAGTCATTGATTCGCTTAAATACCCACCAGTAATGACAGATAACTGTAAAGATCAGGCCCCTCTTAGTCGCGCAATATACTGAGAGGGTGTTTCTCCAAACCAGCGTTTGAAACTGCGCCTAAAGCTAGAAACGTCACTAAAGCCCATTAAATATCCGACGCTTTCAACAGATAAATTAACATCGTTTAGGTAGTTGGCGGCTTGTTTTTTACTCAATTCGTCGCGCAGGCTCTGGAATTTCGCGCCTTCCGATTCCAGCTTGCGTATCAGTGTGCGCGGGCTGACATACAGTTTTTCCGCCACCTCGTTTAAAGTCCAGATCTTGCCCGGGTTTTCCACCATCAAGCTTGTGACTGTCGCTTGCGTTGATAACACAGGCCTTGTCGCCTCAACGCCTTGCATTTCCTTTAATTGCCTTTCACAGATAACCACTGCCTCTTGATGCATAATGGGATCGGCAACAGGAGACGGTGTCGACAAGATAGAATTTGAAACGATAATTTCAGTCGTGGCTTGATCAAATACGACCTTCTCACCAAAGTGGTTGAGGTACTTCTTCCAATAGCTTGGTTTTGAATAGGAAAACTTTACTATCCCCTTAAACTGACCAATACCGACAAAAGAAGTGATAGAAGAAAAGAGGCCAATCAACGCAGTTTCCAGGATAAATGCTCGCAAATCTGTCAGATCAAAGGTTTCAGAAAAACTGACCCTCATGCCCTCTGTGTGTTCATTGATTAAAACGTTAAAAAATTCTGCTCTGGTCCTACTGTACTTGGCGAACAGCGTCAACGCGGCTCGAAGGTCGGGAGCACTGGACGCTGCCACACCCAGCGGGCCGTGGCTCGACAAATGCAACTGGGATCCGACGGTCAACCCCAAATCTTCCAAACCAGAAATAACCTGTGCGTTTCGATAAATTTGGGCCATCTCATCAAGGGCAATGGTCCCATCTAGGCTCATTAATGCTTCATAGGACACATTCGTGCCTTCAAAGTAGGCGGCGCTGTTGTCCTCACTCAGCCGTAAATGCCTGAAGAGAATACGAGCGTAGCTGGAGGAAGCGTGTTTTTGACTTGCCATGTATGGTCAAACCCAGAATATTCAGTGCTATAAAAGAGGCATCGAAGCGATTTCGAACCAGTAATGAACCAATAACAACGGCTTAAGTGTAAACCTACCTCAAACACCTTGTCACTAAATGTCCCCCTGACGTCCATTTTAGTCCTGTTGAGCCAAGACAATTCTTTGAATAATGAAACCATCAAAGATTAACGCTCAATCAATCGCTCAATCAATCGCTCACTCAATAGGCTCAAACATGATCTCAAGCCCCCCGACCTCCGATTCAACCGATGACCCTGTGGTGTTTAAGTCCCTGACCCAAAGGCCCAAAACAGCCTGGCCTACCATCATGGTTTTGGTGGCGGCCTTTGCCACCTTTGGTTTATCAACCTTCGCTTACCTAGAAGGAACATTGCCGCTTGTTTGGGCTATTGCGCTCAATGCCTTGGCTTCTTACATGTCCTTTGCCATGGCTCACGAAGCCAGTCACCGCGCCGTCAGCCAAAACCAGCAGGTCAACGACTGGCTCGGCAGAGCGGCCATGTTACTGCTTGAACCCGCGCCACTACTGTCGGTTTTTCGATGCGTGCATATGCAGCATCACCGCTTTACCAATGACCCTGCCAAAGACCCTGATGCATTCGCGGGTATTGGTCCCGCCTGGCTGCTGCCGTTCAAATGGATGATATTTGACGTCTACTATTTCAAATATTATCTGAAGCCTGAAGTATTTATGAAGAGACGAAAAAATGAACGCATAGAATTTTACCTGGCCGTTCTGTTTGCCGTGCTTGTTATTGCTGCGTTCACCCTGGCTGGGTGGTTGGAATATTATCTATTGCTTTTCTTCATCCCAACGCGAATATCCAAGTTTTTCATTATATTGGTGTTTGATTTTTTACCCCACTATCCGCACGAAACACAGGCTTCCGACGATCCTTTTCGCAGCACCTCAAATCGAGTTGGGCTGGAGTGGTTGTTAACCCCGTTATTCTTTTATCAGAATTATCACCTGGTGCATCACCTGTACCCTACCGTGCCGTTTTACCGTTACTTAAAAGTGTGGAATGCAAAGCGGCTATATCACGAGTCACAAAACCCCGCAACAACCAACCCGTTTTCATTAAACCCAAGAGAAACAGGCACTGGTTAAATTCTGGCTTACTCATAAAAACAACAGTAAGGCATCAGTATGAAAATAAACGCTTATGGGTCTAACCACTACCCGAGGGTAGAGACAGTGTTATCGACTCAATAGGTAAACAAGCTCAAGGGGATTTTTTGTGTTTAAGCTACAAGTGATGCTCTATCGATGTTTCATGTTTGCGCAAGCAATCGCGATGAAGCTCATACCCCAGCCCAAACCGACCTTGTTTGTTGGTGAAGGCGCAGCCCTTCAGTTGACGCGAAGCATCACAACAATGGGTAGCCAACGGCTGCTTATTGTCACCGATAAAGTGATCAACGAACTGGGGATACTTGAAGGTATTCAACAGGTGTGCCGGGAAGCTGGCGTGCATATTGAGGTGTACGACGACATACTCCCAGACCCTACCTTTGATATTATTGAATCGGGTATAAATGCGGCTCGCGCCCACAAAAGTGATGCAATCTTAGCCGTCGGTGGTGGATCCTCTATTGATGCGGCCAAATTGATCTCTGTGGGTCTCACCAACAATAAAACCTTACGTCAGTTGACCGGCATACTAAAAGTCATTGAGCCAGGCATCCCACTGTACGCAATACCCACCACCGCAGGCACCGGTTCTGAAGTCACCGCTGCCGCGGTCATCAGTGACACCACTAGCGGCCAAAAACTGCTCGTTGTTGACCCTAAGCTCGTACCTTTCAGTGCAGCGCTAGACCCGACATTAATGACTGGATTACCCGCACCGATTACCGCGGCTACCGGTATAGACGCGTTAACCCACGCCATTGAAGCCTATGTTTCATGCGCGGCAACAGAAGAAACCGACCACTACGCACGAGCTGCAACCCGACTCATATTTAAGCATCTGCCGCTGGCCCACACAGAGGGCAGCAATCTAGAGGCCCGTGAAGCGCTCGCGCTTGCGTCTTGTTACGCTGGACTCGCCTTCTCCAAATCGGGCGTTGGTTATGTTCACGCCGTTGCCCATCAACTCGGCGCTCAATATCATGTGCCACACGGTCTTGCTAACGCTTTAGTGTTGCCCCATGTATTAAAATTCTATGGCCATAGCGTCCATAAACGTCTTGCTCATTTAGCCCTAGATATAGGCGCTGCCCCTAGCAGTCAAGCCCAACAGGCGCAGGCGTTTATCTCTCAGATTGTGGCGCTTATCGCGGCACTCGAATTACCGAACACACTCAAAGAAATCAACGACACCGATATACAAAGCATGGCTAAAAATGCTCTAAAAGAAGCCCACTACCTTTACCCAGTACCCCGCTATATGGATCAGCGTCAATGTGAACAACTCATTAAAGACTTAAAAAACTAACTTCCCCGAAGTACGATGAGTCAATCTAGACTCATCTAAGTATCCAAGCCGCTTCACATTAATAGACTCAGAGCCCGTCAAGTATCGAAAGCTGTTTTCGATGAAATCGCCATCAAGAATAATAGAGAACAAAAAAAGGCCGCAAGCGGCCTAAGTACAGAACACAGAAAAACACAACAAACCCACCGCGTAAGCCATGGACTGTTTGATCAAAACTTAATAACCAAAACCTAGTAACCAGAGCTGCCCTGCACCAGTTTCTGGTGGAAGTCACTGTCTAACAAACTGTAGCTGTTAGAGCGAGGCTGCTTCACAAAGAGTCGGTCATCACCCACCTTATCGAGGTGATAAGCCTGCTCGCGCAGTTCGACCTTCTGTAATTTAAAGGTCACCGTGGTATCCAGCGCTTGCTGCAAGCGAATAAATACCGGTTGTGCGTAGCCAGGCAATTGCGACTCCACCAAGGTTTGAAACTGTTCTAGATCAAACTCGTCGGGCTGTTCGACACTCACCGTCACCATGCCCGCCTTGCCTTCAGTGCCTGGCACGGCTACTCCGTAGACATTGGCCATGGTGATTTGGCTGTGTTGATTGACCACTTCTGCCACTTCATTGGTGGACACATTCTCGGCGCGCCAGCGAAAGGTATCACCGGTGCGATCGACAAACTGAAAATGCTTTAAACCCAGGGAAAAACCAACATCGATTTGACGCACCAGGTCGCCGGTATTGAACCACTGGTCACCGGGCGCCAACACATCGTCAAGCAACTTCTTTTTCGTGGCCTCTGGGTCTGTGTAGCCATCAAAGCGCGCATCGCTGTTGATCTCACCCAATAACAATCCCGGCTCATTCATGCCCACTTCAATACAGCGGCCCTCGCCGTCACGCACCACCTCATCGTTTTCAACATCGTATTTTACTAAGGCCACAGGTGTCGTCGCAGCGCCAATGGTTTTGTTTTTATTCAACAGATTTACAAACGCTACATTACCTTCGCTGGCGCCGTACATTTCACAAATGCGATCTACCTCAAAACGTTGCTTAAACTCCATCCAAATGTCGGGGCGCAGGCCATTGCCCATCATCTTTTGCAAAGGGTTATTACGCTCTTCAGGACAAACCGGGTTATTCATGAGGTAGCGACACAACTCGCCGACGTACATAAAGCAATTGGTCTGGAAGGCCTTAACCTCTGGCCAGAATTTGGATGCTGAGAAAGTGCGGCGTAAATACACCGTTGCACCACTGCAGACAAAACCACAAAAACCCGGCCCCATGGCGGTGATGTGATAAATCGGCAAACACAGGTAGAGACGATCTTGCGGCTGTACTTGAAAACCAACTGGCCCCAACAACTCCCCGGAAATAAGAATCTTACGGTGCGGCAACACCGCCGCCTTAGGCAAACCTGTGGTGCCAGAGGTGAAAATGTAATAAGCGGTCTCACCGGCTGTGATGTCATCGGTTTCCGCCAGATTATGGGTTGGCATAGCCGGTAAAAAATCAGCTGCATCTTGTGCCCATTCCGGAGCAGAAGACAAGCCTTGATCGACCATCCAAAGAAAGTCTGCGCCTTTTTCTAACGGCAACAGCGGCAACACATCAGCGAGCACCTCGGCGCGCTCTTCACCCACAATAATATGTTGGGTATTGGTTGAGTTGATGCAGTGCGCCAAGCCCTGACCCGTCAAACTGTTGTTGATCAAGCTGCCGGCAACACCTAACTTCGCCAGCGCCAACATCGCCTTCACATACTCGGCGCGGTTCTCCATAAAAACGGCGACCACATCGCCGCGCTGCAAGCCGCGTTGTTTCAGTAGGTGAGCCAGCTGATTCACCTCTTCATTAAACTGGCGGTAAGTCCACTCACGCCCCTCAAACACCAACATGGTATTGTCAGGGTAGATTTGTGCGGACTGCTGAAAACGCGCACCAAACGAGCGCTTATCTTCAGGCAGGGCAAAATCATATTTTTTCGCGGCCATCGCCGGTTTTATCTGGCCGAGGACACGAAAGAATTCTTTAACATTAGACAATACAGACATAGTACCCACTTATATTATTCGCAGTTATATTTTTATATCCGAGACGCCCTTATTCAGAGACAACCTAGGCATCATCGACAGAAAATAAATCCAGCACACCGGTACCACTCAAGATTTCATCCACTTGCGTTCGATCAGCATTACTCAAGGCCTGATACTGCTCGCGCAACCACTGCAGGCACTTAGCCTGATAGGGAAAGGTCTGTTGCTGCCAGAGCGCGCCGTCGATTTCCGCCTGCCACGTTTTCTCGCCCGCCTGCACCGCTTTGGCATTGGCGAGCTGCGCCGGCGCATACATACGGCCAACCTCACAGAGAATACCCCTCAGTGTTTCCGGGATGGCGCCCACTTTATTCCAGTCGTCTTCGGTAGGCTCCAGGCCACTCATGTCTTCCATGCGATAGACCCAAGCAACTGTTCTTGGCGACAGCTCGTGGGCAATGGCCCTCGGGGTTAGATCAAAACCCACCAACTGAGTCAGCTGCCCAAAAACCGCAAAGTCTCCCGCACCGGGGCGTTCCCCCAACAGACAATTCTGTGTCTTTAGATGAGCCTCCATTGCCGTTAACAAACGACGGTAACTGGCATCAATAATAGGAGCGGTCGTGTCGTTAGAACCCACCACATAGAGACGCCCGATCTGGCGCTCGGAAAAAAATGTTTTAAAATTCTGATGCGTATCATCAGGCAGAGCCGTACCCATCATCAGTGGTAACTGTGTACCGGCGTTGTCGGCGTCTTCTGAAAAATGCCAACGATAGTGGAACATGTATTTGGTGACCCACTCGTCGCCGAAGTCTTCCAGTAGATAATCGATAAAGGCCAGAGCGGGGTTTGTGGGTAGCACCGAACGCCCCGTATACTCTCGCTCAAACCGACGTATCAATGGTGTTGAATCGCATATCGCCTTGGTTTCGCCCTGCTCATCCTCGAGCAAAAAAGTGGGTAACAACGATGGTTTGGGAACCTCAACCCCCATTTTCGGCAACAACATTTCTGGCTGTCCCCAAATGGTATTGTGGGGCACGCGCCGATAGCGCAGCAACGCAGTCATCTTACGGGTATAGGGTGAACCGGTAGCTCCGATTAATCGAACTCTGCGCTCTGACATCATTGATCCTTAGCAAATCGTTATGTTATTACTTCTCTCTGCCCTAAGGCGACGACAAATCAAGACTTATTCTGCTTTATTTTCTGCCCCAGCCTTGATGGCTTCAGGCATTTCCCCCACACGCGACCAGTTTACACGGCCACTGATAAAGCCCACTTTCACTTTAAATTCCATCGTATTTGAATCAATAGATGAGATGCTTACCCGCTTAAATTCACCTGCCCTGACCACAAATACTTGCCCCGTATAGGTGCCGACTTCATCAGCTTTCGGGCTTACATTTTTAAGCATCACCCTGCCCGCGGTCTCTGCTCGCTTATCGTTACGAACGATCTTCCCTATCAAATCACCATCTGTGTTTGTGATCTTTATCCAGAGTGGACTTTCAGTATTTTTCCAAAGCCCCTCCAACTCAAAAGCACTGGCGGTGCTGGCCAGTAGCCACAGAGCCGACAACAACATCACTCGTTTCATCAGTTTGCTCATGAGCTTAATTAACTCGACATCACAGCCTCTGGCGATTTATTTGATAGGCGATACACCACCATAATACCTATCGCTATGGGCATCATCACCAAGCCAACCACCACACTGGCCAGCGCTGCATCCATATCCTTTAGCGCCGTAGTGGCCAAGAACATGGACAATAAAATATTCTTTAAACAGGTTTCAACCGCAATCGTCACACTGTCTTTTTGATTCACACCCAGTACCCTTGGCACCCCATAACCGATGCACATGGCACTCAACACAAACAATAGCGCCGGTAAGATAATCACCGCCGACTTGGCAAGAAGATTGTCGGTGTCGACAAACGCCGAGCCGAAAAATGCGATGAGCATGGTCGCGGTACTGAGCTTAGATATCATCGGCTCACGGGCAATCAACGCTGGGATCTTCAAGCGGAAGAACATGCCTAATGCCACGGGCAGCACAGTAAACATCGCAATTTGCAAAGCCGTTTTCAACACAGGCATATCAATCACCAGACTGTCACTGGCACCGAAATAGTCGAGCGCTAATTTAGTCCACAGCGGCAAGGTAAATAAGGTGATCATAGTGGCAGTGGCGGTAATGGTAATCGACAAGGCGGTATCGCCCTTGCCCATGTGCACCACCATATTCGAGGTGGTGCCGCCAGGGCAGGCCGCCACTGCCACTAACCCCACCGCCAACATGACTGACAAACCAAAGACGTCAGCCAAAGCAAATCCTACCAGCGGCAGCACTAATAACTGCAGTACCAGCGCAATAATCGTCGGTTTAGGAAAGCTCAACACACGTTTAAAGTCGGCCTTGGTTAGGGTTAAACCCATCCCGAACATCAAACCAAACATGGTGATAGGTATAATTATTTGCAGGATTACTTCAACCATATTTCCGTACCCTTAACGCCTACACGGTTTAACATCACCCTAAGGCGAAAAAGTTAAAACAACACAAGCTCAAAAACAAATTTATGGACGGCGCCCCCTTGAGCAAAGGCGCCCTTCATTAACAAAAAGCAGGATTAAAGTTCAGCACCCCAGACTTCCAGGTGGTTCTCACGTTCTACACGGCGGCTTGTTTTAAGACTCAAGATGGCGGACAGCCCCGTTTCAGAAAACAGCTCTTCAATGGCCTGCTGTTCATCTTTGCTTGCGGACGCAAAACAATCTTGCACACGCTGTAGCAAATAGAAGCGATAGGGCATGACGGTGGTTTGTAAACGAATACCGCGCCAATCAAACTCGGCCATGCCAATAAAACGCTTACCAGGATTTTTCAAGCCATTGGTACCAGTTTGTAAGTCTGGCTGATCAGCTAGCCACTGATTGGCAAAGTCTACGTGGGCGGCTATTTCGGGCAGGTATTCGGCGGCGATATAGCGCAGCAGTTCTTTTAACGTCTCTGGCACCGAGTCATCCGCGAACAGAGCTTCACTGTCATAAGCATAACCCGAGATAATTTGTTCAGCGCTGTTCATGCGCTCTACCCAGCGCGATACCGCTGGCGCTGTTTGACGCATGAGCTGTGCAGGGTAAGGATCGCGCGCCAAGTGCGCATAGAGCGGTGCAATGAACCCGTAATCGCCGATGGTGGGTCGGCCACCCAACAGATAGGGTGAAGCCTTTAGATGCGCGCTAAACAACGATAGAAATTCTGTATAGCTGGCCTCAACCAACGCAATAGACTCGGGTGTTACCCCAAAACTTTGAGCGGCTGAGCGCATGCGCCCACTGGCCATATCAAATACCGCGTAGCTGGTGGCTTGATCCGAACCGGCGGGCGCCAGCGCAATACCAAAATCTTCTTTAATAAAGGCCAGGTTTTGCTCATCAAAATTCCAGCGGTAGTGCATCGCTGGGCGCAGCAGCCCCTCCCCGCCAAACAGGGCAAACAACTCGGAAACCACACGCTGCAGTCCCGTTTCTGGGTAGGCTGGCAGACGTGTCTTTGTGCCTGCATCTGCGGCTTTCTGCTCAAAGAAGTCAATGATGTCGGCGCCATCTTGCACCAGAGAGCCATCGGCGCACTCAAGCACAGGCATGATCATACGGCCCAGTTGCGGCACAATGGTGGCACCAAAATGCGGCTCGCTGACCACCCGTTCAACAAAAGGGATGTGTTGTTTACGCATATAACTGCGTGCCTTGGCCATATAAAGCGAGGCTGGCATGCCGTAAAGCTGATAGGTTTCTGACATAGTAAACTCTTGCTCTCTTGTACTTAGGGCTTATGCATTGGTACTCGATTCGTTCCGCTGGCCGAACCAAAAAAACACTCACCCAGCACACGTTCATCCAACCTTTATTGATCCAAAAGAGACACCATCTGCCCAGCTTTACCTGGAATTTTATTGTCGAGCATATCCAGCCATAGTTGCTGCAAACCTTCTGCCGATCGCGTCCATTCAATGGTCATATCATCGGTTACCACGGCGGCCAGTTTTGCGCCCGCTTCGCCGCCGCGCCTCCACATTTCACCGGCGCCCCACTGCGCATCACGCTTGGCGATGTGCGCGGGTGCAAAGAAAAACTTTGGTTTGGCGCCTGGCAGTTCACCTTTGTCGCCACCACCTTCCCAGTGGGTCGCCCCTACCATGCAACTTTCCAGCACGTTATCACCTAGGTGATGGTGCAAGGCTTTGGTCAAATTCACATCACCCGACATGTCCACATAGGCCGTAGCTTTTGAAGCATCGACGTCAGTCTCATTGCCGTACACCAACACTTGATCACAGCAATCCAAACCCTTAACAAAGTCGAGATTACCGGCCGAAGTCATGCCAACAATACGCTGGGTAACGGCTGGGTCATCGTGCAACAGCTTCGCCAGGGCGAAGCCCGTTTTGGATGAGACAGAACCGATAATAATCTGCTCTGCGCCAAACACATCGCTATCAAGCAGATAGTCGTAGAGTACATAGGCCGTCGTAAACAGCGGGAACAACAAACAGCGCTGCACTTCCATCTTGGTCAAGAAGTCCGGCTCCGCCTGGGTACGGCGATAGTTGTTGTACATGGGCGTTAATACCTGACGGTGTTCGGTCATATCGGTAAACTGATCGTCTTGAACCTTGCCGGGCTGCAGATCCAGGTGGCTGCTCATAGGAAAGAACCCGTAGAGGCGATCGCCCACAGGGATTTCATCACAATTAGACGCAAGCACTGTGGCAGTGCCCCACACAGTGATGTGCCCCCAGTTACCCTCTGCTGGGAAATATTGCCAAAACTTAAGAAAATCCCCACTCACGGCGTAACCGACGTTATTGGCGGTTATCGCAAACTGGTCAATGCCCACACGGACACAGCCTTCGGCTAATTCAGACATCTCAGTGCTGACGGCTTTGGTTTTGCGGAAGTCCTTGCGGTCTACCCATACTTCTTGGCGCTGTGTCATTTCGATAACCTTATAAGCAATCTTTCTTCGACTTTACCGGCGGCTGATATAACCCGCCAAACATGATGACAAATATATTGTCACATATTGTGCCATAATGTAAATACCTGACAACGACTTTCTGAGCAGTAAAATCAATCGCACACGGACATGCCAGAAACAAGAAATAAGCAAACAAATCAAAGGCTTGCAGATAAGTACAGAGGCGAGACAGACAAGATCACCAGAGCAGTGCAACACATAAAATAAGCGGCTAAGGTAGCACGGTTGTACCCTTAGTCGTTTTGAAAAGCATGTGTGAGCAACCAAGAACCCTAGAGGTTAAAGCTAGGACGCTCAGCCAGTGCTGCACGCCAGCGCCTGATGTTCGGATTGATCGCTCGACGGTTATCAGACACTTGGTCAGCTTTCATCATGTTGATTTCTACCACTCTTGGGCAATGTTCTTTTCCGCCAAGAGGATGCGTGCGCGGCGAGGGCTGGGTGCCATACTGTAATCGTAAAACTTAGTGCTGTGTGGAGTAACAAGCAGCTTGAGTTTCGAGTCTCCGGTTGGGGACCCATTGCGGTTAAGCGTTACCTGGGTGGTGCGTAACCGATGTGCGAGCACCTAGATAGCAGCACAACACGGAGAATCATTTGTCGGCTGCCTTCAGGCCGCAAGGTGCCCAAGTCCAGCGGGCGTTTTCTCTGAGATCAAGTCAAAATTGATCATTGAGTGCTCTACCTCTATTGACCTGCTATTACTTACGCTATTGTCTGAAGGTGAGAGTGAAGGTGAGAGTAATGTATCTGCAGGCATGAATATGAATAATGAGGCAGCTCAGGTCCGAAACTTGATAGGCAAGGTCATATTAGTTACTGGCCTTCTTCTTATGGCATTTCCTGGATTAGCGGCACAAGCGGCTGATCTGCAGGGGGCGGATAAAAACAAACGTCTGCGCGTGCTTTTGCCTCATGATAATAAGCCGCTTTCCTATATTCATGAGGGTGAACCGAGGGGGATTTATGTCGACATGTTGGAGGCCATCGCCAATAGCCAGAAGCTCGAGTTGGATATACAGTTGGTATCATTTGCTCGGGCATATCAATTGATGCTTAGCTCGAACGCCGATGTCGCTATAGCACACAGTGTTCTAAAAATGGAAAGATCTGGGGCTATTTACCTTCCTTACTCTAAGGATATAAAGGTCAGTTTTTTTACGTTGCAAGATAACGAAATAGAGATACATCAAGAGAGTGATCTCTGGCGGTATAAGATAGGCGCCCAGCGTATAATCCCTGATTTACAATTTCAAGGCGCACGAGTGTTTCATTTTAAGGCGCCAAGTTATCAGGTCAAGGCGCTAAAAGCCGGACGAGTAGAGTTGATCATTATGACTGAGGCGGCTATACCCTACTGGGAAAAGGCTTACAATGTTCGATTAAAGAGGGTGCATCGCTATCGTTCTAATAAGATATCACTCTGGTTTAATGCTGCATCTTTGGGTGAAAGCAACAAGGAGTATTGTCTGCTATTTGCTCAGGGTTTTATTGAATTAAGGCAAGCAAAAGAATTGACCAAGCTTGCGGCCAAGTATAATACCCCTATGGTTAAAAAATTACTTCGCTCTGGCTCTGACGACACCTCATACAACTGCGTGAACTCTGTGCAATAATTCAACTTCTATATCCGGGTTGAATTGGGTAGGCCATGGTTTTGGTCAGTGCGGCCTGCTTAAAATGGTGTCTCTCCAAGCGTTCAGGATTGCGAAAAATCTCCAAGAGTACGCGCCTGCTTCGCTAGAGGGGCACTCTAAAAAAGCAAGCGGCCAAGGTAACACGGTTGTGCCCCTGGCCATCTTTAAGGGTGTTCTAATCGCAGCTAAAAACCTTAGAGGTTAAAGCTAGGACGCTCAGCCAAGGCGGCACGCCAGCGCTTGATGTTCGGGAAATCCTCGGTGACCTTTTTGCCCACCACCTTACAAAAATCCAAGAAACACACAGTCGTGACATCGGCCACCGACAACTGCCCTGCTGCAATAAACTCACGCCCCTCTAAACGCTTCTCGAGCTTATCCATAAAGGTATCGATCTGCATCAAACCGCGCTCGGCCAGCTCTGGAATCTGCTTGTAGTTCACAGGGCCCGGCAGTGCACGGTCTTTCATGTTCGGATTAGTATTGCGCAGCGCATTGGGT
>Ga0209826_1002158_pt1 | contig 13151 bp, 13 predicted proteins | sample GOMGulsemesocosm_5_FD_184637 | JGI IMG/M metagenome (GOLD analysis project Ga0209826, IMG submission 184637) | Methane-oxidizing microbial communities from mesocosms in the Gulf of Mexico - GOM15C Gulf of Mexico (SPAdes) (version 2) | ecosystem: Environmental > Aquatic > Marine > Cold seeps... | reverse complement strand
ATCGAGATCATGGCGTTAACAAGGGGATTGTTATTCCGTTAAGTAACGTCTTGGGATTCAAGTCGGTGTTGGCGCTGTCTTTTGAGGGAACGATTGAGGAGCTTAATACTTATATCGGGGATGTGCGAAATACGCTTTTTTCAACGTCTCAGAGCTTTAATCGGCAGTTTTTATCGCGGCATAAATCACATTTTTTGAATTCAAATATTCCCTCTCTTACATCGCAGCAAGCACGTATTTTGAACCTTCTTGCGCAGGGGCTGCTGACCAAGCAAATCGCTGATCGTTTATCGATATCCGCCAACGGCGTTGATAAGCATATTGCCAAGATAAAGTCTTCGCTGGCAGCCAGAACGACCGCCGAAGCGGTGGCTCTTTCGATTCAATGGCAGTTGATCTAAAGCCGCTAATCGAGCGCAACTACAGAAATCTTGACTTGTTACAAAGTTTCATCAATTTAGAATTCACCACAACGTTATTTTTTGCATTCGGTGGTATTAAGTCATGATGAAGCGCACAGTGTTACTCCCTCTATTTCTCCTCTCAACGGCGTTCTTGGCGCCAACAGTAGCGGCACAAATCCGTGAAGTGAAAACCATCGACCAAATTAAGGCGAGTGCAGTTGAGGGGGTTACCTTCCTGACTAATCAGCAGCTTATTGAGCGAGTTAGTCAAAACTCGAAACTGGTACTGATCGATGTTCGTACCCAAAAAGAGTTTCATGCTGGTCATCTGCCAGGCGCGTCATGGGTTGAACGAGGCATTGCTGAATTTGTATTGGCTCGAACTCTGGTCGATAGAAACTCTGAAGTTGTCGTGTACTGTAAAAAAGGCTATAGAGCGGCTTTGGTCGTAAAGTCACTCAAGGAGGCGGGCTACCGCAATGTATCCGCCCATGCGGGGTTTGATGAATGGACATCAGCTGGCAACCGCTACGCGAATTATCTCGGAGAGTCTGTTCTTGTTGAGCCCGTTGCAATAAATGCCGCAAATTTCAAGCCTGACTATTTCCAATCAAAGCTCTAGTGATTCGACTCTCATTTAATCAAATATTTGAAACCCCCATATTTTTAGAAGGTGAAAATCTATGAGTATCGTAGCAATAGTGAAGATTACGGCCATACAGGGCCAATGGAGTAGGGCGCTTGAGGTTATCGAGGACAGTCGAGCACTGTGCCTTGGGCTCGAGGAGTGTAGTGAATTTTTGGTGTTCCAGAGTCAAAGCGATAAACACAAGTTTTCATTTGTAGAGCGGTGGTCATCAATTGAAAAGCATAAGGCCTTTCTCGAAAAATTGATGAACAACAAAGAGTTTGAAGCAAAGATGGTTGTTTTTACCTCTGCGCCAGACATTGAATATTTTGACGAAAGATAATAATACACTGGGTGGTTTAGCATAGTTTTTGCCCGCAGTATTCGAAATCATGCTTAGCCAGAGTGGTGGTACGTGCCCGTTCTATTAGCTTCTCGGACTACACCACCCTCGCTTGGTTCTTACCTATTTTCGTATTTCGTTGGTTATGTTTTTCGAAAACACTGACAACAACATCGGCGTCCACTCTTTTTTGTGCTTCGTTTCCGCTAGAGCTGTTTTTGCAGTCCTCTCTCTCAGCAGGCTTACTCAGAACTCGCACTTTGGCGCGCGCAGCTATTGTGTTATTCGTCAGAGTGGCTTGTGTGATGTTACGGCCGGAGAGTCTAGTCCGAGCTCACGGCACGGTCGTAAAACCCAGCAATATGCTGTGACGACGCTCTGACTTGGTTAGTTAAAGGCTATCAATAAAGTTCTTATTGTTTGATTTACCTATCACGTGGCATCTCCTAATATGCACCTCCCTCGCGTCAGTAGATTGAATATCGATGCCCCATAATAGCGATTATCAGACTCCACTCAGCTCCAGTCGCCAGCTATGGCAGTTGCTCAGTCCCGACAGAGCTTTCTATCGAATAGCGATCGTTTACAGCTTGGCCATCAGCCTCTTGACGCTTGCAGTGCCAATTGCGGTGCAAACGCTGATCAACACTGTGGCCAATGTGGGCTCGCTGCGGGCCATCGTGATGCTGGCCTCGTTACTCGGTGTGGTGCTGTTGCTGTCGGGCCTGCTCAGTGCGTTGCGCACTCAGGTGATGGAATTCTTCGAGCGTCGGTTGTACGCGCGTCTGACAGCGGAGGTCAGCCTGCGCACCATCTACGCCCGCCACGAGTACTTTGAAGGCAGGCGCAATACCGACATTACTAACCGCTATTTCGATATTGCCATCCTCCAGAAAAACGTACCACTGCTGTTAGTCGACGGTTTCGCCATGGTGTTACAAATGCTGGTCGGCTTTAGCCTAGTGTCTTTCTACCACCCCGCGCTGATGCTGTTTAACCTAGCGGTCGTCATCAGTGCCTTATTGTTTTGGAAGTTCTGGGGGCGAGCAGCCGTGCGCACCGCCGTCGATCTTTCGCACGCTAAATACGCAACCGCGAAGTGGCTGGACAGCCTTGCCTATGCGAACGAGTTTTTTAAATCCACCCGCCATATCGATTACGCGGTTGCGCGCAGTGATCGATTGATCGGTGACTATATTGGCCACCGACAGCAGCACTTTCGTTACAGCTTCGCGCAGACCGTCGCCTTTCTGGTGCTCTACGCCATTGCTAGCGCGGCGCTGTTGGGACTCGGAGGCTGGTTGGTGCTAAAGGGCCAGCTGTCTCTGGGGCAGCTGGTTGCGGCGGAGCTGATCTTGTCTGCGATTTTGTTTGGACTGTCTCGATTCGCTAGTTACCTGTCGTTGTACTACGAGCTCTGCGGCGCCGCCGATGAGCTGGGCCAAGTCGTGAATGTGCCCCAAGAGGACTGCACCAGTCGCGAACCACTACATCCGGGCGGCAGCGAGTTGCAGATGGTTGCAGTTGAGTTGTTTGAGCAGACAATCGAGTATCGGTTCGATTTCACTATTGCCGATGGGGCTAAGGTGCTGGTTGCCGCCGAAGACCACGATGTTCAGCGCGCGTTTCTATATCTGCTCAAGCGTCATCTACAGCCACAGCGTGGCTGGGTGCACTTGGCGGGCTGTGACTTACAGGACTACGACGTCTATCAACTGCGACAGCAGGTGGTGGTCATCGACCGAGAGCCGATCGTCGAGTGCTCCGTGGCAGATTACTTGGAGATGGCCTGCCCAGGTGTGGGCAGAACCGAAATGCAGCGGGTGCTGGTGAGCGTCGGCCTGTTTTCGCGACTGCAGGATCTGCCGAAAGGGGTAAACACGCTACTGTCACCAATGGGCGCTCCCTTATCGACCATGGGTTTTCTGCGCTTAAAACTCGCGGCGGCGCTGCTGGCGAAGCCCAAAATGCTGGTGCTGACGGAGTTCTTTGATCTGCAGCCACGCCAAGCCTTGCAGCCGCTATTGGACTACCTCGGAAGTCTTCCTCTGAGTGTGATTTTTTTCAGTCACAATCCGCACCGAGCGTTTGACCAGAGGTTGGTATTGCAGCGCCAGCGTCAGTGGTTTGAAACTGGCGAGGAATCGAAGTAATGCACCCACAGCTAGAGCGCTTCGAGGCGTTGAAAAATCAGCCGCTGCCGCAGCTCGCACACACGGCCGCGCGATTGATCTTGGCTGGCTTGGCGCTAACCGTGTTGACTTTGTGGATGACCCCTTGGGTGCAGACTGCTGCTGGCAACGGTGAAATCAGTGCGTTAAACCCCGACGATCGTATTCAGGCCATTAGTGCACTGGTGCCCGGGCTTGTTGGTCACTGGCATGTGCAAGAAGGGCAGCAGCTGTTGGCGGACGACCCCATTGTGACATTGGTCGATACCGACAGTCAGCTGATTGAGCGATTGGGCGCCGAGCAGGCGGCGGTAGTTCATCAACACCAGGCCAATATGATGGCGACTGAAACTTCGCTGCTCGATCTCGATCGTCGTGAGAAGCTATTCGAAAAGGGCTTGGTATCACGTCGGGAGTTGGAGCAGTCGCAGATCAAGCTAGAGGGGTTGAAAGCTCGCCAAGCTGAATCTCAGGCGAGAGTTAAGCAAATGGATGTACGACTTGCACGGCAATCATCGCAGACCAAACGCGCGCCGCGCGATGGCACTATATTGAGGTTGGTCTCTGGTGGGCGTGCCACCCTTATTAATGCTGGCGACACTCTGGCGACCTTTATGCCTCGCGATGTTGAGCGTGCGGTGGTACTGAATATCTCTGGCCTAGATGCTCCGTTGGTGCGCCCCGGGCAAGCGGTGCGGCTACAGTTCGAGGGCTGGCCGGTGCTGCAGTTCAGCGGCTGGCCTTCGGTGGCGACGGGTACCTTTGGTGGCCGGGTGAAGTTTGTAGAACCGGTAGCTGCAGTTGACGGTAGCTTTCGGGCTTGGATCGTGGAAGACCAGAGTGAACGGCCTTGGCCGAACGAGGATTTCGCCCGCCTGGGTAGCAAAACTCGCGGCTGGATTTTGCTCAGTGAGGTTAGTCTCGGCTACGAAATTTGGCGCCAGCTCAATAACTTCCCGCCGAGAAACGGCGGCGATAACTATCTCGGCAGCAATGCGTCAGCTAGCGGTGCCGACAATCGTGTACGCTAAAGTGCTTGGCCGGGGCCTCTTCGTCTGTCTGCTCATGGCGAGCGGTTCGCTCAGCGCCAAACCGGTTATTACTCTCAGCGAGCTGCTGGCCTCGGCCAGTCAGTTTTATCCCAAAGTGCTGGAGGCACGACAGCGGCGAGCAATGGCCGAGGCGCAATTACAAAGTGCTGAGGGCGGCTACGATTGGCAGCTAGAGCAAAAGCTAAAGGTGCGCCCCAACGGCTATTACGACGGCAGCTATCTAGAAAATAAAGTCACTCGGCCACTGCAGACCATGAATGCCAAGCTGTTTGCTCGGTATCGTATTTCCGAAGGTGATCTGCCGATCTACGAGCAGCAGTGGCAGACCCAGAGTGGCGGTGAGGCGAGTATCGGTTTGAGCCTATCACTGTTGCAGGGGCGGCAGATCGACAGCAGACGCTTCGAACTCGCTGATGCAAAGCTAGAAGTGGAGTTGGCGGGTTACCAGCAACTGAGAGATGAGAACCGAGTTCTTGTGGATGCCGCTGGCGCCTATATGGCGTGGTTGCTGGCTGCTCGCCAGCAACAGGTGTATCAGAATCTGGTGGCGACCGCCGAGTTGCGCCAGCAAGCGCTGCGACATCGAGTGACGCTGGGGGACCGCGCCGAGATCGAGTTGCTGGACCAGCGTCAGGAGCTGCTGAAGCGCCGCGCCCAATTGCTCAAGGCGGACAACGCGCTGCAACGCTCGGCGGCGGCGCTGTCGTTGTACTGGCGTGATGCACGCGGGCGGCCAAGTCAGCCGACGCTTGCGCAACTACCCGCCGAGCTGCCTACGTTGTCACAGTGGCAGAGCTGTAGCGAACAACAATGGTTATCGGCCATTAGCGCTAAGCATCCGCAGTTGCAGGCACTGCTCCTGCGTCGTCAGCAGATAGAAAACAGGCGCCTGCTGCAGCGTGAACAACTGCTGCCCCGTTTGGATCTACAGATAAAGCTGGCCCAAGATATGGGTTCGGCGCACCAACAACTCGATCAATTCGAATCGGTTGTCGGGCTGCAGTTAAGTGTGCCACTGCAGCGGCGGCAGGCAAAAGGCCGCATCGCCAAGCTCGACGCCGAGCTGCGCCAGCTCGATTACAACTATCAAGGTGCAACAGAGCAGCTGCGTCTGGAGGTAATCAATGGCTACGCGAATTTGCGCAACAGTGCCGAGCTATCGGAGCTGGTGCGGGGGCAAGCCGATCTTACCGAGCAACTACGACTGCGCGAATACCAGCGTTTTAACGCAGGGGCCAGCGATATTTTTCGACTTAATTTACGCGAGCAAATTAGTGCTCGGGCGGCGGTTGACGCAGTATCGGCCGGTCTCAACCAGAGCTTAGCAGCATTGCAGTTACTGGGGCTAAGCTACCAAATCGAGCAATTACAGGCTGATAATTGTCGTCGCTAATATTGCTCTCTCGCTTTGCGAATAAACGCTACGTGGTCAAGCTTTTGCTTGGTGTGACAAAGCGCTGGTATGAGAGCGAATGAGCAGGCGCTCTTAAAATGATTTCGGAATATTTCTAGAGGAGTTTCGATGTTGCTGAGATGTACTGGTCTTAGTCGATCGAAAGTTCAATCGGGCTACTCTATAGGCAACCGCCTAATTAAAGCGCAGATGTGGGAGTTTTCTAGAAAGAAATCAAGCGGTAGAAATAGGTTCTCTACCGCCATCAATCAATTCGATGTTTAGATCAAATCTTTTACGCCGTCAAAGCAGTCATCGCCGCCAGTCGTTCGTTAATAATGTCTGTGGTTTCGGTCATGATGTTGTCGACCAACTCTTCACAAGTAGGGATATCATCCACCAAACCGCCACACATACCGAAGGTCACCATACCCGCATCAACGTCGCCGGTGGTCCAAGCGACGTCTTGCATTTTGCCCGATACCAGACCGTGAACTTCAGAGAAGTCGCCGCCGGCTTTTTCAATCTCAGCAACTTTTAATGCAACGCTGTTTTTGAATACGCGCGCGGTGTTTCTGTAGCTGCGGAAAATCAGCTTGGTGTCGGTTTCTTTCATGTCGACAATGGCTTTTTTCACATTCTCGTGCACAGGGGCTTCTTGAGTCGCCAAAAAGCGAGTGCCCATGTTGATGCCGTCGGCGCCTAGCGCCAGTGCTGCTGCCATACCACGGCCGCAAGCGATACCGCCAGAGGCTACAATAGGAATAGTCAGTTGCTTCGCTGCGGCTGGGATCAATACTAGGCCTGGTACATCTTCTTCGCCTGGGTGACCAGCACACTCAAAACCATCGATACTAACGGCGGCTACGCCGACTCGCTGGGCTTTTAGGGCGTGGCGAACAGCAACACACTTGTGAATTACTTTGATGCCGTGGGCGTTGAATTTCTCCATGAATGGCTCTGGGCTGCGGCCAGCGGTCTCAACAATTTTTACGCCGCTCGCACAGATAACATCGACGTAATCGTCGTAGTTGATTTCTGAGGCAACAACACCCACGGTCAGGTTTACCGCAAAAGGCTTGTCGGTCAGTGACTGGCACTTTTCGATTTCTGCTTTGAGCAGCTCAGGGGTAGGCTGGGTCAGTGCGGTCATAGTACCTAGAGCACCGGTATTGGATACCGCAGCGGCCAATTCAGCCGTGCCAACGCGCATCATACCGCCGCAGATAATGGGTTTCTCAATGCCGAGCAATTCTGTCAATCTGGTTTTCATGAATCTAGTCCTGTGTCTAGGGGGTGTTTTTAATAGAGCGGGGTTAACCCTTATAATTTGTCGGCTAATATAGGCTGATGGGCATTAAATGTCCACGGGTTGAACTTGCCGTTCTGCGCGGCAGTTTGAGCGAAAACGGCGGGTGGAGGAGCGCCGCTGATCACTTAGTGTACGGTCTAGTCGTTCAGACATGGGTTGGGGCGATTGTACGTTTGGTTGTACTGATTCAGCGTCACGCACTAGCTTCTCTGTATGCGGAGCTCTCTGGGCGACAGCCCATATTCGAGTTTGAAGTTTCGTCCAAAAACCGTGGTTGATTCAAACCCCGATTGCTCAGCAATTTGTTGTATTTGCAGATCTGTTGATTGCAGCATTCGCCGCGCAATACTGAGTCTTTGTTTGGCGAGATAGCGAATAGGCCCAACACCGGTGGCTGCGACGAATCTACGCGAAAGGGTGCGAGAAGTGACATTAAATTGCGCCGCAAGTGTATCGAGTGTCAGCGGTTCAGCGTAACTCATTCTAATTTTATCGCGCACAGCATCGACTAAGGTGTCGTGGCTAGTGGGTTCTAGGAATTCGGGTAGCGGGGCATTTTTGTCGCGAATGGCGAAGTAGTGAGAGGCGTATTCGGCGGCACGATCGCCCAAAAAGCGCTGGATTAACAGTAGCGCAAAGTCGAGCATGGCAGGGGTGCTCGAAGTGGTGATGATGTTGTCTGATTCAATCATCTGCACTTGAGGGGTAAGCTTTACCCTCGGGTAGCGGTCTTTGAATATATTGATCGATGCCCAGTGAATAGTGGCTTCGCGGCCGTCAAGAAGGCCTGCCTCGGCGAGATAGAATACTCCGGTCACTAGACCTGCAATGACCGCGCCGCGCTGATGTTGCTGGCGAAGCCATATGAGTGATTTATTGGCTTCCTTGAGGTTATCCATCGACAGGTTCCATACAGATGGCACCGCGATTGCGTCAAATTGTTTGTCGATAATTGATGGGCTTGCGTAATACTGAGTATCGAGTGTTAGACCCGAAAATCCTACCGGTTTCTTCCGACTGGAGCGCAGCAGAGTCACTTCAAAGCCGCGAAACTCGCTACTGTGAAAGGCTTTAGAGTTGAGCTCCATACCGTGGAAAATTTCCACTGATCCGACAATAGAGCTGCACCAAAATTGATCGGGTATCAGATAAGCGACTTGGACTGCGCGCTGTTGTTGGGTGGTCATGCGTGACTCCTTTGAGATCGGACATGTTGTCATAACTCCTATGTAAATTCACGGTAATGTCTTAATTCGTTGTGTTGTTGTCCTAGGGCGTCATTTTAGGTTGAACTTATGTTGGTAGAGTATTTCCTCAGAACGAGGCCGGTAGACGTTGGCCGCAGCGCTCATTAATTGTAGGAGGTTAGACTATGGATCGGCAGACAGAGATCAGGCTGATAAACGAGGTGTTAGCACTGAAGGAGAAGGGCGAGACGCAATACCATGAATCGACCCGAACTCATGACACTGAACGCTACGTTTCGCAAGCGTGGTTTGAGCGTGAAAATGAGAGGTTGTTTCAGAGATTGCCGATGCCCATAGGTTCTGTTAACGAAGTTCCTAAGCCCGGGGATTATCAGTCGATCGAGTGGATCAATGGTTCGCCGTTGCTGATGGTGCGCGATAAAAATAATGCAGTACGTGTCTACGCCAATGTTTGTCGCCATCGCAATGCTCGCTTAGTTGAAAGCGGCAGTAGTGGCTGTAAGCGGCGTTTTAGTTGCCCATACCACGCGTGGACCTACAGCACCGAGGGGCAGTTAGTGTCAGCTCCAGAGTTTGATAGTGGCTTTGCAGGTTTGGACAAAGCAACGCTAAATCTAATCGAGTTCGACTGCCGCGTTGTTGATGGGATGGTTTATATCCACCCAGACCCCGATTGTAAATTACCGGATCATTTTGTTGATGACGAAATGGCGAAAGGTTTTCGATACTTAGACATTGAGCGTCTGAAGATCTATAAGCGTCGAAGTTATGTGGTCAAAGCGAATTGGAAAATTCTCGTTGAGGGCGGTATCGAGGCTTATCACTTCAACGTCGCCCACAAAAACACACTCGCCTCGTTTTTTCTAGGCAATCTCTCTACCTGGGAAAGTTGGGGGGCCGACATGCGGATGATTTTACCCAAAAAAACCATGTTAGATGCGAAAACTCTGCCAGAGGCGCAGTGGGATATGCGACAGATGGCCAACGTAATGTATTCTTTGTCACCTACTTTGCTGCTGCTCGCGCAACCCGACAATGTCTCTATGATCAAAATGGTGCCGCTGAGTACCGGTGAGACTCGTATCGAAGAAGTGCTCTTAGTTGAGCCCCCAAAAGACGGCGGCGAAGCGTGGTCAGAGGCCGAGCTCAAGACTCACGAAACCAATCACAAACTTGTAAACTTAATTCTCAACGAAGATTGGGGGTTAGGTGAAACCATTCAAAAAAATATGGAAAGCGGCTTGGTGAAACAGGTGCATTTCGGCCGCTTTGAATCGGCACTCACTTGGTTTCATGAGCACTATGAACGCCGTATAGACTAGCTGAACCTTGTTGGCTTCAGCTATCAGTTCGGTGATTACGCTCTGTGCGACTATAGGCCTGATAATATCGTCAGGCCCTCATCTATATAGTAACCAGCCTAGTCTTTAGGTTTGCGAACAATTTTCGCCACAGAGCTGGCCGTGGCTGTGAGCTGACCTGCTTCATTGTAAATATGACCTTCCAAAAAGCCGGTCTTATACCCGCTTTTTACCACCCAACCTTCGACGCGAAGCTTGCCGGCGCGGGTCGTTTCTAGATAGCTGGTTTTGATCTCTAGCGACGACAGCCCGATAACGTCGTTGTTGACGGCGAAAACGGCGTGGCTCATGGCAGTATCGAGCATCGAGGTAATAAATCCACCTTGTACCACGTCAACCGAGTGGCAGTAATCTTTGCTGATATTGAACTCAAAAGTGGCGAGGCTTTTGTCTTGGTCGAAATCAGTCATTTTGCCGCCAAGCAATCCGACGAAATGAGGGGCATTGCTGTTGAGAAGCTCCAACATGGCCTTTTTGTTACTGCTCATAATTTTCTCTCTGCTGCACCGCTCAAGCGGCTTTATATTCATATTCACTAAAAACGCCGACGAGTTTAACTGAGGCGGTAACGGCTTGGCCATTGGCGTTTACGATCAAAGTGGTTGTTAAAAAGACAAGTTCTGGACAATTTCGCCTGTGCCAGATGTGCACTAGACCAAAATTTGAGACTGCTCTATTCTTATCGTAGCTTTCAATCTCCATACCAAGAGCACTCGACACCGAACCCCAGTTAGGAGCAGTTATGATTCTCTACGACAGCCCGTTCAGCCCCTTTGCCCGCAAAGTTCGCTTGGTATTGTCTTTAAAAGGTTTAGAGGCCGAGTGTATTGATGCGCTCGATCACCAACACTCTGAGGCCTTGCGTAAAATCAACGGTCGAGCCGAAGTGCCAGTACTGGTCGATGACGATGTGGTGGTGGTGAATTCGGCGGACATCGTCGCCTACCTAGAGCATCGCTACCCACAAAATTCGATCTTACCGAGTTGCCCGAAACAGCGAGTCAATGCACGCAAATGGGAGCGCATCGCCGACACCTTAGTCGATCCTATCTTGGTTGATATCTCATATTGGATGTGGGCCCATCGCGATGATCAAATGCCTGAGGGCATGATTGAGGCGGCGCGCGAAAATTTAGCGACGGTGTATGATCAATTAGAAAGTGAACTGGAAGAGGGTGACTATATTTGCGACGAACTGTCGATTGCCGATATCGCGCTTTTCCCTCACTTGATTGGCGCCAAAGCTCTAGGTGTACCTATCTCGAAAGAGCGACACCCCAATGTTATCCGCTGGCTGGCACGCTTGCGCGCACTCCCGCCATTCAAGGCGGATATACAAAGGGCGATGGATTTCCTAAATAATCTATCTACTTCGAACATTGAAAGGACCAAAATATTTTGGCGTGGCGATCGCATTGAGTGGGTGTTGGCCAATGGCTTTGCCGACTGGTTTTTCAACGAAATTAAAAACGATCGAGTACTCTGGCCTCCGCAGAATCTATAATCTCATTCGGTGGCACGAGGTCGAGTTTCGTTTTTTGATTCAATCAGATGGAGGTGTTAGTAACGATATGCTCAGGTTAGATGTAAGCGTTGCGAACTTGCCCCAACGGCTATCAGATTCTAAATAAAAAGGATAGCGGGTATTATTAACGGGCCATGAATAAAAAGGTAGAGCATTGCGTGTCGTCTAAAGAAACTCCTGAGAAGTCTAATGATCAAGAAAATTTGCCATTTACGGATTTGACCCGTTTTAGCTTGCGATCTGGGCACAACCACATACGTCACAACAGTGAGCATGGCGTAGGAGTTGAGGCCCTGTATCAATTTCAACCGGGAATAATGTTACGGGTTATCGATATGGTTACCCTAACCAGTAAACCGGAAGAAACGACTATTCCCAAAAAGCATCTGGTCTTCAATTTTAAATTGTTGGGCGAGAACTTCATGGAGGTTGAAGATCACGGCTCTATTACGATGACTGAAGGGAGTTTATGGATTGCCTATTCTAAGGATCAAAAGCGGCTGGTAGAACACGGAGAAGAGGGACAAAAATATCTATTGGTGATGCTTATCTGTGAGCCGAATGTACTGTTGCAATCACCGTTCGACCAAGGTGTGAATGAACTTCCGGATTGTATACAGGCGGTGTTATCTGGCGATGAATATATGGCTGCAAATTTCACCATGAATGCTGACCTTATTCAGGCGTTAAGAATATTCTTAAACAGTGATACATCGGATGTTTTTAGCCGTCCATTTTTGCAGGCGAAAACAGTCGAGCTAATGTGCTTGGCGCTACGTAATATGCTAGATCAGGAGTCGCAGTTTCAGCGAGCGCGTATCTCCGAAAAGGACAAGGGCAAGATGGAAGTGGCGAGTAAGTTGCTACAAAAACACTGGCAAAATCCACCAACCCAGGACGAACTGGTAAAGAAGTTGGGTGTAGGACGAACCCAACTGGTAAAGTGTTTTAAACTGGTTCACGGATATTCTATAACAGATTACGTACTTAATATTCGTATGCAACACGCGCAACAGCTTTTGACTGAAGGGAGGTTGAATGTTACTCAGGTGGCCGTGGAAGTAGGCTACGAGCACTCGAGTAACTTTGTAACCATCTTCAAACGTCAATTTGGCATTACTCCTAAAGCGTTTCAGAAAGCTATGACCAGTCGCTAATTGCCGTGAAGATAGCGGGTTGCTCTGACTCAGTAAGTCGTTGAGATAACTTTTGCGGCTATCCCAATAAGATTTCTCCTGCCCATTCTTGATAACCTGAGACAAAGGTGATCGTTTAGTGGTCGTTAGCCTGCCGCAAAAGAACTGGCTGACAGAACTAAGGTTATTCACATTTCACTAAAGGTATAATAGAAGAGAGAGCTCGAAATGAAAAAAATTATTGTTGGTACCGTCTTGGGGGTTGCCGTTTCAGCGGTAGCAGTGATGAGTTTATATAAACAAGATTTTGATAGAATCGCCTTTGTTGGCACTTTGTTCTCCGGTGCGGAACAGTATGAGAACTTTAATCGAGTCAAAGAACTGATACCTGTGACGACTATGACTGCAGCCAAAGCACCCTTTGAATTTTCGGGTGGCGAACAAATATCGATGCCTGAGAGTTTTGACTACGAAGGCAATAGCGTACCAGTCGAAGAGTTTTTAGATTCAACAGACACCAGTGCCGTACTGGTTATTCACCGGGGACAGGTTCGCTTTGAACGCTACAGCCTAACCGGTGGTCGAGATGTCAACTGGCTTTCTATGTCGGTGGCAAAG
>Ga0209826_1002157_pt1 | contig 13154 bp, 14 predicted proteins | sample GOMGulsemesocosm_5_FD_184637 | JGI IMG/M metagenome (GOLD analysis project Ga0209826, IMG submission 184637) | Methane-oxidizing microbial communities from mesocosms in the Gulf of Mexico - GOM15C Gulf of Mexico (SPAdes) (version 2) | ecosystem: Environmental > Aquatic > Marine > Cold seeps... | reverse complement strand
GCCGCCTGGGTAGAGGTAGTGCAAGCTGAGGTTGTAGCCGCCGCTCTTGCCGCTGCTACGATCTTCAGCCGACAGGATGTCGCTCAACTGGCTGCAATCGATGGGACAGACCCTTGGGCCGCTCAGCGGCTCGACGCTTGCCTGGCTGGCGAAGGTGGTATTACTGCCCTGTATTGCCTCGACATCGATGCGCCAGCTGCGCCACTGCTGGGAAAAGGACAGGGAAAACTGCTGAAGATGCACAGGGGTGATGGTGCGGACAAGGCCCTTGAGGCTTATGTCAAATTCAGTCTCGATGTAGAGCCAGGTGAGCAGCAGTCGCGAGCCAGATCCAGGGTTGCTCAGCTCCAGGCGGCTGTCGATTAACTTGTCTGTGTGGGTGGTTTGCGCCGGTATCAAGCTGTAGAGCAGCTGATCTTCGACGACGCCGCCGGGAACCTGGCTGCGACCGCTGGTCAACTCCAGCGCGGCGGACCAGCGGCTGAAGTCGCGTTGGGCGTAGAGGTTAATGCCGTCGGTGGCGAGGTAGAGGGGCAGCAGTTTGTTGCTGTGAGTAATGTCACTCAGCAACGCCGTAGGCCAGGTATAGGAGGTGTCGCGGCTGCTGCCGTAGAGGCCCTCACTGAGCTTGACTCGCCCCAGTCGCAGGCCGGCGTACCAGTGAGTTCGCTCGAGGGCGAGGTAGTCGAGCAGCAGGTGGTCGACACTCAGGTGGTCTGTTTGTATCGCGTAGGGCGCGCGGTAGGCCAGCTTCCCAGAGAGGCTGAGGCGCTCTCCCCAGTCGCGCTCAACCAGCAGGCCGGCCTCGAAAAAATCGAAGTTGAGACGATCGTCCGAGTCGCCAAAGTAGTTATTGTCTGATGTGCTGGAGAGCCCTTGGCTGACAAAGCCGCTGAATCGCCAGGGCTGTTCGGCGGCCCAGTTGCCGCTGGCAAAACCCATGAGCGAACAGAGCAGCAGTAGGTTAATCGAGGCTGAGCACATACTTTACCTCCTTATCCTTAAGGCTGCTGGGCAGAAACGTCAGCGCCCCAGGGGTGGTCTTGAGCAGTTGCAGAGCTTCTTCTGGGCTGCTGACCTTGATGGGCACGCGGCCGCGGCCTGCAAAGCGGCTGCGATCCCAGCGGCGCTGTAATTGGTAGGGGTAGATGCCTATGCGCTCTATGACGAACCGACTGAAGTCGGGGTTGGTGATGGGGGGGGCTAAGATAACGATGCGCTCGCCGCTGTCCCAATGGCGTTTCTGCAAGGACAGTATGGCAATTAGCTCGCTCCTGCTCACTGAGCTCAGCGGGTTGCTGGCGGCGACGGCGATGTGCACTTGTTGCGGCTCGGTGGCGGGTGCCAATCCCGACCACAGGCAGAGCAATATGCAAAATACTCGAAAGGGTCGTTGCGCCTGCTTTATTGGCATTGTGTCACGTAGGTCATCAGCGGGCGGGCACGATTCAATGCTGCTGCTGCGGCAAGTGCCCTAGCAGGGCGCGTCGCGAGTGAATCATTTCTTTAAACGTCTGGGTCATAGAGAAGTCGACGTTGTATTGCTCGCGTTGCATTTGTTCCAGTCGTCGCTCAAGTCCGGTAATTTCACGGACCAGTTGTTCTTGCAATAACACGGCGTGGTGCCTATCGACATTGACCAGTGCGGGTTGTTGGTAGCGAAACATCAGCGTTAACTCATCAGTGACTCGCGGCGCTGCCTGCATGCGGCGACGGATCAGTGGGCGTCTGCTCCAGTGTCCTCTGGAGCCTCCCACAAAGCATAGACGATGCTGAGTTTCTGCTTGAAGGCTGTCGAGACCGTTTTGGGTGCTAAACGGCGGCTGATCCAATCGCTCAGTAATAAGGCTCGGTAATAAGGTTGAGTTGCCAGTGGCGCGAAGATAGCCGCCAGTGTCTCGAGGGCAGTCGCTAGGGCTTGAAGGCAGTCGCTAGGGTTTGAGCAGCTCAGTCCAATGGATATCCCGGTCGCCAAATACATAGAAGGACGGGTTGAGCAGGCTTTCTTTTTGGTTGTAGCTCAGAGGCTTGAGCTGAGTGTGGTGCTTGTTGAATGCCACGACCGAACCCCCTGCGGCTTCTACCACCGCTTGGGCGGCGGCCGTGTCCCACTCACAGGTAGGGGCCAGGCGCGGGTAAAGATCGGCTGCGCCCTCGGCGATTAGACACAGTTTGAGAGAGCTGCCTGCATGTTGGGTGTCAATGGGGGCAAGCTGTTGATTGAGGCGCTGGAGCAGCGGTACGAGTGCCTCTACGCCGTGCCGGCGACTGGTGAGAACCACCAATGGCTGCTGCTGGGGCGTGCCCCTCTGTATCTGGCGTGTGTGGATGGCATGGCGCTGGTTATCGGTATATTTGTAGGCCCCCAAGTCTTTGATGCCGGTATAGGTGGTGCCCTGCACGGGGATGTGAACCACACCTAATACAGCTTCACCGTCTTCAATCAAAGCGACATTAACCGTGAACTCGCCGTTGCGCTGAATGAACTCTTTGGTGCCGTCGAGGGGGTCGATTAGCCAGTAACGGTGCCACTGGCTGCGCTCGCGGTAGCTTGGTTGCACGCCCTCTTCAGAGAGCACCGGTAGGCCGCCCAGCAGTGGTGACAGACCTGCGTCGAGAATTCGATGCGCGGCCAGATCGGCTTGGGTCAGTGGGGAGTCATCGGCTTTGCGCTCAATGCACATGTCATCGGCGTTGCGATAGACCTCGAGTATGGCGTCACCGGCCTGCTGGCACAGAGCTATAACGGTGGCTAAGGTGGTGTCGTCGGTCATTGGGTGGCTCTTTTATGGTCGATTTGGCGGCGCTGTGGCGTGTCGGAAGTCTATCCCGTAACGCTTTGTCGTGTCGCTGACTGGGGCGCCACGATTGTCGCTGGTGATGCTCGCCACCACTGGTTAGTATCGGGCGAGGTGTTATTAAATGTGTCGTATTAAGGTTGTCGTGAGATAGAGGCGGGGGAAAGGCAATGAGCAGTGCTGGTAGTGGCTTAACGGGTGTACAGGCTGAAGAGGTAGCGCAAGTACAGGGCTTGCAGAGATCAGAGGTGGGTCTCTTGTGGGCCTTTGTGGGTTTGGCCTCGGTGTACTTATTGTGCCTAGGGCTGCGACCCTTTACCCTCGATTTTCTGCTAAAAGCGGCGCCTATCTACTGCCTGAGCGGCATCGTCCTGCACTATTGGCCGCAGACGATGGCGCGCTGGTTGCTGTTGGGGTTGCTCTGGTCATCGCTGGGCGACGTGCTGCTGGCATTGACCTGGCAGCATGCTTTTCCCGCGGGTCTGGCCGCCTTTCTCTGTGCCCAGTTCATCTATGCGGTGGTGTTTGCACGGCTCGCAACACCTGCAGGTAAAGGTTTCGGTGCGCTGCTGACGCAGGTCCGGGGTAACCCGCTCAGCGGGTTATTGCTGCTCTTTGTGGCGCTGTATTACCTGACGGCGCTGACGGTGCTGTTGCCGAGGGTGGGCGAGCTGGCGCCCGCGGTGCTGGTTTATATGAGCGCCATTTGTGCAATGGTGATCGCTGCGACCCTACTGTGGGTGAGCGGACGCCAAGGCGGGGGTTGGGTGTTGTTGGGGGCGTTGAGCTTCCTGCTATCCGATAGCCTTATCGGACTGAATAAGTTTCTGCTGCCGTTTGAGCTGGCCGACCTAGCGATCATGAGCAGCTACTATTTGGCGCAGTGTTTGATTGCACTGGGTGTACTCGCCGCGTTGAGGCCTGTGCCAGCTACCAGTGATTAGCTCTGTTGGGCGAGCCAGCGCTGCGCTAAAAAAAGACCGGCGATGGCGCGGCCTTCAATAAAATCCTCTCTGTCCAGCAGCGCGTCGGCGTCACATAAGGGGTGAGGAACCAACTCAATAGGTTCTGGTTCGTCACCTTCACGCGATTGCGGGTGCAGGTCGAGGGCGAGAAAGATATTGATGCTGTGTTCCATGTAGCCGGGGGATAGGAACACTTCTCGCAGGGGAATCAAGCGCTTGGCGCCGTAACCCGTCTCCTCCATCAGCTCCCGGTTGGCCGCCTCCATGAGTGTCTCGCCCGCATCGACGGCGCCCTTGGGAAAGCTCAGGTGGTAGTCGTCCACACCCGCGCCGTATTCGCGAATCAAGAGCAGGGTGTCATCGTCTAAGATGGGGATAACCATCACAGCGCCAAAGCCGAGACTGTTGAGCTTTTGATAATCGCGCTTCACGCCGTTGCTGAATTCCATGGCCAGCTGTTCAACGCGGAAGAAACGGCTGTTGGCGACCGCTTCACGCTTCAAAATTTTTGGTTTGCTGGGCATACTGCGCGACTCTTGTTAAGTAATCTTGTTTTGAGTATTAGGTGATTTCGATCAGTTGCCGCCATGATGCCCGATGTTGGGTTGCCATGGCTAGGGCATCGCCCAGCGCTGATTGAACTGCGGAGTATTATAGCTTTGATGATCGACTGGAATGCCATAGATACCGTGCTGCTGGATATGGACGGCACGCTGCTGGATTTGCACTACGACAACTACTTTTGGATGACGCACCTACCCCAGCGTTTTGCCGAAGCTAAAGGGCTAACCATTGATGTCGCAAAAGCTCAGTTGGCGGCGCATATTCGCGCCCACGAAGGCACGCTCAACTGGTACTGTTTAGAGTTCTGGTCCGATGCCTTGCAAATGGATATCCGCGCGCTAAAAGAAGAGGTGCAGGAGAAAATCCAGATAAGGCCTTTTGTTGTCGACTTTCTCCAGGCACTGCAGGCCCGCGGTAAAAAGCTGGTATTGATTACCAACGCCCACCCGCAGAGTTTGGATCTCAAGTTAGAAATTACCGCCATTGATCAGTGGTTGGATATGGTGATTTCCTCCCATGAATTCCAGCAGCCAAAGGAGGCGCAGGCCTTTTGGCAGCAGCTGGCCACCCGCGAGCCCTTCGACCCCAAACGCACGCTGTTTATTGACGACACGGTGCGTATTCTCGACAGCGCCCGCGACTTTGGCATCGAGTACCTGCTGTGTATCCATGAACCTGACAGCCAGCAAGCGCGGCGTATTGATGCTTATCCGGCGATCCACCATTTTGACGAGATCATGCCGCGCCAATAGCTCGGCCTATTTGAAACACCCTTCCCTAGGTATTGTTGTAGCGCTATATGGATAAAGTACGCATTGATAAATGGCTCTGGGCCGCTCGCTTTTATAAAACCCGCAGCTTGGCTAAACAGGCGATTGACGGGGGTAAGGTGCACTGTGAGGGACAGAAGGTAAAACCCAGTAAAGATATCTGTGTGGGGCAGACGCTGACGCTGCGCCAAGGCTGGGATGAGAAAACGATTGCAGTGCTGGTACTTTCTGAGCAACGTCGCGGTGCGCCAGAGGCGCAGCTGCTCTACGCTGAAACCGAAGACAGTATTCGCCGGCGCGAGACCGAAACCGAGCAGCGACGTATCTTGCGTGGTCCCGGCGTACACTCGGATCACCGGCCCAGCAAAAAAGAGCGTCGCCAGATACACCGCTTTCAGAATATCAACGACCTAGATGGGCAAAGCTGAGCTCAAGCCAAGGAGTCTACATTGAACGGATTTAAATGGGTTTTGAGCGCGCTCTGGCTGCTCAGTTTCACCCTTGAGGCGAGCGCGGGTTTCAGTAGCACCGAGCGCTTGAAGGATGCGGTGGTGAAGATTCACACCACTTCAGCCCCGCCTGATTACTTTACCCCCTGGCGCTTGCTCAACGCTAAGCAAAGCAGTGGTTCGGGGGCGGTGATCCACGGTGAGCGGATTCTCACCAACGCCCACGTCATCGCCGACGCCAGTTATATTCAGGTACAAAAGCACGGTGCGCCAAAAAAGTATCTGGCGCGAGTTGCGTTTGTTTCACACGAGGCCGATTTGGCTCTGCTTGAGGTGGATGACCCCAGTTTTTTTAAGGGTTTGAGACCGCTGAAAATTGGCAAGTTGCCCGCCCCCCTGCAGGAGGTGTCGGTGTTTGGTTACCCCTTCGGCGGCAGCACCTTGAGCATTACCCAGGGTGTTTTGTCGCGGGTGGAACATCAAAATTATGCCCACGCTGGGGGCTATCTACTCGCCGGGCAGCTGGATGCAGCCATTAACCCCGGCAACAGTGGCGGCCCCGTTATTGTTGATGGTCAGGTGGTGGGGGTGGTGATGCAGGCCAACACCAGTGGCCGCGCGGAGAATCTGGGCTACTTTGTGCCCCCGAGTGTGATTCGGCATGTACTAAAAGACGCCGAGGATGATGAGCGACAGGGTTTTCTCGATCTGGGCATTCGCACCCAGAGCCTCGACAGCCCGGCCATGAAACGCATCTATGGGGTAGAGGGGGGGCTGGTTGACCGCTCGCGGGGGGTGTTGGTGGCGCATGTGTTTGCCAATTCCGCCGCCGCCGGGGTGATTGAGCCCAATGATGTGCTCTTGGCCATCAATGGATTTGAAATCGCCGACGACAGCACGATTGAATTTCGCAGTAATCAACGCACCAATTTTAAGTACGCTATTGACCAGTACCACCATGGTGACAAGGTCCCCGTGCGGTTGCTGCGCCAAGGTGTGGAGCTTTCGTTGGCGTTGGATACAGATCGACCTGTAGCCAATTTTGGGCTGGTGCAGCCGCAGCAGTTTGACCAACCGCCGCGCTACCTTATTTATGGCGGCGTGGTGTTTGTGCCCTTGAACATGAACCTTATTAAGCGCTGGGGGCGCGACTGGCACCGGCAGGCGCCGGTTGAGTTTCTGCACGCGCGCAGTCGCTGGGCTCTCGATGAGCAACGCGAGCTGGTGGTGGCGCTCAAGGTATTGGCCGCCGATGTGAATCTGGGCTACCACGATTGGAAAAACTGGATACTCGAGTCGGTTGATGGTGTACCGATTAAGGATTTTGAGCACTTCTGTGGTCTGTTGGCGAAGCCTGCGAGCAGCTACACCACCCTGCGGGACAAAGAGGGTTACCAGATGGTTATTGATCGTCAGCAGGCCGCGGCTACAGAGGCTCTGGTTCTCAATCGCTACCGCGTGCCGGAGCCGCGCTCGCCGGACTTGTGTGGTCACTGACCTGTATTTGGGCTAGTAAAGGAAATGTGAGCGGATGAACAAAACAAGGATGGTTGCGGTTGTGTTGCTACTGCTCGGCAGTACCACACAGCTTAACGCCGAGGTATACCAATGGCGGGATGCCGAGGGCAAGGTGCATTTTTCGGATAAGAAGCCGGCCAGTACGGACGCTGAAGACATCAGCGACAGTCTCGAACACACAAATGTTGAGCAGAGCGGCGATCAGCGCAAGCGCTTGAACCGCTTGTTTGTCAAGGAGACGCCAGAAGAGCGACAGCTTAAAGAAGCGCAGGCGCGCGACAGCCAGACGGCGCAAGCTCAGCAAGAGAAGCTCTGCCGCGAAGCTCGGCAGAGGTTGAAGATTCTGCGAGGCCGGGTTGTGTTTCCCGATGGTAAGGGTGGTTATGTGTCGATCCCTGAGACCGAGCGCGAGCGCCGTGCAGGGGAAATGCAGCGGCAGGTGACGAGGCTCTGCAAATGAATGGTGTTATTAACACGCAGGGCGCGGGTCTTGCGTGTTAAACTGGCGGGCTTTTCTATCCACCCCTTTTTTTCAGCCTGAGTGATTCGAGACTATGTCGACGCCTGATACGCCTTCCAGCCGTGATCTAATGCACCGCTTCCTGTTTGATCACACCGACATTCGCGGTGAAATTGTCACCCTGGAAGAAAGCTACCAGGCGGTCATGGGCAACAATGACTACCCGCAGGTTGTACAGCGCTTGCTGGGTGAGTTTGTTGCGGCCATCAGCCTGCTGTCCTCCTCGTTGAAGTTTGACGGCATCATCACTTTGCAGGCGCGCGGCGAAGGCCCTTTGCCGCTGATTATGGCGGAGTGTGACCATCAGAAATCCCTGCGCGCCGTGGCCAAACCCAGTGAGTCGGTGAACTACGATGAGTTGGCCACGGCCAGCTTCCAAGAGCTGATCGGCGACGGTATGCTGGCGATCATTATTCAGCCGGACAAGGGCGCCCGTTATCAAGGCATAGTACCGCTGGAGAGCAATTCGCTGGCGGGCTGCCTGGAACACTACTTTGCCCAGTCAGAGCAGTTGCCAACGCGTTTTTGGCTTGAGGCGGGTGAGTCGCAGGCGGCCGGTTTGATGCTGCAAATGTTGCCGCAACAGATGGGCAGCCAAGAGGAAAATGATGAACACTGGGACACGGTGACGCAGCTGGCCTCTACGGTGAAACCCGAAGAGCTGTTCGAGCTGGACCACGAAACCATTCTCTACCGACTGTTCAATGAAGAGCAGACCCGCTTGTTTGACGCTGAAGCGGTGCGCTTTCAGTGCAGTTGTTCACGTGAACGATCGGCGTCCGCGCTGGTTTCGCTAGGGCGCACGGAAGTGGCGGCGATGTTGGCGGAACAGGATCTCATCAGCATCGACTGCCAGTTTTGCCACCAAAGTTACGCCTTTGGTGAGCGCGACATGGGTGAGTTGTTCGGCTCACAAACGCCGAAACTGCACTAATGAAGGCCGCTGGTCAAAAATCCGACAAATTAGTGCTGCATAGGCTTGGGAATTGTTCGCATTTTCTGACATAATGGCGCCCCAAAATTCAGAGCTCGCTATCGATAGTTGATAGATGGGACAAAAAAATAGGGCCCGCGAGAACGGTGATTCATAGCGCCGTTACTATGTAGGGCACCACAGGCTTTAAGCTGACAGGACTACAGACGAAATGACACAAGCGATCAACGTTTTCAAAAACCTGACGACTGCTGAACTGGTTGAACAGGCATTGGCACGTGGCGAAGGCCACCTGTCCCACACAGGTGCTCTGTGCACTGAAACCGGTAAGCGCACCGGCCGTTCGCCAGCTGACCGCTTTATCGTTGAAGAGCCGTCTACTGCTGAGAGCATCGACTGGGGCAATGTTAACCGCCCGTTCGAAGCGGCTAAGTTTGACGCCCTGTGGGAGCGTGTTGAAGCGCATGTTGCCGGTGTTGATACTTTCGTATCTGAACTGCACGTTGCCGCAGACGCTGATCACTACCTGCCCGTTCAGGTAACCACTGAGACGGCATGGCACGCCCTGTTCGGCCGCAACATGTTCATCCGTACTGAAGACTACAACCCGAAGGGCAAAGCAGCGTGGAACATCCTCCACGCCGCTAACTTCGAATGCTCTCCAGAGCGCGACGGCACTAACTCTGAAGCGGTTGTGATCATCAACTTTGCTCAGCGCAAAGTACTGTTGGCCGGCATCAAGTACGCGGGTGAGATGAAGAAGTCTATGTTCTCGGTACAGAACTTCCTGTTGCCAGAGAAAGACGTTATGCCAATGCACTGTTCTGCCAACGTTGGTAAAGACGGTGACACCTGCTTGTTCTTCGGCCTGTCAGGTACGGGTAAGACTACCCTGTCTGCTGATCCAGAGCGTTTCCTCATCGGTGATGACGAGCACGGTTGGGCCAAGGACGCTGTATTTAACGTTGAGGGCGGCTGTTACGCCAAGACCATCGATCTGTCGCAGAAGAACGAGCCAGTGATTTGGGACGCCATCAAGTTTGGCGCCATCGTTGAGAACGTTGTTCACAACGATCAACAGGTTCCTGACTACTACGACACCAGTCTGACTGAGAACGGCCGTTGTTCTTACCCTCTTGAGCACGTTGAAATGCGTGTTGAAGAGAACCGCGCCGGCGAGCCAAAGAACGTTATCTTCCTGACCTGTGACGTTTCTGGTGTTCTGCCTCCCGTTTCGATCCTGTCTAAAGAAGCGGCGGCTTACCACTTCCTGTCTGGCTACACAGCGCGTGTTGGCTCTACAGAAATGGGTGCTGAAGCCGGTATTCAGCCTGCGTTCTCTACCTGTTTCGGCGCACCTTTCATGCCGCGTCCGGCTCGCGAATACGCTGAGCTGCTGATGAAGCGCATCGAAGGCTTCGAAGCCAACGTTTACCTGGTTAATACCGGTTGGACTGGCGGTGCTGGTGGTCCAGGTGGTGAAGGTTCGCGCTTCCCAATCCCCGTGACCCGCGCAGTTGTTGCGGCTTGTCAGGACGGCTCTCTGGAAGGTGTTGAAACTGAGACTCTGGAAGCCATGAACCTGCAGGTGCCTAAGGCTGTAAACGGCGTTGACGCTAAGTACCTGAACCCACGCGCTGCGTGGTCTGATCAGGCTGCTTACGACGAGTCTGCTGCTAAGCTGGCTGGTTTGTTCGCCAAGAACATCGTTAAGTTCGATGTCAGCGAAGAGATCGCCGCCGCCGGTCCTCAGGTTTAATTACCTGAACTGCCTCGGCTCTTCCTGAGAGCGGGGACAAAAAAACCGCTGAAGCCTATTAGGCTCAGCGGTTTTTTTTCGCCTCGAATAAGCGCCTTGCTCTTAGACCTGTTGCTGGAACCAGCTCTCGAGAATCAGACGGGCGGCGATAGAGTCGATCGGGGCCTGCCCGTAGTTGCCCTTGTGGCCACGCTCGGCGGCCTCTTCCTTGGCGGCGAAGGTGGATAGGCGCTCGTCGACCATCTCCACGGCTACGCCAAAGCGGCCGTGCAGGCGATTACCAAACTTGCGCGCGCGGCGACTCAGCTCGCTTTCTGTGTCGTCCATATTCAGTGGCAGGCCCACTAGCACCTTGTCTGGCTGCCACTCTTTGAGCAGTTTGGCGAAGTCATCCCAGTTGGGTACGCCGTCGCGGGCTTTGATGGTCGGCAGCTCGGTGGCGGTGGCGGTGACGGTTTGACCATAGGCGGCGCCGATATTTTGGGTGCCAAAGTCGAAGGCCAGAAGTGATTGGCTCATATTAAGAGATCTTTAGGTAGTGAGAGTTGAGCTATTTCTTTGAGGAGCGTAGCCGAGGCAGTCAAGACACCAACAGTAGGCGCTTGAAGCGAGGCAGAAATGGCTGAAATGCGGAGTTTATAATTTATAAATGAGCAAATTGAAGCCATTTATCTAGGTATCCCCTTGAGGGGTAAACGCAGTATTGGCAACGCAGGTAGCTTCAGCTGTATTAAGCGTGGCCGGCGGTGCTGGAGATAAGGTTGAGGTCTATCCCCATGTGTTTGGCGGCAGCGCTCCAGCGCTGTTCCAGTGGAGTATCGAAGATTATGGCTGGTTCGGCTTCAACAATCAGCCAAGCATTGTCAGCAATTTCTTCTTCCAGCTGCCCCGCTGTCCAGCCTGCGTAGCCCAGCGCGACTAGGTGTTTCTTAGGGCCTTTTCCTGCGGCTATGGCGTCGAGCACGTCACGCGAAGCGGTGAGGGCGATGTCCTCCGATGTCTGCATGGTCGACTCAAACTGACACTCGGGGCTGTGCAGTACGAAACCTCGCTCAGCTTGTACTGGCCCGCCGCAGAGTATTGTGTCACGGCCATGCTGTGACAGGTCATCACTGCCGAGTTGTCGAAATACTTCGGCCAAGTTTATATCGAGCGCTTGGTTGATCACGATGCCCATCGAGCCCTCTTCGCTGTGATCGCAGATGTAGGTGATGGTGTGTCCAAAAATGGAGTCATTGAGGCTGGGCATGGCGATCAGAAAGTGATCGCGCAAGCTGCTGTATTTGTGTTCTGTCATCGAATCTATTATCTGGCCCATACACTCAGTATTAGGGCGCAAGTGCAGGAAAACAAGACTTGTTTGTTCATTGGGCAGTAATTGTTGCGAGGCTAGCTAGCGCCCCGACGTTGAGAGGCCGTCGATTTCAAAGTGCCAGGTGCGGATGATTTCCAGCAGGTCTATGTCTTTGCGTATTTCTTGAGGGAAGGGCGAGAAGGGGGAGGACAGATGCACAATTTGCAGCGCTGCGTCATCAAGCACTCGGTGTCCAGAAGATTTGAGTATTTCAACCGAGTGGATGGTGCCGTTGGTTTTGAGCGTGGTGGCTAGGCGCAAGCTGCCAAATACCCCCTCACGCAAGGCCTGCTTGGGGAAGTTGCGATTGCCCACAAACTGTATCTTATCGACCCATTTACCAATGTAGGCCGCATCTGCCGAGGCCTTGGTGGCGACAGAGGTGACACGTCTGATCCGCGGACGTTTGGCAATGGCTTGGCGCTGCTTGTCGAGCTTAGCGCGCAGGCTGGCAATTTCGGCGCTCAGCGGCGTTGTTTGCGCGGCGTTGCCCTGCTCGTGCTGGTCGTCTTGGGGTTGTTTGTCGATGGTTTTCTTGGCAGTTTTGTGCGCATTTTGGCCTGCGGTGGTCACCACCTGCACGGCTTGCTGTTCTTGAATGCGGCTGGCGCGCACTTGTGGCGTTGGGCTGATTTCCTGAATGCGGCTGTCGTCTATGTTGGCGCGTTGATCTGTCGTCATCTGCCGAGCTTTGTCGTCAATCCCGCTGGCTTGTTGGTTGTGCTGGGCTAGGTAATCAGCCTTGTCTGGCTCGGTTTTCGCTTTGTGGGTCGCTAGGGTGATCTCCAGTGTCGGCGCTGGGCTATTGCTGAAGTCCGCGCTAAAACTGATTCCGAGGATCAGCAGTGCGTGAATGGCCAGGGCGATGAAAACGGTGAAGCTGAGGCGGTCGGCGCTGCTGACCGCTGCAGGGGTTGGCGGGCGAGCGGCGCTGTTCGGCGGGGCGTTAGGAGCATCGACGGTAAGGTTTACACGGCTGTTCATGGTGACTGTTGTTCTCGCGCGAATAATATTGGCACCCTGTAAAGGGTGCCCAAAGATCGTTTAGCGGTTGCTGAGCCGGACTTCAATCGCCTTCATCAGCCGTTCGCCAATGCGTGTGTCAAATGCCTTGTCGATCTCTCGAACGCAGGTGGGGCTGGTGACGTTAATTTCTGTGAGGTAGTCACCTATGACATCCAGTCCTACGAAAATCAGTCCCTTCTCTTTGAGTGTTGGGGCCACTTGCGAGACTATCCAGAGATCGTTCTCACTTAATGCTTGCGGAACCCCTGAGCCGCCAGCGGCTAGGTTGCCACGCGTTTCCCCTTCTGCGGGCACGCGGGCTAGGGCATAGGGCACGGCGATACCGTCGACTACGAGGATACGTTTGTCGCCCTGCTTGATCTCGGGGATAAAGCGCTGCGCCATAATGGATTCTTGGCCGTGGCGGGTTAGGACTTCGAGGATTACGCCAAGGTTGGGGTCGTCTTGTTTGCAGCGAAATATACCGCTGCCGCCCATGCCGTCGAGCGGTTTGAAGA
>Ga0209826_1002155_pt1 | contig 13157 bp, 5 predicted proteins | sample GOMGulsemesocosm_5_FD_184637 | JGI IMG/M metagenome (GOLD analysis project Ga0209826, IMG submission 184637) | Methane-oxidizing microbial communities from mesocosms in the Gulf of Mexico - GOM15C Gulf of Mexico (SPAdes) (version 2) | ecosystem: Environmental > Aquatic > Marine > Cold seeps... | reverse complement strand
TTGGTGAAGGTAAAATGTTCTTACCTCAAGTGGTTAAATCGGCTCGTGTGATGAAAAAAGCCGTCGCCTATTTAATGCCTTATATGGAAGAGGAAAAAGGCGATGTTATTGCCAGTAACGGCAAAATATTAATGGCTACTGTTAAAGGCGATGTACACGATATTGGCAAAAATATCGTGGGCGTTGTTCTTCAGTGTAACGGCTTTGAAGTGATTGATATTGGCGTGATGGTGCCAGCAGACACCATTTTAAAACAAGCGAAAGAACACAATGTGGATGCTATTGGCTTGAGTGGTTTAATTACCCCATCGCTTGATGAAATGGTGCATATGGCAAAAGAAATGGAGCGCCAAGGGTTTGAAGTTCCGTTAATGATTGGTGGTGCCACAACATCACGCGCACATACCGCGGTAAAAATTGAGCCTAATTATCATGGGGCGAGTGTGTATGTAACAGATGCATCCCGTTCAGTGGGCGTGCTAACAAACTTGCTGGATAAAAGTAAAACGAATGACTATAAACAAAAAATTCGTGATGAATATGCAGAAGTACGCGAGCGACATAAAGGCCGTCAATCAACAAAACGTCAGTTGAATATAGACGATGCACGTAACAACGCAATAGAGATTGATTGGGCTGGTTTTACGCCTGTAAAACCCAGTTTCTTAGGTACAAAAGTACTGAATGACTACCCACTTGAAGAGATAGCTCAATTTATTGATTGGTCGCCGTTCTTCCATACGTGGGAATTGATTGGTAGCTACCCTAAAATTCTTGATGATGAAATTGTTGGCGAACATGCGCGTGATTTATTGAAAGATGCGAAAGCGATGCTCAAAAAAATCATTGATGAAAAGTGGCTTACCGCAAAAGCAGTATTTGGCTTCTACCCTGCGAATAGCCGAGTAGATGATGTTGTGGTGTATAGCGATGAATCGCGTACGGAAGAAAGAGCGGTGTTGCACCAACTTCGTCAGCAAAACATTAAACCACCAGGGCGCAAAAACTATTGCTTGTCAGACACGGTTGCGCCTGAAGACTCTGGTACTAATGATTATGTTGGCGCATTTGCAGTCACCGCAGGCATTGGTATCGAAGAGCATGTGAAACGTTTTGAGGCAGACCATGATGATTACCAGTCTATTATGATAAAAGCATTAGCTGATCGTTTGGCTGAAGCATTTGCCGAGTGTTTGCACCAGCAAGTGCGTAAAGAACACTGGGGTTATGCTAAAGATGAAGTCTTAGAAAATGATGCATTGATTAAAGAGTCATATAAAGGTATTCGTCCTGCACCGGGTTACCCAGCGTGCCCAGATCATACTGAAAAAGCAACATTATTCTCTTTGCTTAATGCAACAGAAGAAGTGGGTATAGAACTAACGGAAAGCTTTGCGATGTATCCAACAGCGGCGGTAAGCGGTTGGTACTTTGCGCATCCCGATGCTCAGTATTTCAATGTCGGTAAATTGAAAAAAGATCAAGTTGAAGATTATGCGGAACGTAAAGGCGAGAGTATCGACTATATCGAACGCTGGTTAGCGCCAAGCCTAGCTTACGATCCAGATGACAATTGATAGAGCTAACGTTTTATACGACCGATGGTTGTCACTTATGTGAAGAGGCGCAAGCCTTACTTCAACAGTTGTTAGCGCAGTTCCCAAACCGGTTTAATATTGAACTGGTTGATATTGTTGAATCTGAACAGTTGGTTGAGGCGTATGGAGTACGTATACCTGTTGTAGTAAAGCGTAACGAGAGTGCGGACTTAGGCTGGCCCTTTAATTACAACCAGCTGGTTGTTTATTCCATGGGCGCTGTTAGCCAGCCGTAAAACTGTTTTGTTAGCATTGATTGGGCTGTGCTTTTTAAGCCCAACAATATAGGCAAGTATTACCAGCTGTTTTTTGTGAGGCATTGGATCTGTTAGGCCTTCCTTCGTCAGCGGCAAGCTACCCCTGGTAAGGTTGACGCGTAGGTTTGGCTGTACCTTTTAGCCTAGTAACAGGCTAAATGTTAGGTGTTTTTATCCATTGATTCACCTTGCTAAGGTCTTCCTTAGACAAAGAGCCTGATGTGGACTTTAACGTTAAAACATTCAGAATATAGTTGTTTTTTTCAGCAATAAGCTGAAGTTTCGCACGAGATAGGTTTCCTTGAGCATCTAAAACATCGACGGTGGTTCGTGTTCCAACTGCCAAGCTGGCTTCGATTGCCTCAAGTGAGTTTTTGTTTGAAATGATGGCTTTTTCTAGAGCCTTAATGCGAAGAATACTAGCATTGACGCCTCGAAAAGCATCCCGTGTTTCTCTAAGACTCGTTCGCTGTACTAGTTGAAGAGTGCTTTGTGCTTTCTTATGATTAAAGGCAGCCTGCCTTGTTGCAGATAATGTTTTACCGCCAGAAAACAAAGGCATATTGAACTCAACGCCGATAGTGTCTGCTTCGGTAGAAAAGTGGTTTGTACCTGTTTCGTTGTAGCTGTGTGATGCAACGAAGTCGATAGTAGGGTAATGACTAGACTGCTTTGTTTTTACTTCATCTTTGGCTATTTTAACATTGAGTTGAGCAACCTTTATTGAGAGGTTGTGAGTCTTTGCAACGGATTCCCATTTATTACTTACATTTGGCTGAGGCGTTTCTAAATGAAATTCCTCAGGAAATGGCGTAATGTCAACGCTCTCAACTTGAATTATTTCTCGTAAGGCTTCTTGTTGGGACTGTAGGCTGTCTTTCGCAGATATCTGGGTGGCAGCGGCAATATCGTAACGAGACTGAGCTTCGTGTACGTCAGTAATCGGGACTAAGCCGGCTTTAAAGCGTAGCTTAGAGTGCTCAAGCCTTTTTTCAAAAGCGATTAAATCTTCATTTGAAACATCTAAGCTTACTGTTGCTTGCAAAGTATCTAGATACTGCTGAGTTAGCCGTAAGATAAGGTCTTGATTAGCTAATTGATATTCTACTTCTGCTCTAGAAACTGTTTTTTGTGCTTGGCTAAAACGAAGAAAACGCTGCAAGTTAAATAAAGGTTGTCTTAATGAGAGAGTAAAACTCTCATCTTTAAACTTCGTTATGCCTTTCCCCAAACTGCTATCTGTTTTTTCTCTTGAATCCTTGCTGGAGGCTGACGCATCAATGGATGGAAGTAAGTCGGCAAGTGCTTGAGGCTTAACCTCTTTTGATGCCATTAACTGATGGTAAGCAACACGAATTTCGGCATCATGGTTGAGCGCTAATTCATATGCGTCGATTAAATCGATAGGTTCTGCAGTCGCGAACGAAGAGATAAATAGCATCAATGCTGATGTGATGATTCGTCTAAATTTAATCATAGATCTATTAGGTTCTTTCTAACGCAATTCTGATGCTTAACTTTCAATTCTACTACAGCGGTGACGTGGTGCGTGATAAACGCGCTTTTAATTATAGGGCTAAATTTTAGTGTTCTTTAAAAGCACCGCTGAAACCACGAGATACGGGCTTTAATAAATACGCCATAATTGTTTTTGAGCCAGTAATAATGTGAGCTGACACAGTCATGCCGGGTATTACTTTCATTTGTTTTGAATTTCCACCAACATAGTTTTTTTCTAAACTAATAGTCGCTTTGTAATATGGGTTCATTTTCTCATCAAGGTAAGTTGATGGGGACACTAGCTTTACAGTGCCTTTAATAGCGCCAAACCGGCTAGCATCATAACTGTCGATTTTAATTTCGGCAGGTAGCCCAGCGTGGACGTAACCAATTTCGCTGGGGGATACTCTTGCTTCAACAATTAAGTCGCCATCAATAGGGACGACTTGTAAAATAGTGTCACCTGACCTAACAACTTCGTTAATGCTTGTAATAGCAAGGGCTTGAACGATACCCGAAACAGGAGCGTATACACTTAATCGTTTTAGTTTGTCTTTAGCGCCAATGAGTGAGCCATCTAACTCAGCGAGTTTTCCCGCAACATCTGCAGCTTCTAGTTTTAAATCTTTTTGTTGCCTTGTTGTTGTTTCAGCGAGGCGTTCTTTAGCCTCTGCAAGAGCCATGCTTGCAATTTTAGCGCTATCTTGAATGGACTTTAGTTTGCTTCTAGCGGCAGCCAGAGTGCTTTTTTTCAACAATAAGTCGGTTTCTGAAACGATGTGTTTAGCGGCAAGCTCTTGGCGCATTTCAACTTGTTTTCTGAGTAAGGAAATTTCTATTTTTTGGGTTTTTATTTGGTTTTTTTGAAGTGTTAATTCACTGTTTTTTTGGTTAATTTGAGCATTGAGAACAGATGCGGCCTTTTTGGAGCTTTCCACTTGCGCGTAATAGCTTTCGAGTTGTTTTTGAGCAAGTGCAGGGTACTCTAAACCGAGTTTTCCAAAATCAGGCGCTTTATTTTCTTCAAGTGCTTTTAATCGTTGTAATGATAAAAGTGATGTTGCGCGCCTTGAAGATAGCCGACCATGCTCTGATAAAGTTGCAGGTGGTGAGAAGCTGATTAATAGATCGCCTTTTTCTACAAAGTCGCCATTATGAATAGCTATTTCGCTAACGATCCCGCCTTCTAAATGCTGAATGTTATGAATGTAGTCAACCGGAACAATCTCACCTCTGGATACACTCATTTCATTTACATTGGTAACGGCCATCCAAATAATAATGGCAAATAAAAGAAAGAAGCTAAAGTAGACGGCGTTTCTTGCTACATCTAAAGATCCGGTTTCTTCAAGCTCTATCGCCTGAGCTAAAAAACGTGCTCTAGCTCGCGGCAGGCCTTTTTTTTGATTATCTTGTTTGTTACTCATTTTTTACACTCATCATTATAGATATTGCTTCTGCTGGGTCACCGGTAAAGCTTACGGTGCCTTTATCGAGCATAACCGCTTTGTCAGCTAAGCGAATATGGCTTGGGCGGTGACTCACGATAATGATAGTGCGGTCTCCTTTTAGCTTAGATATTTGTTTCATTAAACGTTGGTCGCTTTCAAAATCAAGAGAAGTGCCGGGTTCGTCAAGTAAAATTATTTTTGCCGGACTAACAAGTGCGCGTGCAATGGCAATGGATCGTAAAAAACCGGGTGGGTATTTGTTTTTTGAGCCATCTCCAATACGGGAGTTGAAGCCATCGGGCATTTTCATTATATCTTCTAAAACACCGGCATCATTCGCTGCTTTTTCCAAATCAGCATTACTGGCTAAGCCGTTGTTCAGGCGCATATTTTGAGCAATTGTGCCGTGAAACATTTGTACTTCTTGGGGAACGTAAGCGACAGAACGCCTTAATTCCATAACATTTAATTGGCGTATATCTTGGTTGTTCATTAATAGCGAACCAGCCTGAGGCTTGTACATGCCGGCTATTAATTTAAGTAGAGTCGACTTTCCTGAGCCAGTAAAACCAACGATGGCAACAGTTTCTCCTTGCTTTGCTTCGAATGTGACGCCGAGTAATACAGGGTCGTGTTCGGGGGAATATCTGAAGCTCACTCTATCGAGCTTAATGGTCGTTAGCATGTCGTCAGTCATAAGGCTTGAGTGCGCGCTTTTTAGTTCGACAGGTAGGCGCATTAGCTGGTCAATTTGTTTAATGGCAAGCCAAGTCTGCTGGAATTTTGATATGGAAAGAAAAGCGCCCTGAATAGGTGATAGTGCTCGCCAAACCAAAGCCATTGTTGCTATTAGGGCGCCAATAGTCATGGTGCCTTCCATAACGGAAAGAGCACCGAACCCAAGAACAGAAACCCCCGTTATTGTCATGATGGCTTGAGATACATTGGTCATAATTGCGTTGGTAACAAAGCTTTTATGATTCGAAATAATGGCTTCCCCTGAAAGCTCTCTAAAGCGCGCTTGCCAAATAGACTCTCCGCCAATGGCTTTAATTTCTTTACGGCCTTCGAATGTTTGTATCAACATACTTTGGCGGTTTGTTCTAGCTTGTCCTGAACGTAATACTTTTTTATTCAAAATGGGGAGCCACAGAACGGCAAAAATACAATAAATAAGAGCCATTATGAGTGGGATAAGGGCTATAGGGCCGGCTAAAAAAGCGATGGTAACTAAAAAAAGAATAACAAACGGAAGCTCCATTACTGTTGATGCGGTGGGGCCGGTGAAAAAATTTCGAACAGACTCAAATTGTTTTAGCCTTGAAAGCTGTGCCGTAACAGAGGAGCGTTCAGAGAAAGCAGGTGGTAAATACAACAGTTGTTTAAATGTTTCTATGCCGATGAGGTAGTCCATTCTTCCAGCCACAGCGCCCATCATTTTTGCTCTAAAAAAACGTAAGACAAGATCGGCTAAAATGAGTATGGCCACACCGGATAATATTAAAGGCAGGCTTTCTAATGACTTCGCACCAATTACTTTGTCGTATATCAACATAATAAAAAGCGGAACTAATAAGGCCGCAATGTTGATAACGAAAGTCATAGCAAAGAGGTGTGTTAGTAGCTTTTTAAAGCGGGATGCCATGTGTGCGAACCAGCCTGCAGAGCTCTTATTTTGCAAAGACTCTTGTGAGGTGTTATCTGTAAATGAATAACTCGTTCCGTTGAACGGTAAATCAGATACTGGCGCAGATAACTTTTTTGATGATTCGTTACAATTATGAAAGGTGATCTGTTCTTCTAGCCTGTCTAAGAGAACGAACACGTTGCCTGTATTGGTAACATATAAGCAGGGGTAAAGCTCAGCTTTAATGTCTTTAATACTGGTGTTGGTTGCTTCGCTATCGTAGCCAAGGTTAACTAAAATATTGCGTAAATCAACAAGGTCTATGTTTTCTGCGCAATGAGGTAGCGCCTCTATTAACTCTCGTGAAATATTCTTCCAACCCAGTGCTTTTAATAAGGGAAAAATTGCTGATGCATAAGGTGAGCCTGAAGAGAAGTTTTCAATCTTTCCTTCACGTAATGCATCGGAAAAGCGCTCCGAAAAGAAAGCGTTTGGCTTGGGTTTGTGAGTGTTTGTGGCTTCAGCGTTGCTCATGAGGTTGTTACCTTGTTTTTTAGAACAACTGTTGGCTTCACAGGCTTTTGCTTAGGGGGTTGGGAAATAGTGAGTTTTCCGTTTTCTAAAAGGAATTGTTTGTCACAAATTTTTAAAAATGAAGGGCGGTGAGATACGATAACAATCGTTCGTTTACCCTTTAATTTCATTAGTATACGGGCTAGTTTATGATCATTTTGTAAGTCAAAGTTAGCATTAGCATCATCTAAAAAGATAATTTGAGGGTAGCCAATTAAAGAACGAATCATAATGATCTTTTGCCTAACGCCTTCAGGCAGAGAGTCTCTGGATGCACCGCCAATGATAGTGTCTAAGCCATTAGGTAATTTTGCAATAATATCGTTTAACCCAAGAATCTTAGATATCTCAAGAGCTTGCTCAATAGCATCGCCTTCTCTATAAAGGGTCATGTTTTCGAGTAGAGTGCCTTCAAAAAGCACACCATATTGAGGGATGATGCCAATTTGGGATCTTAAGTATTCAGCATTAAAATCAGAAATATTATGGCCGTCAATTTCAATGACACCATTAGTTGGTTGTATAAACCCTGAAAGCAATGAAATTAGTGTGCTTTTACCCGCGCCATTTTTTCCAGTAATGGCAATTGATTCTCCGGGCTTTATAGATAAGGAGAGGTTTTGGATAATGTTTCCCGGTTGGCTTGGGTATTTAAAATTTATATTTTTAACTTCAATGCCACCCTTGAGCTTTTCCTTGCTGCGAATGTCACCAGAATTTTCGCGGCGTAGTGCAAATAGTTCATTTACTTTTTGTAATGATAGTCTTACAGATTGAAATTGCGTCCAAACGCCCATGGCGCGTAGACCCGGCTGCAAAACACGGCTGGTAAGCATTGTGCCAGCGGCTAAAGCACCCAGGGTTAAGTCGCCATCTACAACATAAAAACTTCCGATGCCAACAAAGCTGACAACCGCTAATTGAGAAAATGTTGCACCAACGCCTTGGACGATACTGTTTAGCTTGCTTAGCTCAAAAATACTATCAGCAGATTGTAATTGAAGTTTTTCAAACCGTCTTTGCATAAAGGGTTCCATAGCCATAGATTTAACGGTATGAAGGCCTTGTAAGAGCTCTATTACGAAATTCCGTTTCCGGTCTTCAGTGGTTGATTGTTTAATTAAGGCAAGATGCAGGTGTTTTCCAGTGAACAAGGAAATCAAGAAAAAAGCGGCTAAAAGTACAAGCGGAACGCCAACCAAAGGGCCAGCAATAACAACAATTAAAATCAAGTAAATGATGACAAAAGGAAGGTCAATGAGTAACAGAATATTTTGACCAGAATAGAACTCTTGAATCTTCTCAAGCGCTTGGATTTTATCAATGTAATACCCAGGCGGGTTCTTGTCGAAACTTAACGTGTCGGAGTGCAAAATAAGATCCATTGCATCCATACTGGCAGCATGATCAAACTGAGCGCTGTCCCAGCTTAAAACAATGGAGCGCAATGTTTTAAGAAGAGTGTCTAGAGCAATAACAACAGCCATGCCAACCATTAATGCTAAAAATGTATCGGTGGCTTGTGATGGAATAATGCGGTCGTAAAATTGCAAAATAACAATGGGTAGGGCCAGTGCAAGAATGTTAAGAGCTAGAGTGGCTGCTAAAACTTCACGCTTTTTCCAGCCAGTTGGGAGTAAAAATTTAGACACTTAATGATTCCTACTTATCAATAGGGTGTGCTTCGAACATGTTTTAAATTTCATTAAAGCCATAATGTACTGAATATTATTCTGAGATTTTAGTCACACTTTTAGTGACAAATTTACTGTATTTTTAGTATTTATTCATATAGCAACTAAAGTATAGATGAAAGAAAAAAAAATGCGTTGCGAACAGTAATCTTTAAAAAGAGCTCGGTCTGTTTTTTGTGCGCATGCAACTAAATCAATGGGTTAAGCAAAGTTATGTCAGAAAAGGGTAAAACAATAAAATCAAGAGACGAGGCATCTGAAAGGTTATTTGATTTTGGCAGCAATAACGAGCAAAGCAAAGTAGAAAAGTCTTTAGATAAAGGGCTTGATGCTCCAGGACATAATGAAGAGTTATCTTTGCAAAGCATATTCCTTGAGAAAGAAGAGGGATTGGTTGGAGCGAAAGTAGAAGACGGTGCTGCTTCGTTTGAGGCAGTGACTGAAGGGAGCGAGGAGGCGGGCTCTAGCTTTAATGTGAGTAAGGTTGTTGCAGAAGGTTCTCAAAGTGTTATTGGTCAGTTTGCATCAACTATTTTAGGTGGAGCTGAAAGTCATTTGTCATTCGCTATTATTGACGGCGTTGCAGCCCCTGACGGTTTTACTTTAAACACCGATGGTAGTTACTCATTCGATCCAAGTGATACGGCTTATAATCACTTAAAGGCTGGTGACTCAACGGTTCTAACGATCCCCGTTACCGTGACTGATGATCAAGGTGCGGCCGATACCTCACAGATCCAAATCACGGTTACCGGTACGAACGATGCACCGGTTGCTGGTGCGGATATTACGTCCTCGGTTGCTGAAGGGGATGCCCGTATTAGCGGTCAACTGACCTCAACGGATTTAGATGACGGAGCGACTGCGTCATTCACGATTACTCTCGGCACGAATGCGCCTGACGGTTTTGCTTTAAACACGGATGGTAGTTATTCATTTGATCCAAGTGATGCCGCTTATGATCACTTGAACATTGGTGACTCAATCGTACTTACGGTCCCGGTGACAGTGACCGATGATCAAGGTGCGGCCGATACCTCACAGATCCAAATCACGGTTACCGGTACGAACGATGCACCGGTTGCCGGTGCGGATATTACGTCCTCAGTTGCTGAAGGCGATGCCCGTATTAGCGGTCAACTGACCTCAACGGATTTAGATGATGGCGCAACCGCGTCATTCACGATTACCCTCGGCACTGATGCGCCTGATGGTTTTATTCTGAACGAAGACGGTAGTTACTCATTCGACCCTGCTGACAGCGCATACGACCATTTAAATGTTGGTAGTTCAACCGTTTTAACGATTCCTGTCACAGTCACTGATGATAACGGTGCAACCGACAGTACACAGATCGAAATTACTGTTCAAGGTACAAATGACGCTGTCATTGCATCAGACGTAACAATTGCTAATCACAATGTTAGCTTCGATGGGTCGGGTGATTATGTTCAGATCAGAAATAGCAGCGATATATTCGAAGGACGCAGCGAGTTCACGCTCTCGATGGACTTTAATTTCAGCAATATAGAAAACACCAATGCATTTACAACGCTCGTTTCTGACTGGGGCAGTTCGGGGCAGTCGATGTATCTTGGTATAAATAGCCAAGATAAGTTCTTCTATATTGAGAAGGATGAGTCGACAGGCGCCTTTAAATCATTGTTTTCAGATAATGTCATAGACCTTTCTAGTCCGCACTCTGTCTCACTAGTAAAAGACGGGGCTAGCGTGAAGATTTACCTGGATGGAGAGAGTTTTGCGAGTAGTGATTCGATGGCTAATTCACTGTCTACCACAAATGGAACTGAAATCACTTTGGGCCAGTTAAATTATGGTGGTCGAGAACTTTATTCATCTGAAGGTACGTTTGACCAGTTTCAAGTGTTTGACTCTGCACTGGATCAAGCTGGTATCGAAATTTTATCTGCAGGCGGTACGCCATCAGCAGACAGAGTCGTCATGCTTGATTTCGAAGGAAGCGAACCGTTAGCTGATAAGTCAGGGAATGGCCATGATGCTTCATTTGGTGGTGACGCTGAGGTAGTAAATACACCCATAATGTGGGAGGACAATACCCTCATAATTACTCCTGATATGTTGCTGTCCAATGATATTGATATCGATGATGACCTATTAAACGTCACTAAAGTCACGGCGACGGCCGATACTCATGGGGATGTCAGTATAGACGCCGATGGCAATATTATCTTTGTACCTGACCCGGATTATAACGGTGACATATCATTTGAATACACGGTAAGTGACCAGCACGGTAGCTTTGATACTGCAACAGCATCAATGAGTGTTGGAAGTGTTAATGATGCACCGGTGATCACTACGGCTATCAGCGCCTCTGTTGATGAAGGTGATGCAAGTATCTCAGGTCAGCTCTCTTCAACGGATGTTGATGATGGTGCTACAGCTTCATTTGCAATTACAGAAGGATCTCGTGCGCCCGATGGTTTTAGTTTAAACAGTGATGGCAGCTACAGCTTCGATCCAAATCATGCGGCATACAATCACTTAAACGTTGGCGACTCAACTGTCTTAACGATTCCCGTCACCGTCACCGATGACCAAGGGGCGACCGATACAAGTCAGATTCAAATTACCATCACCGGTACGTATGATGCGCCAGTGGCTGGTGCAAATGTCATAACGTCTGTTGATGAAGGTGATGCCTCTATCAGCGGCCAACTGACCTCGTCTGATGGGGCTGGTGCAGCAAATACCTTTAGTATCAGCGATGGCAGTACTGCACCGAATGGTTTTACCCTGAACGAAGACGGTAGCTACAGCTTTGATCCAACTGATGGCGCATACGATCACTTAAAAGTAGGTGACTCAACATTTTTAACAATTCCTGTTACTGTCACCGATGATCAGGGGGCAACCGATACTAGCCAGATTCAAATTACCGTCATAGGCACGAATGATGCGCCCGTGGCTGGCGCGGATGTGACCGCTTCAGTTGATGAAGGTGGCGCAGGCATTTCAGGCCAGCTCTCTTCAACTGATGTTGATGATGGTGCGGCTGCTTCGTTTACGATTACCGAAGGCTCTAATGTGCCCGGTGGTTTTAGTTTGAACAGTGATGGTAGCTATAGCTTCAACCCAACCGATGGCGCATATGACCACTTAAAGGTTGGCGACTCAACAGTTTTAACAATTCCAGTTACCGTCACCGATGATCAAGGGGGAACTGATACGAGCCAGATTCAAATTACGGTTACCGGTACAAACGATACACCAGTGGTTGGCAAGGTTGACCTAGGCTCTATTAAAGAAGATACCGGCATTAAGTTCTCAGCGGATAAGTTATTGGCGAACAGTTCGGATGTCGATGGAGATGCTTTAAACGTGATTGATGTCTCAGTCGATGAGCAATACGGCACCGTTGAATTCAGTACTGATAGAGCCGGCAATGTGGAGACGGTAAAGTTCATTCCGGCTGAGCATTACCACGGTGACGATGCGCCTCTTAACTTCGTGGTCTCGGATGGCCATGAGAAAGTGGAAGGCACGGCGACGATTGATGTGACGGCAGTGAATGATGCTGCCGTGGTTGGAAAAGTTGACCTAGGCTCCATTAAAGAAGACACCGGCATTAAGTTCTCAGCTGATGATTTGCTGGCGAACAGTTCTGATGTTGATGGCGACAGCTTGAGTGTGGTGGATGTTTCAGTGGATGCTGAATACGGCACGGTCGAGTTCAGTACCGATAAAGAAGGCAATGTTCAGACGGTGAAGTTTGTACCGGCCGAAGATTATCACGGTGATGATGCGCCCCTTAACTTTGTAGTCTCCGATGGACATGAAAAGGTTGAAGGCACAGCTGTTATCGACGTCGTTGCAACCAATGATACGGCGGTGGTTGGTGATATTGATCTTGGTGTGATTCAAGAAGATACAGGCATTAAGTTCTCAGCGGATGATTTACTGGCAAACAGTTCGGATGTTGATGGCGACAGTTTGAGTGTTGTGGGTGTCTCCGTTGATGAGCAATACGGCACGGTCGAGTTCAGTACCGATAAAGAAGGTAATATTGAGACGGTGAAGTTCATCCCGGCTGAGGATTATCACGGTGAAGATGTCCCGCTTAACTTTGTGGTCTCGGATGGCCATGAGAAGGTGGAAGGCACAGCAACGATTGATGTAACGGATGTGATTGATGTGATCCGAGGTACTGCACAAAGTGAAACTTTGAACGGTACTGGTGGGGCAGATCATATTTGGGGCGGAGCAGGAAATGATACGGTTAACGCAGGCGATGGTAATGATGAAATTACTGCTGGCACAGGAAGAAATACAATCAACGCTGGTGACGGTAATGATGTAATTAATATTACTGAAGGAGACGGTGCTGGAAGTTACGAAGTCGTTCGTGGCGGTGATGGCAACGATACCGTCATTTTTGAAGGCGATAGAGCCGACTATACCGTGACCCATGAAGA
>Ga0209826_1002153_pt1 | contig 13166 bp, 6 predicted proteins | sample GOMGulsemesocosm_5_FD_184637 | JGI IMG/M metagenome (GOLD analysis project Ga0209826, IMG submission 184637) | Methane-oxidizing microbial communities from mesocosms in the Gulf of Mexico - GOM15C Gulf of Mexico (SPAdes) (version 2) | ecosystem: Environmental > Aquatic > Marine > Cold seeps... | reverse complement strand
TAAGAGCTTTCAGCGGTCAAACCAGAAAGCCCTCAGTGGTCCAGTCAATAAGAGCCTTCAGCGGTCAAACCAGAAAGCCCTCAGCGGTCTAATCTAAAAGAGCCTTCAGCGGTCAAACCAGAAAGCCTTCAGCGCTCAATCCAAAAGAGCCACGGCCATTTCCGCCAGCGGTGTCACCAGTGCACCCATCTTCATCGCCTTGTCGCTGGAAGCGTTGCCGTCGATGGCGCGGCGCTTAACGCCTTGCAAAATAGCGGCTAGGCGGAAGAAGCTGAAGGCCAAGTAAAAGTTCCAGTTGGGGATACTGTCGATGCCCATACGCTGGCAGTATTGCGCCACATACTCGTCTTCCGATGGAATGCCGAGTGCGACGCGATCCAGCCCACTGAGCCCTGACATAACACCGCCGTGCGGCATGCGCAATTGCATGCACTGGTAGGCGAGGTCGGCGTAGGGGTGGCCCAGAGTTGAAAGCTCCCAGTCAACCAGCGCACGCACTTCGGCCTTGTCGTTGTCGAACATCATGTTGTCCAAACGGAAGTCGCCGTGAGCGATGGAGACCTTCTGATCATCCATGGGCATGTTGCTTTGTAACCACTCGATCAGGGTGTCCATGGCCTGAATGGTTTCTGTTTGGGTGGTCAGATACTGCTTGCTCCAACGGCCCACTTGGCGCTCAAAGTAACTGCCGGGTTTGCCGAAGTCGCTGAGGCCGGCCGCCGCTATATCAACCGAGTGCAGCGCGGCCAATACACGGTTCATCTCAGAGTAGATGGCCGCGCGCTGTTCAACGTTGGACTCAGGCAATGCCGGATCCCACATGACACGGCCATCAATAAACTCCATCAGATAAAACATACTGCCGATGACGCTTTCGTCTTCACACAGGTGATAGACCTTGGCGACCGGTACTTCTGTGTTGGCCAACGCGTTGATCACGCGGTATTCGCGGTCGACGGCGTGAGCGGACTTCAACAGCTCGCCTGGTGGCTTGCGTCGTAATACATACTCACCGCTGGCCGCGTTGATGCGGTAGGTGGGGTTGGACTGCCCGCCGGGAAATTTCTCTGCGCTTAGAGGGCCTTTAAAACCCTCGACCTGTTGTTCGAGGTAGGCGGCCAGTGTCTGCACGTCCAGCTCAAAAGTGGTTGTTTCAGTCATATTACTCTTCCGGTCTTTTAAGCTGAATAACGGTCAATGATCTTCTTGCCAAGGGCCATCTGGTGCACTTGATCTGGGCCGTCAGCCTGACGACACCAGCGCGCGTAGTTAAATGCATCGGCCATCATATAGTCTTCGGTGAGGCCGCCCGCGCCGTGTATTTGCATGCAGCGATCAATCACTGTTTGCACCAGCAGAGGCACGGTGGTCTTGGTGGCGGCGATCATATCAACTGAATCGGGCACACCCATTCGATCAATCTTGCTGCAGGTTTGCAAGGTTAAGAGTCGCGCCATTTCAATTTCAGAAAAGCTTTTGGATATATCTTCACGCACCGATTGATGCTTGCTCAATGGGCGGCCAAAAGTGGTGCGACTGTTGGCGCGCACACAAGCCAGTTCCAGTGAGCGCTGGGCGGCGCCGATTAAACGCATGCAGTGGTGCATGCGGCCAGGGCCTAAGCGGCCTTGAGCAATCTCGAAACCACGGCCTTCGCCGAGCAATACATTAGCCAGCGGTACGCGCACATTCTCGAACACCATCTCGGCGTGGCCGATGGGCGCGTCGTCGTAGCCGAGGGTGGTGAGTGGGCGAATGATGGTGATACCAGCGGTGTCTCTGGGCACCAATACCTGAGTTTGTTGCTTGTGGCGTTCTGGGTTTTCTGGGTCGGACTTGCCCATCACAATATAAATTTTGGTGCGCTCGTACATGGCGCCGGTGATGAACCACTTGCGACCATTGAGTACGTACTCATCGCCATCGCGCTCGATGCGCAGTTCAATATTGGTGGCGTCACTGGAGGCGACTTGTGGTTCTGTCATGGCGTAGGAGGAACGAATCTCGCCGGCCAGCAGCGGTTTGAGCCACTGTTCTTGCTGCGCCTTGGTGGCGTAGTTCATGAACACTTCCATGTTACCCGTGTCTGGCGCGTTGCAGTTGAACACTTCTGGCGACCAGATGACGCGGCCCATGATTTCGCACAGGGGCGCATAGTCGAAGAAACTCAGGCCGCCGTGGTCGCAGTATTCGCTGTGGCTCTCTGGCACAAACAAGTTCCACAGACCGGCCGCCTTGGCCTTGGTTTTCAGCTCGTCCATCAAGGGCAGGGCTGCAAAGCGGTCAGTGGCCGCGTGCAGTTGTTCTGCGTAGGCCTTCTCATTCGGGTAGATGTACTCATCCATAAAGGCTTGTAGCTTGGCCTGCAGTTGTTTTGATTTCTCGCTGAACTCGTACATGGTGAGACTCCGAACTGATGTGTGTTTGTAGTGCTGTAATCGTGGTGTCTAGCGTAGGTTATGGTTTGTAGGCGCTAGGGTAATAATGGTTAGTATATGAATCCACTATTTATCACTCAAATTTATCTTATTTATGGGGTAATATTTATTTAAGTGATGTAGAGGGATGCCTGTGAGACTGAATAAGTTAGACCTTAATCTATTTATCGTATTTGAAGCGCTTTACCGTGAGGGTGGTGTGACCAAGGTGGCTGTGCTGCTGAACATTACCCAGCCAGCGGTCAGCAATGCCTTGAGTCGCCTGCGTAAGATGTTCAACGACCCACTGTTTGTGCGGACACCCAATGGCATGAAGCCGACACCGGTGGCCGACAGTATGATTGCTGATGTGCGCCAAGCGCTGCTGCTACTCAGTAACAGCATGGCCGGCGCGCAGCAGTTTGAACCGCGGCGTTCCGAAAAGGTGTTCAGCATTGGTATGACAGACTTGAGTCAGGTGCTGGTGCTGCCCAAGCTGTTAGGGCAGTTAGCGCACCTGGCGCCAGGGGTGAGCATCAACAGCTACTATGTCGAGCGCGAGCGGGCGACCGACGAGCTAAAAGCCGGCACCATGGACCTCTTGATTGATGCGCTGCTGGTCAACGCAAAAGCCTTGGAGCATCAACAGTTGGCTGCCTTCCCCTATGTTGTGGCGATGGGTGAGGGGCATAATCTGGTGCAGCGGCCGGTGAGCCAAGATGATTATTTGGCAGCTCGACACGTACATGTTTCCAGCCGTCGGCGCGGCCGAGGTCAGGTCGACAGTGCCCTGCACGCCATTGGTCAGCAGCGGAAGGTTGCGTTGAAGGTGGATAACTACATGGTCGCGGCGCAGGTGGCCAGCCAAACTGACATGCTCTGGACCGCCCCCGCAGCGCTTACGCATTTATTTCCGCTGCAAACACAAGCGCTGCCGATAGCCGTAGCGCCCTTGCCTTTGCATCTGTTCTGGTCGAAAAGCTCAACCAATGACCCAGCCAACCGCTGGATGCGGGAGTTGTTGATTGGGCTGTTTGCCGAGCTGGAAAGCGGCAATGCACACTTCGGTGATGGTTAGCTTACTTGTGATTGTTTTTTTGATGAATAACCCGAGAGGCGCAGCTGTTTAGATATCTTTTGTCCAGGTTTGACGCGAGGCAGGGGGATTCACTGAGCGGAGCCCGAGTTTGTTGCCAGCGGGAAATACAGCTCCAGCAGCTCTTCGAGCGCGCCGAGAGTGGTGGGTTTTGATAAATAATCTGTCATGCCGCTGTCTTTTGCCGCTTCCAGGCTCTCTCCACCTACATGGGCGGTCAGGGCAATAATGATACTGCTGCTACTCTCTCCGACCCTCTTCCGGCCGGCTTCGATAAGGCGGATAGCCCGCGTCGCATCAAAGCCGTCTAGCCCGGGCATATCACAATCCATAAAGATCACATCAAAGGGAGCGTGCGACTCTTCCACCTGGGATACTGCTAGTAGGCCATCTTCCGCAAAGGTTGCCGTTATCCCCAGTTTAGCGATCTGCGCCTTGATCACCATGCGGTTGACACTGTTGTCTTCGGCTATCAATACTCTTAGCTCGCTAAACTGACGGTGTTCTACCCGCTTGGCGGTCGTGTTATCCTCGCGGCGACCCAAAGCCTGGGCCAGCTTTGCCCGTAATAGTTGGGCGGTGACAGGTTTATCCAGCGCTTGGCCCAGACCCGCGAGTTGCGGGTGATGTCCCGCTGGCTTATCGGCGCCGCTGAGTGCACGGAAGAGTACGATGCCTGGCTTTGGATAAATTTCCGGGCGTTCCTGAATCAACTGCGTCAATTTATAGTTGTCATTCTCGAGCAGTGTCTGGTCCAACAGAAGTAGGTCGATTGACTCACCGTTCTTGAATAACAGGGTTTGCGCCTGCTCACAGTTGTGGGCTAGGTGACAGTGCATGCCCCAGCTTTGGGCCGTCAGGGCAGTAAAATTGGCGATGGTGCGATTGGGCTCGACGATCAACAGCCGCTTGCGGGTCAGCACCTCGCGAAAGTCTGCAGCGGCCGGTGAGAATTCGGCCCCGGCTAAGCGACACGGCAAGCTAAAGTAAAAGCAGGAGCCGCGGCCGACTTCACTCTCGACCGATATAGTGCCGCTCATTAGTTCCACCAGTTGTTTGCTGATAGCCAGACCCAAGCCGGTGCCGCCAAAGCGGCGGGTGGTGCTGCCGTCTTCTTGGCTAAACTGCTCGAACAGGTTTTGCTGGTAGGCCTCTGACATGCCAATACCGGTATCGCACACCTCGAAGAGAAGATCCGATTTACTGGGATTAGCCGTCTGCTCGAGGCTGACTTTTAAGGTGATCTCACCTCGGTCGGTAAACTTAAAGGCGTTGCCCAGCAGGTTCAGCAACACCTGTCTCAGCCTAGTGGGGTCGCCGTTGATCGCCAGGGGCACACCTGGCCCTATGGCGCAGGCCAGGGTAATGTTTTTCTCCAACACCTTGAGCGCAAACACCTCGCTGCAACCATCGACTACCGCCTCCAGTTCGAAATCAACCTGCTCGATGCTCATCTTGCCTGCTTCAATCTTTGAATAATCGAGAATGTCGTTGATCACCACCAGCAGGTTGCGTCCCGAGTCGTTGATGGTGTCGACGAAGCGGCGCTGCTCCTGATTCAGTTGGGTCTCCATCAGCAGCTCGGACATGCCCAAGACGCCATTCATGGGTGTGCGTATCTCGTGGCTCATGGTCGCCAGGAACTCGCTTTTCGCCTTGCTCTCCAGCGCCGCTGTTTCCGCCCGGTGGTCAGCCTTAGCTTTTTCCATATGACTGCTGTGCAGCTGCTGATTGGCTTCAATCAGCGCCTCGGCGGAGCTGGCTCGCTCCTCGACAAAGGCCAACTCGCGCTGCCTCATCTGCTGAATGCGATCAGCCAGAGCAAATGACAACAGCAGCATCTCCAGCACCTGAGCTATCTGCAGGAAAAAAAAGATTCGCGGGTGGTAGGGGATAAGGCCGCCAATGCTCAGGCTGTTGCCGATGGAGGCAAAGGTCAAGATAAACCAGGCAAGGGTATAGAATCGCGCCTCCTTCACCCCCCGCAGCCACAGGTATAACCCGGCAAACAGACAGACTGGGGTATTGAGCAGGTAGCTGATGCCATTCAATTTTAGAAAAATGGGGTGGCTCTCTATTCCAAAATACACAATGCTGAAACCAGCGAGCCCATTAAAAATATCAATGGCGGCCAGCAGCTGCATAAACCAGCAGAGCCGCGGTACCCGCTCGGCCAGCCGCAGAAAGTGAATGGCAAACAGGTAGACGCTGATACGGGACAAGGGGATAAAAAAGCCGGTAAAGGCCAGCTGGTTAACCTGCGGCGTTTCCGGAAAAAGATAAAACTGTGCCAGCCCAACCACATAACATTGCACGTAAAGAAAGCCGACCACATAACAGAGGTAGTAAAAGTAGGCGCGCTCACGGGTCGCAAAGTAGATGAACAGGTTGTAGACGCCCAGTGCCGCGATGGCGCCAATGATCATCAGGTTCAGCAGATTGCTAGTAAATTGCGAGAGGAAAAAATCGGTGGGTTTCCAGAGGCTGGCCGAGAAATGAAACGGAAAACCGCGGCTGTCCACATAGATCAGCAGCTCCAGTTCATCGTCGGCGGCTATGGTCACGGGTACGATAAATTGCGGGCTCTTGAGAGGGCGATTGCTGACCGGTCGTGCATCCCCCAGTTGGTATCTGGCAAGCTCCTGGCCATGTCGAAAGAGATAGAGGTCAATAATGTCCAGGGTCGGCCGGTTTAACTCGATTAATCGCTCTATCTCTTGCGAATCAGGCGACCGCAGCGTCAGGCGAAACCAGTAGGGTGTATGGGCGTGGCCAAAATTAAAGATCTGTCCGGTGGGTTGTTGCCATTGCTCGGCGGCTAGCTTGCGCACCTGCTCCGGGGTCATGCCAGGGCGGTGGGGCAAATAGAGAAAATGATCGGAGAGTGATTGCTGCAGGGCATCCGGGTCGAGGGAAAGAGAGGACCCTAGTGCCGACACGGGCGAAAATAATGCGGCCATTATCAGGCAGAGCAACCAAGATCGCAGGATAGGTCGAGTAGGCGTGTCTGTCCGCAAGCGTTTCATCTAATCGAGAATATTCCCGTTCAGCTCAGGAAACCAATAGTAAAGCTATTTTATAGCCGAAAAACATAAAAATAGCCCTGTTTCTAACTTTCTTTAGTGTTCGGCATCGAGGCATCTCAGCGCAGCAGGGTCGAAAGGGGTTGAGATAGGAAACGTATAGGCTGGGCCAAGGCTGTTCGGATATCAGGGTGAAAGCGGACCGACCTCACTCATCTATACTTGGACGCACATGGCATTATAAAAGACATTCAGTGAGTCTAAAACGGCGTACCCCAATCATGAATAGACAGACCCTAGTTCCCGCTCTCACCACAGCCACTCTCTATCTGACAGCCCTAACGCCACTGTTTGCCGCCGAACGAGAGCTGGAAGAAGTGCGGGTTACCGCCACCAGAACCGGTGAAACCCTTTTACAGCAAACGCCCATCGCGGTAACGGCCCTGTCAGGGGAGACCCTGAGACTGGCGAATATTAAGAACATCGAGGGCATGACCGAACTGTTGCCGTCGGTAACCGTCAGCCGAAACACCATGTCGGGTCAGCTCTATATACGCGGTGTTGGCACCAACAATGTCTTCCTCGGTGGCGACCCCAGCTCAACCATCCATCAGGATGGTGTCTACCTGTCGCGCCCAATTTCCCTGTTTAATGAGCTGTTGGACCTAGAGCGGGTCGAGTTGGTGCGGGGCCCGCAGGGCACCCTCTATGGGCGCAACTCCACGGGCGGCACCCTTAACCTGATGAGCAAGCGACCTTCGGCAGACTTTAATGCCCGTCTCAGCGGCGAAGTGGGCAGTTTTGAGCGCCGCCGCGTCAGCGCCTATATCAACGGCCCTGTGAAAGGGGAGGCGGTCACCGCCAATCTGGCACTGCTTGGGTCACGGCGCGACGGTTATATTGACAATCAGCACTCAGCTGGCCAGCCAGATTTCGGCGACGAGAACATCAACAGCGTCAGGACGGCCCTGAGCCTTACCCCCAGTGCTGAATTGAGTATTCTCTTGCGGGCCGACCTCTTTCAGCGAGATGAGAGCAGCCCCCAGTACAAACCGACGCTGCTTAATGTCGACGGCAGCCAAAATGCCCGCGCCCTGAGTGACAGCGCCTCGCTGCTTAATGATTTTCACAGTCTCAATATTGCCACCGACTCACGACTCGACGAGACTCACAGTGGCCTGTCGGCAACGCTCAACTGGCAAATCAACAAACAGCTGGCCCTCACCTCGATCAGCGCCTATCGAGAGTTTGATTTCGACGCGGTGCTGGACAGCGACTTCACCGAAGTTGAGTCGAGGATCAGCCATGTGGGTGAGGATCAACGACAGCTGACCCAGGAATTCCAACTGAACTACAAAGCAGGGGCGCTGACACTGGTCGCCGGCGTGTTTCTCTTCGACGAGAGCTCCGAGCAGAATTTTATGGCCGAACTGCTCGACTTCGCCAGCCCCAGCGTCGCCAAAACACGGGGTCAACTTGATGCTCAGGCACAGGCCATCTACGCAGATGCACACTGGCAGCTGAGCGAGCGCTTAACCGCCACCGCCGGCGGGCGTCTCAGTCATGAGGAAAAAGAATTTTCTCAGCTGCACTTTTTTGGTCCAGCGGCCAATCCAGTTCAGACCTTTGAGGGTGACTTTGAGGAGAGCTGGAGTGATTTTTCTCCCAAGCTTGGCCTCAGCTTTACTGTCAGCGAAGACACCTTGCTCTACGCCAGTCTCGCGCAAGGTTTCAAGAGTGGCGGTTTTAATTTGGTACCAGAGGGCAACCAGTTTGAGCCGGAGGAGATCACCTCACTGGAGCTGGGTGCCAAGCTGGCGCTGGCTGATGGCCGCATTAGAATCAACCTGGCCAGTTTTTACTACGACTACAGCGACCTACAGGTGTCGCAATTTGAGGTGGCCACCACTGGGGCGCCTCGGGTGGTGATTACCAATGCCTCGGATGCCGAGATCAAAGGGTTGGAACTGGAACTGGTCGCCTACCCAAGCCCCCGCTGGCGCCTCACGGGTGCCCTGAGCTACCTGGACGCCAGCTACGAAAGCTATAATGCCCAGCGCCCAGGTGCCAACACCACCGACATTGACGTATCTGGTAACGCCCTCAATTCCGCGCCCAAGCACAGCGTCATTCTCAGCAGTGACTTTGAGCAGCCGTTGCTTAACGGTTCACTCAACTACCGATTGAGTTACCACTGGCAGGATGAAATTTTCTTTACCCCCTTCAACGACCCAATCACCCGTCAAGGTGCCTATGGACTGATTAATGCCAGCCTCTCATTCGAGACCCAGGGCAAACAGTGGGAGCTACAGCTCTACGGCAAGAACCTCGCCGACAAGGAATACACCAACGCCTCTCAGGACTTTTCACCGCTGGGGGTAACCCTGGCGATCACCGAGCCCAGAACCTACGGTCTGAAACTCAGCCGTTGGTTTTAACTCAGGTAGTTCGCTGACGCCTGCCTTGACGTTACTGTGTATAACCGTGGTCAACTTGTTAGTCTTTAGGCTTTTTCTTCTGGTGTCCGCGGACAGTATTAGTCGGTTGTAACGGCTATCACCACGACTCACCTCCGTCTTGGCCATTTTTTAACGTTAAACCGTCGGTGCATCCAGCGCCCTATTCTGGGTAAGCAGTAAACCTGTTTGTGCTTTTTTTATACTGAGCAGCTCTCGAGGAAGTGGCGTTAAAACGCTCGGCTTTTACTTGCCTGCTGTTAATGTTCACCGATTGATTGTACGGCGGCATAATCACTATAGAATTACCCCCTAACTTAATGTCACGTACCCCGCTATGAAATTTATACACACCTCTGACTGGCACATTGGCCGTCAACTGCACAACCAATCCCTACTCGAAGACCAGCGCCATGTACTGGAACAGATAGTCGCGCTGGCCGACAGAGAACAGGTTGATGCGCTGGTGATCGCCGGGGATATCTACGACCGTTCGGTGCCGCCAGCCAACGCCGTTGCCTTGCTCGATGAAGTCTTAAACCGGCTGGTGCATGAGCTTCAAGTCAGCGTGTTTATCATTGCCGGTAACCACGACGGCCACGAGCGTTTGGGTTTTGCCGCGCGGCAAATGGCCAGCAGCGGCCTGCACATTATTGGGCCACTCAAGTCGGCACTTGAAGCGGTAGTGATTAAGGCGAAACAACCAGTCGCGGGACGCGCTGTGGCTGCGGCTTTTTACGGCCTACCTTACGCCGACCCTGTGACGGTGCGTCACGTATTTTCTGAAACCTTGGGTGCGCAGGCTGTCGAGTCGATTCAAACCCACGAGCAGGCCATGGCGCTGTTGCTAGAGCAAGTTCGAGCACAAGCAGCGGAACAAACCGTACCGCAGGTAGTGGTGGGACACTGTTTCCTCGATGGGGGTGAGGCTTCTGACTCTGAACGCCCGCTGAGCATCGGCGGCGCCGAACGCATTTCGCCGAGCCTTTTTAACGATTTTAATTACGTGGCGTTGGGGCATCTGCACGGACCACAGCAAAAGGGTTCGGCGCAGGTGCGCTACAGCGGTTCAATTCTGAAATACTCGTTTAGCGAACAGCACCACAAAAAGTCCGTGACCTTGGTCACCCTCGATGAGCAGGGCCAAGCGAGTGTTGAGCTGCATCCACTGATACCACTGCGCAATCTGCGCGTGCTTGAGGGCATGCTGGCGGATTTATTAGAGCAGGGTAAAACCGATAGCCAGCGTGATGATTACCTGATGATACGCCTGCTCGACAGTCAGGCAATCCTCGATGCCATGGGCAAACTGCGCGCGGTCTACCCCAATGTGATGCACTTAGAGCGCAGCGGTTTGATGGCGCAAAAGCAGGCATTAGCGCTCAGTCGCGATCACGTTAAAAAGGGCGAGCGGGTTATGTTCGAAGATTTCTTTGAGCAGGTCTCTGGCGAGTCTTTGAGCGAGGCGCAGCAACTGTTGTTGAATGACACCCTTGCGACGATACATAAAACGGAGCGCCAGCAATGAAGCCCATCCGTTTGAGCATGACCGCTTTTGGACCTTTTGCCGAGCAAGAAACCCTCGACTTTACCCAGCTGGGCCACAACCCACTGTTTTTAATTAACGGCCCAACCGGCTCGGGTAAAACCACCATTCTCGATGCGATTTGTTTTGCGCTCTACGGTAAAACCACCGGCGATGAGCGTGAAGGCAGTCAGATGCGTTGCGACATGGCGGCGGAAAAGCTGCTCACCGAGGTGAGTTTCGAATTCCAGCTCGGTGAACTGAGCTACCGCATCCGACGCGTGCCAGAGCAGGATCGTAAGAAGGCCCGCGGCGACGGTTACACTCGCCAAAAGCCCGAGGCGCAGCTGTATAGTTTGGCAGCCGATGGCACCGAGCATTTATTGGTTCCCAGCAAGGTATCGGAAGCCACCGCCGAGATAGAAACCCGCACCGGTTTGAGCGTCGATCAATTTCGTCAGGTGATGGTCTTGCCCCAGGGCAAGTTTCGCCAATTGTTGATGGCCGACTCGAAAGAGCGTGAGAAAATTTTTAGTCAGCTTTTTCAAACTCACGTTTATCGCCGCATCGAAGAGAGTTTAAAACAGCAGGCGGCGGGCATTCGCGCTCAGGTGAGCGAGCAGCGCAACCGCCGCGACGGTATTTTGTTAAACGCTGAGGTGGAAAACGATGCACAACTGAGCCTTGAAATCGATCGTTTAACGCCAGATTTTGCCGCCGCCAGAGCCGCTAAAGAACAGGCCCAGGCACTCTTTGTCGAGGCCACCGAAGCCCTGCAAGTGGGTAGACGTCTAAGTGAAGATTTCAATCAGTTTGCCGAGCTGAAGAAACTTGCAGAACAATTACGTGCTGGCGCCGAGGATATGGGCAAACAAGAGCAGCGCTGGCAGCGCGCTGAGCAGGCGCAGCGTTTACAGCCGTTGCGCGACACGCAGAAGAGTCGCCAAGGTGAACAGCTAGAGGCGCAGCAAACCCAGCAGCGGGGCAGTATTGCACTGGACAAAAGTCAGCAGCGTTTGAGCGAGGCGCAGGCTGAAAAAAGCAGGTTGCCGGAACTCAAAACACAGTTGAACCAACAGCAGCAGCACCAACAGCAGTTGCGCTCCCTGTTGCCTCAACTGCAAAGTTTATCGGGTTTGCAGGCCCAGCAAACCCTAGCGAGCAACCGGCTGACACAGGCTGAAACCGAAGGGCAGCAGTTAAAACAGCTGCTTGAAAAATCACAAAACGATAAGCAGCAGGGCGAGGCGCAGTTACCAGTTTTGCGCACGCAGCTTGAGCGTCAACTGCCCTTGCAGCAAAGTATCAGCGAGCAGCAGGCGCGCATTGAGCTGTTCCAACAGTGGCAGTTGGCTAAAGAGGTTGTGGCTTCGACGGAAGAAAAACTCATCCTTGAGAAAGCCAAGGGGGTGGGGTTAAACCAGCAGTACGAAAAGGCCCAACAACTCAGTAAGGGTTTGCAGTTGGCTTGGCACCAAGGGCAGGCGGCCATACTCTCGGCGCAGCTGGAATTGGGGCAGCCCTGCGCTGTGTGCGGCAGCATCGACCACCCGATGCCAGCCAGCAGCGATACGGCCTTACCCAGTGAAGGCGATCTCAGTGCAGCCCAGCAAGGAGAGCATGAAGCCTTGGCGAGCTTGCAGGAGGCCCGCGAATCCTTTGCGGCATTGCAACAAGCGCTTAAGGAGCAGCAGGGCAATGTCCAGCCATTACTTGAGCGCTTAGGTGATGCGACCACACAAACCTTGGAGACTCTGCAGCAGGTATTAAGCGCTTGGCAGAGCGAGTGGCAGGCGTTGCAAATTTTGCAGCAGCAGTTGTTGGAATTAACGGCGCAGCAACAACACTGGGACGCGCAGGACGCTGACTTGCAGGGCAAGTTAACGGCCACCCGCGAACGGTATCAGTCGGCTAAAAGTGAGGCCGATGGCTTGCAGGGGCAGATTGATAACGCGCTCTATAATATTCCAGCCGACTACCGCGAGCTGAGGGTATTAGAACAGGCTTTAAACAAAGCCGAGGCGGCGATTAAAAATCAACAGCAGAGCATTGAGGTCATAGGTCAGCGTCATACACTGGCGGCGCAGGAGCAATCCGCAGCGGAGGCGGCGCTACAAGCGGCGGATCAAACCTGTGTTGAGGCCGTTCGTCACGCCCAAGAGGCGCACCACGCGCTACAAGTTGAGCTGCAGTCTGTGGGCTTTGCCGATGAAAGCGCCATGCAGTCCGCTTGGTTGGCTGACTTTGAACGAGCCGAACTTAAACAGCTCATTGATGACTACCACCAGCAATGTCAGCAAAGCCAAGGCAAAATTGAGCAGTTGAGCGCCCAGCTCAGTGGTCAACGCCCGCCGGACTTAGAGGCGCTGGAGGCAGCATTGAATGTTGGCCGCGAACAGCAGCGGCAGCAGGACGCAGCCTATCTAATCGTGCACACGCGCATGACCGTATTAAACAACACTCAATCGCAACTGCAAGAGGCCGACGCACAGACCCGCACTTTGGACGAGCAATACGCGGTGGTGGGCACACTTTCTGATGTTGCCAACGGTCAGACGGGCAACAAGGTTAGCCTGCAGCGTTTTGTCTTGAGTGTCTTGCTCGACGATGTGTTGATCGAGGCTAGCCAGCGTTTGTATGCCATGAGCA